>CAACWN010000110.1_pt1 | contig 42192 bp, 46 predicted proteins | sample 2275671 | NCBI WGS metagenome assembly CAACWN01 (sample SAMEA5312464, study PRJEB27640) | indoor metagenome | biome: indoor environment; feature: controlled; material: polymer furnished wood metals | place: Austria | collected 2011-04-21 | reverse complement strand
ACCGTATAAGCTGTATTTACTGTAAGTCTTGAAATGGACTGATTACAGTCTTTGCCGTATTCACTGCAAACACCGTATAAGCTGTATTTACTGTAAGTCTTGAAATGGACTGGTTACAGTCTTTGCCGTATGTGCTGCAAACACCGTATAAGCTGTATTTACTGTAAGTCTTGAAATGGACTGGTTAAAGCCTTTGCTGTACTCACTGCAAGCACCGTAGTTGCGGTGTTAGTATGCATAAAAAGAAGGGGAGGGGAGATCAAACATATTTTTTGTATACCCCAGTGTGTCTAAACACACTGGGAAAAATCATTAATTTTTATTTGTCCAATTCAGACATGGATTCAAAATTGATAAATTCTTCATCCTTGTTGGCGTTAAATCGTAATTCAAGTTTATCAATAAAATCTTTGTCGTATTCAAAAGTTTGGATTTGAGCTTCTAAGCCTGCTATTGCTACCTCAAATTGTGGTTGATATATTTTCTCACCCAAAACACATTCTGCTTGGTAATGGGACATAGCGGCCATATTTTCGCAAAAAAATGAAGGTCTACCAATGCTTTGTAATAAAGCCCACATAGTGCGATCATAAAAGCGAATCCAACGCATTTGACATGGAGCAAGCACACCAAGTTTCCGCGCACGCAAAACAACTGAGAATATGATTGAACGTGTATACGCATGCTTTGAGAAGATTTCTTTGGCAACTTTATAGTTTAAATATTTTTTAATATAAATTCTTTTGTAATCCTCTATAGGGAAGGCATTGAAATTTGGCAGCTTATCCTTATCACCAACCCCCCAACTAAAGCCTGAAAAATTACCGTCTTTATCGAGTATATTGAACTGACCATCAGGCTTATTATTTCCTTTTGAATCCTTGTTTAAAATCTCTTCTGTTGCTATATCCCATAGTTCATTTTCAAGTGATGCTCTTAACTTTTCAATCTCATAAAACTCATCATCAGACATCGTGTTATCCAAACAACATGCTTTAGGAAGATACATAGCTAGTAGAATTGTTTCTAACGGTGTTATGTGGTCGAGATCAATCCAAAGTGAACCTAATTGATATTTTAATTCAGCAATCAACGGCTCTTTTCTTATAGTTGGTATCTTATCAATATTATTTGTCTGGCTTTGTACTACCCCCTTATTAATAACGACAACAGTACGACCCTTTGGCCTGCCAAACAAATCATTGCTCATGCAATATTCTTTAGATGTTTGCAATCCCATGAGCCAACCACTGTTATTATCAAAGGCACTATAATCAAACTTTGAATAGAGGCTTAAGTGCGGTTGATTGGGGATTTGCTCAACCATAAACTCCTTAACGTTGAATTTCTTTCGGTATTTATTAGCGGGATGCTCATCAGAAATACGCATAAATGCCTTCATTCCTAGTCCCACAGATAAAATGCCGAAGATAATATTAAAAGCTAAAGCTGAGCCACTTAACTGTTTAAAATTTACATTTTGAAAATTATTTGAGCAATCCCAGATGTTGTATAAATCCTTTGGACGACATAAATCCACAGTGCTCGATATCATCCAACGTAAAGTAGGATAATCAGAATTTGTATTTTGAACCAACCAAACATAAATATGCCATAAAGGATAGTTCCATAGATTACGTATATAAACAAATAATCCAGTGATTTGCACACCAAATCTTGCCCATACTAGAAAAGCAAATAAAAAAACCGCTGCTATGACAAGCAAAACTACATATTCATCTTGTTCTAAATTACTAGTACCACCAGGTCGATTACTCATATATTTTCTCTGTGTTATCCAACATCCACCTTCAACCCACGCTTTCTCTTAGGTTCTTGGTTAGAAAAACTATTTACAAACTCTAAGCGTGTTTCGCTCGGAGGTAGGGGCGATGTAGGCTGAATAGATTGTTCAACTTCTACTGGCGGAGTTCTGCTACTTTCAACAAGTTTAGATTGTTCAGAAGTTAATAATTCGGCCTCATTGCTGCCAGTTAGGAAACTAGAATCATTTGGTTGACTTGAAATTAATGGTTGGATTGTACTTTCCGATGTTGTTTTTACAGTACCAACAATTTGATCGTCTTTTTTCTTTTTTTGAGGTGTATTAAATTCAACAATATAATCTGAATTGTAAATCTCAAAAAAATTAGTCAAACCACTTAAATATATATCTTCCTCAATCTGATCTAACGAGATATTTTTTTTAAGACTTTTCACATTTTTCTTTTGTATAAAAAGGGAATAATCTTCAAATGAACAAATGCCAGTGTACAAGAGCGCAAGTACACAGTTACGTTTAGATTTTTTTGCCTCGAATAAACTTAAATAATTACTCAATGCAGCATCAGTAAAATTAATCCTAATTTTAAAGTTGTCTGATGATGATGTCGGAATATTCAAAGGCATAGTTGAAAGGTTTTTGCCTTTTAATGTTCTAAAGCCAAGAAATATTAAACCACAGACAAGATTGCTCTTGTCTGTGGTAGTGGTTGCAAAAGAATCCATAAAAAAACGAAGCGCATCTTTCTTATTCTTCGGCAAGTGGTCTAAATCCAGTGAAAAACGTTCCATAGCTCACCTTATGTTATTTTCATACATAGTGTTTATAAATCTTGTAGAATCCTCTGGCATTTGAGAACTCAACATCATCAGGAATAATGATGTTTTGATACTTTTGCTCAATTAAGTCTTTTAAAAAGTATGAGCCGCCACCAACAAGAATTATCGCAGGTAAATCCGAGCCATCACCAATAGTAGAATCAAAAATATTCTCTAGTTTTTTAAATAAAATTGTTTTATGGTGATTAACAATCTCAGAAATATCAATTTTTTTATTACCTAAACCATATACACAATCGTTAAGAAGTGCTTTTTGGAGGTTAACTTCGCTAATAAATCTAAGACCATGCTCCTCTTTCATCGAAGCTCGTATGCCATCTTGAAAGTCCAATATTCCTACATTCCGTGTAGCACTTCGAGATGCGTTTAAAGATTGACCATTAGGATTTACAACAACACAATCAGTTGTCCGGCCTCCTATATCAATTACTCCCGCACCACCTTCGTATAGCTCTAACTCCATTCCTATTTGTGTATCGTCGCCATTATCATCAAGTAGGACATCAAAAAATGCTGCATTTGCTTCACATAATACGCAGACATCATGAATATTAATTTTCGGTAAATTGTTATTCTTATCATAGACATTAAACACTTCTGACATGTTTTTTAAAGTTTCTTTCTTCTCTGAAATTAACTTTTTGTTCATCCCTGTTTTTGATTCATTATAAAATCTATTTACAGGTAAACCAGATGTAATTTTCAAATCATTTGATTGCAGATTAGCATTTCTAAGTGCTTGATAAACTAGAGCTTTGCTAAGTTTACTCGTTTGATATTCATCCTGGCAGGTATTGTCAAATTGGCTCAATGACTCACTTACTGTAAATATATCACCATCTACAGAAACCAACTCTTTTGTAATCGCATCATCTTGTCCCATGTTAACAATGCCCATCGCTGCCCGCGAAAGCATTTTGTATTGAATTGGAAGCCCTGTGGCGCTATCACGCCCCGCATATACTTTTATGCAGTTATGCCCATCATCAACACCAATAATTTCTGGATTGTTCATAATATTTCCTTAATTAATACTATTTGATTTGTACTTTGGAGAACGCTTGTACCCAATAATTAGATAGCGCACAAGAGGTATAAGGTACACAACTTTGATTTTTAATACCTTTTCTACGATAATAAAAAAAATAAAATTAAGTACTGCCAGTGATAAAAGAATCATGGATGTAAGGTTAAAAAACCAAAATATAAAAGGAACAATAGCCAATGCATTTACCCCCAATATTTGCACAGACTTTCCTGAATTTGACCAGTGAGTATATTGCATCATTCATCTCCAAAATCTACTTCTGATTGTTCACCAAATTCCATAAGCGCTCTGTAGCCTTCATCATTTATTACACCTTCATGTAATAATTTCTTGCCTTGCTCAGCAAATGTTTTGCTAATTAAAGCATTAGGCTCGAAACTACCCCGCTCATCTAATAATGTAGACATAAAGCGATTCATTTCTTTGTGATCATCAAAATCACGCAATTCTTTTTTAAGTTTTTTACTGAATATGACATGCTCGCGTACAGCCATTAACCTCCCATCAACTTTTGGAACTAAGCGCTGCGCTATGAAAGCAGAAGCACATGATAGTATGTCATAAAGGTTGCTTCCTCTTACCTCAACAGGGAACCGAGACAATAACCTCGGAATAATCTCTGCAATAGTATTCGAGTGTACGGTGCCGAAAACAGGATGTCCCGTAAGTGAGGCTTCCGTTGCTGATGAGATCGTGCTTTCATCTCTCAATTCGCCCAACATGATTAAAGCCGGTTTTCTACGCATTGCCTCCCTGTTTGCATCTTCAAAACTTGCAAAGTTTTCAGGAATTTGGCTTTGGGCAATTATTGAGTGACTGCTCATTATATTTTCAAATGTAAATTCGATTGGGTCTTCATGCGTAATAATATTACCTTTAATATCAGTATTATTTTCCATGATGTACTTAATTATGGACGCTTGCGTTGTTGTTTTCCCCGACCCAGTAACACCAGAAAACAAAACTATCCCGCTTTGTGGGCATAGCTTCTTGACGAAAGCTTCATCTAGACCCACCTCTGAGAAATGTGGAGGTGAACTTGGAATTGATCGCATACATATTTGGAATGAATCAGCACCCAAATACATAGTTCCAGAGACATTTACACGGTAACTATTTAATATTCGACTACCTGAAATATTCCTCGCATCTTTATCTTTATCGAAAAGACCAAATCGCTTATTAATTGCTTGTTTAGCGTTAATTGATGCTGTAGCTGTTTGACCCGCTATTTCGCTCAACAGCCAGGAAGCTTCACCTCCGTCTAAGAGCTTATACGTAACAGCGTACAAAACACCATTAACGCGACATGTGATCGGCTTGCCTTCTTGAATGAAAACATCACTCGCTTTGTGAGCCTGAATTTCCTCAAAAAGAGGGCGCACATGCTCCTTCATAGAGTTGAATCGAATGGGATCTGTGTACTTGGTAAGGCGATCAAGCTTCCTTAATCCACTATTAATAACAAAGTTATCTTCGACTTTTACATTCATTTAGAAAACTAATCCCAAAATTATTTAAAAAAGCTAAGTTTTTTCTCAGTGAATAATCACTGATCATTGATGGTTGAAATTTGCTTGCTAGGGTCAAATTGAACAGGCGAAAGCCATGTAGTCCACTTAATCATGTTTCCTTCAAAAGCAGGCAATGTTCTAATGTTCAGCATTTTTTGATCCACTAACATTGTCGATCTATTGTTTGCGATAGCTAGTCCTGCACTTGAAATAGAAGGCATACTCACTTTTCCTTGAATAACAAACTCATGAAACCGAGACATGCCAATATAGTCGCGATTCAACTTATTCAGGCTATAACGAAATATTTCCTGAGCTTGTTTAACGCCATCATTGAAGCCCTTAATTGTTTGCTTTTCCCACTCTTGATACTCTTTTGACCCTTTGGGTGCAAATTCCTTAGTAGGAGTATCTTCAAATTGAACTGTAAACTTGCTTTCTGGGAACGTTAGATACGTTCTCCAATTTGGAGCCAAATTAGAGAAGTACGCTTGCTTTGAAATTGTATAAAGCACAGATGTTGTTTTTAAGGTTGTGCCATTCGGAATTTGGACAATATCATGAACCTCCGTAATAACAGGCGGTACTACTTTGCCTTGAATCATAAGTGGCTCAAAATTAAACATTGCGTCTAAATTTCGCTCATTATTTTTAACAATAATATTAATGTTTTTCATTTCTGATTGTATGCCTTTACGAACAGCATGCTCATAAGCAGCCTCATAAATAGCATTCAAACGTTCTCTTTCTGCAACAGTTTTGGAAATAACACGTACACTTGGAGGGTTTCTACCCGAATCAAGTAGCAGTTGTAAATCTACCGAATTATCCATGTTTTCACCACGTTAATTATTGTTGAACATACGACAAAGTTATTGTTTTATTCTGATTATCCACAATAATATTTGCGGAACCATTAATGAACACAGCAATGTCTTTTACAAGCTCAAAACCAGTTTGTTTGCGATTGGTGAAATTAACGATTGGTAATGTTCTCTGATAGCCTGTCTCTAAATATCGATAACCGTAGTGGTTTGCGATGGAATTTAATAGAACTTCTGGCGTTCCGATGTAATTCGCATTAATTACATCTACGTTAAATTTGGCCTGTTTCACTTGCAGGTTTTTCATTTGATCAACACGTGCATTTTTTAGCGATTCTTGAGCAAGAACCGCTTTTTGCGATTCTTGAGCAAGGATGCTAAGTGATACAGCTTGAGATTGTTCAGTAGAAACATATCCATTTTGACAACCTGAAATTAGTGATAATCCCAATAAAGCCGAAACGAGGGATGATTTTTTTAACATTATTTTCTCCAAGCACCATTGTTGGTGTCATTCAGATATTTCATTAGCTATACCTGGGTGAATGATAAGACATTTTTATTTTTTTTTAGTTTTTAAAGCCCAATTCGCTTAATTTTTTCGAAATGAGTCCTAAAAAAGACTTCTTTTTTAATTTTAATCTATGATTGCCACTATTAAGACTCCCAATACTGAACTCTGGTGATTAGCGTGGAAATGAATATTGCTAAACAGCCTAAATCCATTGAGCTTTATGTAAAAAAAATAAAGTCAATGAATGCTGAAACTGTGCAAAAATATCAAAAAAGATGGGTATGGTTAATTAAGCATCATGGCATTGAAAATATGCCTCTTAGCCAATCTTTCAAAAAAGTTGTCGATAAAACAATCGCAAGCGCAAAGAAGAATGAAATCAAGCCGTCATCTTTTAGAACGTATAAGGCAGCCATTTGCTTCGGCCTAGCTAAATGCTATTTACAGCTTGATGACATTGACCCGGCAAGTAATCTTGTTGATGAAGAACTTACCAAATTCTTTATATCAGATTTATATAAACAGATTATCGATGTGCATATCCAAGTAGATAAACACATCAACTTCGATAAAAAAACATCTTCATATAAAAAGAAAATGTTTCCACAGCAATATTATCAATACTTGATGACCTTGTATAAAGAGGGCGAAAATGAATTAAATTCACGTTTCAACCTGCTATGTGCATTCATAGACGCTAACTTAATTGTTGGCTTAAGGCCAATTGAATGGCTAGGTGTATCTTTTGCATGCAATATAAACACTAGAACATTCACAGCGTTCGTCAAAAATGGAAAAAACTCTCAGGGTCGAGCAAACGGTGATATTAGAGAACTCCTCTTACATGAAATAACAGCAAATGAAATCAATAAGTTACTCATTTATCAGCTTGTGTTAGAGGATCAAATATCAAACGCAACATTGCTTGATCGGATCAAAGCAGATAACAAAGAAATTGAGCATAAAGCCCTCAACGAAACTTCCACATATGATGAGACAATTGATTTTTTAAGCTCAAACCTACCTGACGATTTTAATATAAATGAAATTTCAGCCAGAAGACTGGCCGGCGAAAATTTTTACCGCTCATTACAAAATGAAATGTTTCGGGTATATCAATTGTTTTTGGATGAAACAAACTACAGCGACGATGAATATAAGGTTTCTCTCTATAGCACAAGGCACCAATGCATAGCCAATGCTAAAAAAAGTGATGCTTCTAGTTATCAAATTGCTGCTTTTTTTGGGCATTCAAGCATTCATACAAGTAGAAGGCACTATGGCAAGCCTTGGTTTGGATGGTCAAAATTTAATTTCAGGCCTTCACTAGAAAGTGTAGCCAAAGTCAATGGTGGCTTGGAATACCTAAATAGCATGAAGGCAGTGACAGATAGTATGCCTGAGATTAAAAATGAGATACAAAAAGTCAAAAAAGAGTTCAACCTTAATTACCATCCTAGGAACTAAACAATGAGTTCAGACAACAACCTTGATCACGAAAATGAAGAAAAGTTTATTGATGATCCGGATTCAACGTGGGGTGGGCGTTTTAATGATCTAATGATTCCGCCTATAACTTTGCAGAGATATTATAAATTTCAGCAAAAAATCAACAGAATTTTATTTATTTTTTTAATTTTGCTTATGATAGCCATGTTCGGGATGATTATTAAGTTTTTATTTTTTCACGAATATCAATTTCTATTATTTAGTGATGGCACGGACTTTACGTGTATTTTCAATCCATCTACAGGAGAGATGAAGCAAAATGTCAAATAGACACGAACACGACGATATTGACATTACGGCATTTCCATTCGAAAAGCAGCGAGAAATTCTGTTAAGTGGGTTTGACGGTGATGAGCGTGAAGCTGTAGCTGAACTGATAGATAGTCTTGATAAAGATAAACTTTCGGATGACTCGCTGCGCCTTGTTGTTGATGAGTATATTTTAACTAAAAGATTAGGCTCTGATACGGTAAACCTTGCGCGAGATAATGCGGATTTACGTGAAAAAGTAAGGAATGAGCGAAAAACGAAAAATATTCTCCTAGCAGCAATTACAGGGTGCATATTTGTAATTCTACTGCTTCTCTATTTTTTTGCTATTTTCCCTAAATACTCCTATCTACAAACGAAAGATAATAGTGTTATTTGTGAAATTGATCCAAAAGATAATCCTTTATTAACTGATGTTGCTATTCAAGATTTTGCAAAATCTGCAATTTTGAGTGCTTATAGTTTTGATTACGTAAACTACCGCGATTCAGTTGAGACAGCGACTACTCGTTATTTCACCAGTGAAGGCCGCGCAGCATTTAATAAAGCACTAAAAAGTTCTGGCTCTTTAGCGTACATCATAAACAACCAGTTAATCATGCGAACCTTTGCTATTTCTACACCTCAAATAGAAGAAAAGGGTAAGGATAACAACGGTGAAGTTTATTGGATTGTGCGTATGCCAATTACAACGGAATTTTATGCAGGAAGCAGCAAAGCTGCAGATTCTCAATCTTTTGTTGCACAAGTGAGAATTGTCGTTACCAAGCGAGATGCTTTTAATCCTCGTGGATTAGGTGTTTACAGTATGACTTTGCGTCCTTATAAGTCGAATTAATATTATTTAAAATATTAACTAGGAAATATATATGAAAAAGTTAAGCCTGATCATGATGGCGATGGCTATAGTTTCAGCCACTAGCGCTACTGCGGCCGAAGCACCATTGAATTCACTCGAAATTCTAGACCCTGACTATCAGGGTAGTTCATTTGATTATCAAACCGAAATCGACCGTAAAGTTAATGAGCTTGATAAATTGCAATTAACCACAGAGCAATCTAACAAAATAAAGGATATTGTTCTCAATCAAGAGCGTGTCTTATCAACTCCTTATACAAATGTGCCAACGCCAGTAACTAGAAGTATAAATGTTAAGTTTACGCCAGGTTTAACGCCACCGGTTCTACGCCTAAGCGCCAACATGTTAACAACTATTGTATTCACAGATGCCGCAGGTAATCCTTGGGACATTAGTACAGTCTCAATTAATAAGAACCTTTTTAATGCAGGTGGAACCACTACAGAGGCAGCCAATCAACCACAACAAGCTCAACAAACTGGCACACAAGAAGTTAATACCACTGTTGAAGAAAATTATTCTCCACATAATATTCTTACACTCGAACCGCTTAACCCGGCCGCGTATGGAAATATCGCAATTACTTTGGAAGGCTTACCAACACCAGTAATTTTCATATTGACTACGGGTCAAGGTGAAACCGATATGCGAGTAGATGCACGAATATCAAGTGTTAATAAATTGCGTGCAGCTCGTAACGGAAACCTACCTAATAACGGCTCAAGCACTTATTCAACTGCACTTTCAAATTTAGATGATTCTACTTTGCTATTTGCTGATGGCACGCCACCAGAGGAAGCTGTTCGATTAAAGTCTACTTCGAGTGAGATTGAAGTTTGGTTGTTTAAAGATGATTTGATAGCTAGAACTTCGTCAACAATTATTTACCCTTCTTTTAAATCTTCTGTTACTTCAACAGGAGGGGTAAGTGTTTACACATTCGATCCGGAAAATCAAAGCATTACTATTAGTGATAAAAATGGTCTACCAAAAACCATTCATATCGAAAACGAATAATTGGGGGGAAATGTATGAGCACTGATAAACATTCACTTGATCCAAACATTGAAGATCAAGATCAAAATGATAAAAATCCAAGTAAAACTGATTTTAATACAGCTTTACAGAACCAGGCGCAAACAGATGACCCTAATTCAACTAAAACAACACGAATAGAACCAACACTAGACCCGAAGTTCTCAATAGACGAAATGCCAGACAATAGTACTAGTGATGAGAAAACAACTGATACTAATATTTCATCAGAAAATCTGGGCGCTGATTTTCCAACAGAAACCAATGATTCTGACTCTCTGGATGATGAAAAAGAGGCACGTGAACGAGAGCAGGAGAACCAAAAAGCACAAGAGAGACAAAAATTCCAAGCGACTGCAAGAAAACGTTTTTTAGGTGCAGAAAATATACGACCATTTGTCTTTATAGGTGTTGCAGCATTGGTTGCAGTTGGTATTGGTGGTTATTACATTGTTGATAAAACCACAACACCAGAAGAGGTTGTAAAAGCCGAAAGTAAAGCAAATATTCCTAATACCAGAGCAAAATCCGATGGTTTAATGAGTCCAGAGCAAGCGGCGTATGTTAAACAACAGCAAGAGGCCGCTGCTGCGCAGGCTGAGCAAAGTGGAGGGACTTATATTGCAAGTTTCATTAATGAACAATCCGAAGTTGATACATTGTCCGCACAACCTATTGTTCAGCCGGGAATAGCCGCTAACCAAATACGTCAACAATATTTTGACAAGCAGGGAAATTCTTATACACCAGACCAAGCACTTCAATTAGCTGCACAAAACAAACAAATTGAGGGGGTTACATTTGGACAAGGTAGTATTGAAGACCAAAACTTATCAAACCAAACAACTAATGAAGGTCAACCGCAGTTAAGAGCGGCACCCTCAAATGTACAAGCTCCCGCTTTTACACCGTACACAGTAACGCCATATAGTGCGAGTTCGCGAAATGCAGATAAAACCAATGATTCAACCATTGATTCCGAACAATCAAGTAAGTTGGATAAGGCCGCATCGGATACTGCAGAATGGCAACAAAACTATCTAGCACTTAGACAAAAAAAAGCTCAACTCATTGACCAAAAGGCACAAAAAGCATTTGAAAACCAAGTAACAACTATTATTGAATCAATTAAACCTGCAAAAAATGGCGACCAAACAGGTGCTTACCAAGTAAAAGCTTATAAAACCAAATCTAGTAGAGTAACTTATGATTCTACTAATGGTAGCCAACAACGCTACAATCCTGGGACATCGACACTGAACGGATCTAATCAGGCTAACACTCCCGCAAAAACTCTTGCCCGCACAGGTGATTCATTTAAAGCAATAATTAAAACAAAAGTAAATACAGATCAAGGGAACGATGTTCTTGCCACAATTATTAGTGGTAGTTTAAAAGGCTCTACTCTTATGGGTACAGTAAAGCCAACAAACGACAATGTTCAGATTACGTTCACAAAGCTTTTAAGAAAGGGGAAGCCTGAACTGGCAATTAATGCAGTCGCTCGAAGTTTAGATGGTTTTTCTCTTGGAATGGCGGATTCAGTTAAAAGACACAACTTGCAAAAATATACAGCCCTGGTTACTGCATCATTGCTTTCTGGTGTTGGTCAAGCTTATCAACAAACTGCAGGTTCTAATGCAACAATTACAGAAAATGCGGTTGTAACAACATCATCAGAACCATCAAATGATCGTATTCTTGGCAATGCTGCGGGTGAACTTGGGAACCAAATGTCTTCTGATATTCGTAGCTTATCAAAACGACCGACTACATACATCGTAAATCAAGGAAAAGTATTTAATCTATTTTTTAATTCAGAACTGGTTGAAACCGAAACAGCTACCAATCGCAGCAATACAAAAATACAGTAAGTACTAAGGTAAATATATGAGCACTAAAGCAAAACAACCAAGTAAGAACTCAACAGAATCGGGTTCAGCAAAGGCAAAAAATGATAAGAATATCTATTATATATTCGCTGCAATTGCTGTCCTTTTAATAATTATCATCTTCGCCACTAGTGGGAAAAAAGATGATAAAGAATCCGTTGCGGATACACAAACCCAAGCGGTAGAGAATATTACCCCACAGAGTCCAACAAGTTCTGGGGCTAACAATGGTCGTAAATTCACAGTAGAAGCTAATCAGCAGAACGGCTCTAATGGAAGCAACGTACAGGTAAACGAAAATAGTGAACTCAATACTTACACTGATCCAGTAACGGGTGAGATGTTTGTAGTTACACCAACCGGCGCACTATTGGTATCAAGTATTGAAGGTCAAAAATACATAGAAGATTTTAATAATTTAAAATCTCAATCAAAGACCAATAGTGGTTCAAGCCAAAATGCAACTTCACCTCAAATTGAACAGTTAGCAACGATAACCAATAGCCAAATACAGGCTTTAGACCAAAAGCTAAATGATGCATATGACAATATTGAGAATTTAAAGGCCTTAAACAAGAAGCAGACTGAAACAATAAGTCGCTTATCACACGAAATTCAATCAATACAACCCGTAGTTAAGTCATCTGAGGAGTTGGCTAAAGACCTGTTTGGTAAACAATCGAAGAAGGTTTTAGCAAATAAAAACAACTCCATCCATGTTGATAGTATTGTTGGGAACAAGGCTTGGTTCACAGATTCAAATGGAAATAATGTTTTATTAACTGTTGGTGATATTGTCCCAAATACATCATTAAAAGTCACCGCTATTGATGCTGCTACCAATAGTGTCATTGTAAAACAGTAGAACCCTTGCTCTAGAGGAGTAAAACATGGCAGAAACAATTCAATTTGAGCAGGTGATGGAAAACCTAGCGGGTACACTACCATCATTATATGCCATCGCTACTGTTTTCTTTATTGTAGGTGGCTTGTGGTTAACGTTTTTCGCAATTTTAGATTTGGCTCAATTGTCGGAATCAAGGCGAAAATATCTGGGTACACAGCAGCCATCTGGTGCCGGTGTGATAATAAAGCTATTCGTTGCTGGCTTGATGTTAAATTTTGCTTTAAGTGGTCAAACTGCAAACGTGATTTCTTCGATGTTCTTTAGCGATAACTCATACCAATTAATAACAATTGAGAGTTATGTATCCGATCTCGAAGAATCAGCGGTACAACGAGTGTCACGCATTACCTTATTTGGCTTTATGCAAGTGGTTGGAATTATTGCGATATTTAAAGGATTAAGAGTTTTCGCAAAAATATCTGATAGATCTTCCCAAGAGTCAGGTTGGCATGGGGCAGCTTATTTAATTTACGGTACGCTATGTATGCAGTTTGCCAAGGTGCTTTCGGTAATTGAAAATACTATTGGGTTCAGTGTATTTTCAATTTTGGGGATTAAATAGCTAAAAGCTGTTTTTTTTAGACTTTTTATGTTTTTTTTATAATTTGCTTTTTTAAGTATGTTAATTTCCACAACTTAGGTTAGGCCAAATAAAACTTCATTAACAAGACGGTTAAGAGCCGTCAAAGGAGAATATATGAAAATCATGTCTTTCTTTAAGAAGGCAAGTGATAAAATGTTTGCATTACAAATGTTTATCCTGGCAGCACTCTTCTCAGTTCATGCTAAAGCAGCAGAAGCTCAGTTCGGATTTGATGGTGTGGTTGAAAGTGGCGATAGCTTTCAAGATGTTGCTGACAACATTACCGGCATTTCCGAAACAGGCTTTATTTTAATTAAAACAATTGGCGGTCTTGCAGGCTTGTTTTTTGTTTTCTTAGGTGTGCAACATATTCGTAAATCACAAGACCCTAACTCTGGTGTAACAATGGGGCGTGGTATTGTTTATATTATTGTTGGTGGCTTATTTGGTGCATTACCTTGGTTGTATCAAATGTCTACAACAACCGTCAAAGGTTAACTTTCCCTCTAAGAAAAGCAGCGTAAACGCTGCTTTTTTTGGTTTATTAGGAAGATAAAAAGGTAAGTACTGTAAAATAAAACAAGAAAGCAGAATATGGAGCCAATTTTGAATACTAATCAAAATCTAGATATGAAAGATAAACCTACAAAGGGGATTGGCAAGCAGCCTAAGTTTGGCGTACTCCGTGTTCTTGGTGACATTAATAAAGTTGATTCAACATCTACAAACAACGCTGTAGAGCTTTGGAAACAAGATCAATATGTTCATGATTTACAATTTGAGCGTGTTAAAAAAGACTATCCATCCACAATGCCACCAAATTTAGATGACTATTTGCCTTTTGATTCTCGAACTCTATTCCAAAAATTAACAAAAAAAGGCTTAGATGAGTATTTGGAAGCATGTGAAACAGAAAGACTCGCTTATGAGGCTGATTTATCTGAATACAATAAGCAAATTGAAGCCATTGATACAGACAATGAAGTAATTGAAATATTCAGGAGCGTTAAAAAAGAAAATAATTATACATGCAGTTTTTGTGGCTTTAGAGATAGACGCTACATAGAAATCCATCATATTAATGGTGATCATTTTGACAATTCTAAGAAAAATTTAGAAACTGCATGTACTTTATGTCATAGACAACATCATCTATTTTGGCTAAGCCTTTCAAACCATGCTTCTTTGGGTATTCAGGACAATAATTATATAACTCAGGTGGAGCTGAACATTATGCAGCGTATAGCTTTTGTACTAGAGCACCATCCTAATAAAGAGTTTAGGGAATCAATGGGAATTAATGGTAAATTAGGCGAATTATTTAACGATTTGAAAAATAAGTTCTCTAGACCTATCCATGCTTCATTAATGACAAACTCAAATAAAAATCAATTAAGACAAATTTACATAGGACGAGAACCACTTGTTTCATCTGTGACTAATAAGTCTGCTCAATATAATACAATTAAAGATGCATTGATGATATTAGAAAAGAAGAACCACAATGATAAAGAAGTTTCAATCTTAAAAAGTTTCGATGAATTTATTAATAGCGCCTCAAAGAAAGATGGTGTTGATATTGACGAGTTTCGACAAAATAATAGGGCAAGTGTTGTAGCAGAAGTAAATAAATATGAGCAGAAACTTGAAAAAACCTTAACGGATGCATTTACAGAAGATACCAAATTCACTGTATTCGAACTTGCTATGGCATTAAAAGATATACCATACGATGTCTATGAAAAATTCAAACCTAATTCCTTATTCCTCCTCTATAATAGCAGCATTTTTTCAAAAGAGCAGATAGATTACTACTTAGAACTTCCAGAATTTAATCCATTAAACTGGGGAGAAGAAAAGTGACTAAACTTAACGCAAATACAGTTAAAGAATTAATATTTACCTTAAAAGAGCCTGAAACAACAAACATCTCTCTACAGGAGTCTGTGTTTGAAAACGCCTTTATAGAGGATGCCCTGCTAAACAAAGTTCTAAAAAGCGCTACAACAAGCAATAATATGCATGATATGGCTAATGAGCATACAGACTATGCAGAGGCTACTGGGCATCAACTTGATAATGTACAGTTATCAGTATACCCATCAACTTTATATACAATTTTAAGAGATTGTGTTCAAATAATTTCATCAGAACCTAGCAATGATATTAATGCCATTAAGTTTTATGTATGTAAAATCAAATTAAAAAAAGAAAATAAAACTGACTATAAGTACAGAATGGCTCTCCATTATCTTGCAGTGCTTTCAATTGAATTGGATAAACCCTTTGTCATCAACAATATTAGCTACAATGAGTTATTGAATCACTCTAATTATATCGAAATAGAAATAGTAAAAGAGTATTCATTCAAAAGATTAGATTTAATACTCCCACTTATTAGTGATAACAATGTTGTCTTAAGCCTTACTAAGCAATCTAGAATAAAGGATGACTTACGAACTATTTTAAAATTCACCCCAAGCACAAATACAAATTTAAATACAATCAACCTAGACGAGTTAAAATTAGTTTTAATTAATCAGCAAATTAAACATTTTATTTATACCATTTTAAAACCACTAACACCTCTGCTTCACTTAAGGGTTAAGAGCTATGGTAATAATTTTATTTCAAAATCAGGTGAGCTTTTTATAAACTTATTGTTTGGTGTAGAAGATTCAAATAAACCACTAATAATTGAAACAATCAACCAACTTGTCAGATTTGGTGTATTAATAACAAATGCAAATCAATTAGGTTTTTTATTTAATGATCCAATGTTAAGTGAGACTTGGGAAATTGATAAGTATGAGTTTAATGGATATTCAAAACAACTTTTGCTTGATCGAGTAGCTCTCGATGCTCATTTAGGTGCAAATGAATTTAACTATATTTTATTTAGGCTACTAGGTAATGATCAAAAAGAACACATTAAAAAAATTGACGATTTAATTATTAACGGAAGTGGTAATGAGCTTATACCCGAAATACTACGTATTGTCTAAATTAGCTCAAATCCTGTCTAAATCGGAATAAATTCCCCACGTTCTTGTATCATCAACCTAATTAAAAAAATTGCGGAGTTCCTTAAATGAGTGAAACTATCAAATCACAAAAACCTTCTCTATATCATAAGCTAGAGACTGCCATACTTGGGATTATGCACTCACTTAAGTCAAGTGTTACAGACTATTGTGATATTGAAACTATCGATGGTGATTTTAATATCGTTCTGCAGAATGGCGCTTTGATGACAATCCTTGCTTATGATGGAACACGCACCATTATTGGAGAAAAAGTATTTAACTCTCAGATGGATATACTTTCAAATTCATTGAATTCTTTTTTAAGTAAAAGTGGACATCAGTTTGGCATGGTATTTCGTCGTGATTTAAATGCTACCTCTGACTTGTACGCTGTTGCTGAAAGCAAAAAAGCCACAGCAGAGCGTTTAGGCTTGGATTTTGATGATTTAATTGATGAGACTGTAGAAGTCTACAGCAAGTATGTCTACGATGAGACAAACTATATTGTACTCATATCACATAAGAGTTTATTAGATAAAGCGGAAATAGAGCTTGAGCGAAAGCGAAAACTCAAAGCAGCAAGAGAGTTTGACATGCCATCTTTCAAAGATGCACAAAATGTTCTTCTGCTTAATTCATTTTTGAAAGCGCAGCATGAAACTTATGTTGAGCGCGTTATTTCCTGTTTTTCTAATTTTGAATTTGCAGCTCAAGTAAGAAAACTAAATGTTGTTGATGCATTTAGGTCAATCAAGCGTAGCATTTCACCGCAAACACAATCAAATTATTGGATGCCTCAAATTCCCAATATGCCCAAAGGTTACAGAAATACTTTCCGATGGAAGACAAGTAGTGATGAAAATGATGCTAGTCATGTTTTATGGAAACCACTACCTGAACAGTTGATGCGATCTACAATTTACGGTATGGATAATGCTTCTTCTGGCACCTATCCAAGCGGTTCGGTAATAACAGAAGATCGAATTTATGCGCCATTAATCGTTGATATTCCACCACAAACAAGCGTTACATTTAACGATTTATTTGTTGGCTTAAATAATTCAACAACCAAACTACCAGACGGTTCGTATAGAGCATTACCATACTCAATTTCGTTTATGCTGAATGGTGATGGGCTTGCAGGTACTTCTATCAAAGCTACTCTTGCCAAGTTTCTAGCAGTAACTTCTGATGAAAACCGACAAATTAATGCCTCCTTATCAAGCTTACGTCAATACTCGCAAGACCAAGGTGCAGTTGTTGGCCTAACAGTTACGATGATGACATGGGCAGAAAATAATGCTTATGGAATTGATGAAATTCAACTTAGACGATCAAAGCTATGGCGAGTTTTTGAAGCTTGGGGTGGGGTGCAGGTATCAGATAAAGGCGGTGATCCAATTGCCTGTTATGTATCGAATTTAATGGGCGTAAACAGTAAATCGGTTGCAACAAAAACGGCTGCTCCTCTTGTCGATGCTTTGCGTTTATTACCTTGGTGCCGACAAGCATCCCCATTTACAAGAGGTACAATCTTAAATCGTACTGTTGATGGAAAGCTTCTTAAATTAGAGTGTTTTTCTGCAGAGCTGCACAACTGGATTAAAATATATATAGGCAAGCCTGGTTCTGGTAAATCTATGGCTATGAACTACGATATCGTAGAGTCCTGTCTAATGCCTGGTATAACTCGCTTACCAATTATTTTCATGGTGGATGTTGGGCTATCAAGCAGTGGGGTAGTTAATTTATTACGGGATAGATTGCCTCCTGATCAGCGTCATTTAGCTGTTTATAAGCGTCTTCGAAACAACCCTAGCAATGCAATTAATCCCCTTGACTGTTCTGTTGGCAGAATGATGCCAACGCCTGATCAATTAAATCAGATCACAGCCTTTTTAAGCACACTCATTACACCAATTGAATCGCGTGGACACGGTGAAAATGGATTAAGCAACTTCCTAAATCAAGTTGTTGAACAAACCTTCATTATGAAACTTGAAGGTGATGAGCGGGGTACTCCTAATCGTTATCAAAAAGCGATGGATTTAGAGTTAGATCAAAGACTTGAAAAAATTGGCATTGTCATTGACCCATCAGATCGTAGTGTACCAATCCCGTCCTACTACGAACTTGTTGAAATATGCCATGCTAAGAAAGAGTATCGTGCAAGAGACCTCTGCCATCGCTATGCTATGCCTACACTTGCAGATTGTATTAAGGGTGCCAGTTCTAATGAAATTCAGCGTAGATACAGCGAAGCCACAACATCTACAGGTGAAAAGTTCATCAGCATGTTTACACGCGGCATTATTGAGGCGATCAGTATGTATCCTATCTTTGCTGAGCATACGCAGTTTGATATAGATACAGCCCGTGTTGTTTCATTAGACTTGCAAGATGTAATTGGTACAGATGAAAAACAATCCTCACTCTTCTTCCAGATTGCCCGAATCTTTATTAAACGTAAAACCGCATTTGCTATTGAAGATATTCCATTATTTCCTCCTAGCTTTCAGCCTTACTATCGTAGTTTGATACGCGAAATCATGGAAGATAAAAAAATATACAGCTATGACGAGTTACACAACGCAAAAGCAGATGCAAAATTCTTTGGGGAGCTTAAACGAGATAGCCGTGAATTACGTAAATGGAATGCCGAATTAAAGCTTGCATCGCAATACCCCGAAGACTTTGGCGATATACCTCAATCGGGAACAATGTTTGTAATTGCAGATCCCGGCAATACAGATACCCGTGAAACTTTGCGCAAAATGATTGACTTAAGGCCGGAAGACCTAACCGTATTAGCACAGAATGTTGGCCTTACACCGACTGGCTTAGTATATCTTTCGAAAACTGTAACGAAAAAAGGAGGATTCGTTTCAATCAATGTATTAACGGTTGGTGCAAAAATGATTTGGTCATTAACATCAGATGGCGACGACAGAGCACTCAAAACCTTATTATTAGATGTTCTCCCTGAACGTGTAGCGTATGCCTTATTAGCGAAAGAATACCCTTATGGTATTCGGGCAATTGTTGATGCTAAGAAGGAGGCGCTAACCAGAACAGGAAAAAATAAAAATATTGATGTGGATGAGGAATTAGGGTCAATGTTCAAAATTATGGCTAAGGACATGATTGATCAAAATCAAGCCTTCATCAATGAGTCTATGCTTAAACAGAACAAACAACGGTGATTGAATGGGATTTTACAAGCCTAAAGGTGCATCCGAAGACTTCAAACCACTAGATTCCAGACGTGATGTTCGTACTATAGGTACGAAAATTAACGACTCTCTATTATCTGAGGAAGGTGGGACATATATTCTTGGTGCCATTTGTGGTGCCGCTGCTCTTACATCACAATTGCCTTTGGGTGGTGAGTTAGTTCTTATTGGATCTTACTTTTTGACCAAAATTTATAGCCACCCCCTTAAGAGGCATTATAACTTCCCTTGGCGTGTACCTAAACATGCGAAATTATACGATGCCTCTAAAAACTACGAGCTACTAAATGAATTAAATTCCGGCAATGCCTTAAAATACAATCCTTCCTCTCTATATGGTGAGGGAGTGACTTATTTTGGTGTGGATCGCATTACAGGATATCAAGTTTATACAACAAACTCAGATGACAGAACACACTTAACTTGTATTGGAACTACGGGATCGGGGAAAACAGAATTCCTTTTAGGACTTGTTGCAAACCAATTGGTGCAAAACTCAGGGTTAATTTACCTAGATGCAAAAGGTGATCCCGCTTTACAAAATGACGTTAGCCGCTTGGCGCGATTATTTGGCCGTGAAGATGATGTATTAACAATTAATTTTATTACTTCTGGTGTCGATGTAAGTAAACCTCAAAAATACAAACTTACAAACACTTTCAACATCATGAGTAACACTTCTGCAGGCATGCTTGTCGAACTACTGAATTCCTTGCTCGACGAATCAGGTGGTGGTGGTGACATGTGGAAAAGTCGTGCGGTAGCATTTATTGGTGCACTTACCCAGACTCTTGTATATCTACGTGATATTGGCTATTTACAATTATCACCCGCTACCTATATCGAATATATGGAGCTTTCCTCATTAGAGGAGCTTGTTTTTGAACACGAAGGTAAATATGGCGAGTCCTTTGAGAAAGTCTCACTAGGTTTAAAAAGTTACATAACGAGCGTACCTGGTTACAATGATTCGCCAAGAGCGCGAAAAAAACAAGATCAAACAACCTTGCAACAGCATGGTTATATTACGATGCAGTTAACCCGTGCTATTGGCGATTTAACATTTAACTATGGCTATATTTTTGGCGTTAAACAGGGTGATATTGATATTTTCGACTGCGTACTGAATCGTCGAATTTTAACAATTCCACTACCCGCATTAGAACGGTCTACCGATTCCTTAAAGATGTTGGGGAAATTATGCATTGGTAGTATCAAGCAAATGATGGCCGGAGCGCTTGGTAATAGAATTGAGGGGTCGATCAGGGAGATTTTGGAATCGCGAGCTACAAATGCCCCCTCTGCCTATCGATTGATTTTCGATGAATTTGGCTATGTTGTTGTTCCGGGTGTTTCAGTTATGCCTGCACAAGGTCGAAGCTTATCATTCGCAATTTGCTTTGCTGCACAAGACTTTTCTGATATCAAGCGTGGAGATGCAAACGAGGCGGAAGCAATTTGGGCTAACAGCAATATTAAGGTTATTGGTAAAATTAACTCTGGTGATGGTGGTGAAACCATGAACAAGGTTAATGGGATGACCGGTGAAATAGAGCAAGCCCGCAGTACCTCTGTGAGACAGAAAGTAGGCACATTTATGCCTCAATATATACCGTCACAAGATCTGCATTATCAAAAAGAGAAAGTACTTCCTTACAATGACTTACATAGCCAACAAGAGGGTGAATTTACTTTCCTTTTTTCTAAAAAAGAGGATGGTGGTAGAACTGCTAGTGGGAAAGTGGTTCGAGTGAGTACTTTCTATGTGAAAAGTCAGGGTTTGAAATATTTGCGCATGAATGACTTATGCCCAAATCTCAGTATTGAGAAGGAGCGCATTGTTAACCCTGGTAAACGCATAGAAATCATTAAGAAACGCATTATGAGCAACCATCAAATCGGACAAGGTGCTAGTGATGCTTGTTCTATACTCAGTTACTTTTCAAAAATAAGGGAAGGTGAAGCTTATGAAGGTAACGAAGTAAATAAAATTAAAAGCTTTCTCATCAGTGACTTCATGAAGTCTGTAAATGTTATTGCCCTTAAACAACCTAAAAACCCACCTTTGATCAGCATCCCGAACAACTCCTATGTTGATGATGATCAAACACATTCCGATGAAAATACGTCTATTGCCATCGGTGAAATTGTTAATAATCAACCTGAGTTTAAATCAACTATTCACATTGAGAGTAAACCTTTACCAAAAGAATCCAACGTTATCGTGCCTGTAGGTATTGAAAGTGAAGAAGAAATGAGCATTTTAGATTTATTGTGCTTATTCCAGTATTCCAAAGGACACGAAACACGCTTGCGTGAATACAACATTCATACTGATGAGGCCTACAGTAGTTACAATCTTCTACCATACGTGCCATCTCAACAAGTAATGTCCAATATTGACAATCATCTGATTGATACAGGCATCAATGATAGTGAGTCGAAAAGAGGCTCTTTGCAAAAAACAGCAGCCGTTGGTAACTTGCAAATGGGCTTCTTTAGTAAACTTAAAGATAATGGTTTTAATACCACAGTGCTGTCTAAAGCTGAACCTAAGTTACAAACAATTAAGGAAATAGAGAACCAAACAAATCAACAGGACAAGCGCGATCACGTTCTAAATATTTTGGAACTAGTGGATAGAATCAAAAAGCAGTTTTATATTTAGCAAAAAAAACCCTTTCTAGGGTTTTTTTTGTACTGGACGAAAGTGGTGATTAATGCTTATCTATCAAGCTGATTTTTATTCGTTAGTCATCAGTCTCTAATCATTCTTATTTCTTTTAAGTTTTGAAGAATAAAAGTTATGGTAAGAAAAAGGCCTACAAGAAAAATAAATAAGACCGCAAGTTTACGAGCTTCATGATTAGTTGTTGTGTACCAATATTTTGTCTTTTTTGAGCCAATCAGTCTATCATTCATTTCACGTACAACATTTGATACAGCCCAAACTGAATTCTCCATAGTCTTACCAGAATTAAGGTACTTCGAAGCTTCCTGTTTTCCCTTTAATTCATAGTCTGCAATTTTTGTGTCATTGTATGCATTAAAATATATTTGACTAAGTAGATAGCTATGTTTATCTGGATTGTCAAAATACTTAGCATCCGCAGTCTTGACGGCAGTTGTATAGTCTCCTGCAACTACGAGCTTATTAATGTCTGCACCTGCGATAGAAAGCGCAAATGGGGCAACAGCAAAAAAAGTACCGCACCCTATCAAGATACCCCCAAGTTTGAGTGATGCACGCTTATTCGACTCAATTGAAGGCTCAAAAAACATTTTCCAAAGGGTATTCTTTTTTTGCATGACACAGAAAAAATACAAAAGAGAAAAAGCAAAAATTAATGCCGATGAACTACCCATTAAAGAATGAAGAAAGGAAGGCTCATAGACTCTTAAGACCGCTAAAGTTGAAAATCCATATAGATATGTAAGCACTGCACCAAGGAAGATCACACCTACAAAAAGCTTTCTCGAAATTTCTGTAAAAGCCTTTTTTGTGTAATATTTTAGGTTTAAAGCATTCACCAGGCTCTTAGCCTCACGTGCGATTCGGTTAAAATCCTTGCTATATTTCTTTTCATTTTCAGCAAAACTATAAACGACCGACAGGCAGCAAAACTTAAAAAACTTGGATTTCCTGACTTTAGATTCCTTAAATCTATTGCCTAAAAAATAACTACGAGAAAAAGGATACTTCATAAAGTATCGTCCCGCCAATTCCCACCATTTAGTATTTTTAAAAAAAGGGTCGCTAAACAACTTTGATCCAATTGATTCTATCGAAGAGGAATAGCTCTCATGCATGCTAGATTCAACCAACTCAAAAAGCTCCTGCATACCACCATGAAAACCAATAATTTTCTTTTCTAGCGATGTGCTCTTAAATAAATCGTAAACTTTTTTAAGAAAAAAACGCATTTTCTCTGTAAAAAACTGCAATTCCGTGCCTTTAGAATACATTTCAATCCAATTTGGTTCAAATAAAGACTATTTAAAATCAATTATAAAACAATTTTATGCAACAAATGTCATTTATAAGCATATAGCAAGCAAAATAATGCCATATCTAGACAAAACACACACATATGCATGCAAAAACGCTCCATACCACATGCAAAAGTATGCAATTCAGTGCCAAAATAATATTATAAAAAAGCAAATATTTATTAATTAGAGAACATAATATATATATATGAACCAAAAAAACAATAAATTTATTTGGTAAAAATAAAGAAACAAGACTTGAATAAAAAACACAACAAAGTTAAAATGTAAGTCGGAATAGAGCATGGCTAAGAGTGGTTTTCTTATTGTATTTAACGGCAAATCATTTTGATTAATATTTTTCTGCACGACCTTTGCCAAAAGGAGCTATATATTATTTTAATTTTTAGAAAAAACTTTATTATAAAGTGCAGCAACAATATAATTAGAATATAGCAACAGAATTACACTTATAGTAACGAAGTTTGAAATGCGACAACAGATGCTATTTTTGTAGAAATGAACATCGAAATGCGATAACAGATCACTTATTAGCGACAACAACAAGAGAAATATAGAAACAGCTCTATAAAATATAAGCAACATACCACTTTCGATTGCAGCAACACGTCACTTATCCCCTCTAAATGATTTTGTAACAGTACTCTTAGCAGCAATTTTCAAATTTCACCAACTCCATTCATTGTTCTTTGAAGAAACGCAACTTTTTCTGGCTTAAATTCTAATTGTTATTGCTTTAGAACCACTAGTTGTCATTGTCTTTTAAAGAATATCTAAGTTATTAGTTTTTATTTCAAACTGTATAATTCGATAGTTTATGCTTCCTGAATATCTACAAAATAAAGCAATACTATATAATTGTTAATAGTCGCCCTAGATAGAAATGATCTAAACTTCTAAAATTAGTTCATAAGGAAATATTTATTTTGATATTTTAATTAGAATTTATTTTATATGAATAATGTATATAACATTCATAACTTTAATATTCATAAATTAAATTCAGACATATTTTTTATTATATTTTCTGCAGATATTGTTTAAATTTATGGATATTTTTGAGATTATAAAAAACAAACAAAGTAGGATAAAAATTGATCACCAATCAACAATGCAAGATCTAGTGATTGAGAGGAGTAGGGTGGTTCTTTTTGATAATGCTATTATTCGTTTTGGGGATATTGATGGCTTTATATATTGAATTGCTTTTTGTTTTTTGCTTTTTGCTTTTAAAGTCGTATACGTTGATTAGCTTGTTGGGTTCATATTATCTAAACCCATGAAGTTGAAATGCCCCCAAATCTAGGAAGCAAGCATTTTGTAGTCTCTTCCAAATTCAAGCGCATCCTCTGCCACTATAATTTCTGCTTCATATTTTTCAGCAACTTTTTGTAGTAGCTCCCCATATGGCAAAAGGCTCTCAAAAGCATTCCGTATTTGCTTCAAGTCCAAACCACTCTCGCAGCCAAACAAGTCAATAAAAGAAATCCCAGTAACGCTCTCTAAACTAGATGTATACGCCACATATGGATAAAACAAAGTTTCTCGCTCAAAAGAAATCACAGCATTATTTTCTACAGTGTTTCCCTCAATACGGAAAAAAACTGCAAGTGTTATAGCTTCATCCACTTGAGGCAGTTGAACTTCACAAGTAAAAGAATGGGTTATTATTCCACTCATACCAACCGTAGATTTTTCAGCTAAAACACCTTTAATAAAGTTATCACTAGCAACATCTTGAATTGATTTGCTTAACTGATTTTCAATATGAAACATACCCATAATATTTCTCCGATGTAGGCTATCTTGCCTTTGTTTGTATAAGTTAATTATAACGCTTTTACTTGGTAATGTATATTATATAATACATATTATTAGGATTATTCACGGCGAAATTTTTTAGAATCCTTTCCCTGAAAGGTATGCTTTTGCTTTTAAGTCGTATGCGTAGATTGATGATGTAAATATTTAGCCAAAAAAAAAGCCCAACGAATTGAGCTTTACTAATCTATATTTTAGGTTGTCACCCATGTTCTGCCTAGATTTGTGTAGTATTTTTGGGTGTAAGATTGAGAAATAATAAAGCCTTTTTGCTCAGCCCAAGACATAACTTTACGGTCAAATTCTGTTGGTGTTTCTTTATAGCTATCCACTCGGAGCATAGCTGTTTTCAATTGTTCTTTGCTGTATAGGTCAACATCTTTTGGCTCAATAATCGGCGCTTTTGGTTCGTCAGTGAAACGTAGCGTGTTATTAATTGATAAGACAAATTGTTTTACTTGATTGATAGCAGAACTGTTTTTGAATTCCTCTCCCATATTCCCCACAACATCCAAAACTGAACCATCAGCAAAGGCCTTCACGTTAAGCAAGAAACAGACTTTTGCATAGTCCCCATTACGCATTACATTTTTTGCAGAAATGGAAATGCCACCTGGGTAGAAAAAAGCATCTAAGTCTAATTTTTTTGTGGTTTGTGCAGTTGTGCTCATAATCGCTCTCCAATCTAGGCTATCTTGCCCTTTGTTTGTATAAGTTAATTATAACGCATTTTTCGTCTTATGTGTATTATATAATACATATTTATCAATTTATTTTCCCTGCATTTTTACGAATCCTTTCTCTGAAAGGTATGCTTTTGCTTTTAAGTCGTATGCGTTGATTAAGAAAACACGGCGATAAAAAGCCCCGCTTATGCAGGGCATTTTTCTAACTATTTAAACTTATTGCTTTCTATATTGTTCTGCTTTAATCGCCGCAAACACTCCAACCAAAAAAAGCACCAAGTAAGCGACCACTTTGAGCATTACCAATACTGAAAATTCATTTGCCATCCGTAGCTCTGGAATTTGCAAAGTTATACTTACAACTTTCATTAAGCCCAAACCACCGAATAAAACAAAAATAAAGCTCAAAGCTGTAATTAACAGATTGCGAAGGACTTTATTTAAAAGCGAACCACTTGAAGTATTTGTCATGGTAAATCTCCGACTGGGCTATTTTGCCCTTTTGTTTGTATAAGTTAATTATAACGCATTTTGCGCTTAATGTGTATTATATAATACATATTGATTGAATTATTCACGGCGGGTTTTTCTGAATCCTTTCTCTGAAAGGTCTGCTTTTGCTTTTAAGTCGTATGCGTAAATTAAGAACTACGGCGCATACATTTATGTCTACATATTTGCTGTTGTCGAACTATCAGCATCAATATGATTAAAAACAGAAGGGCAGTAGTACTGCCCCTATTTGTGGCTGCTTAGCTAAGGCGAACCATTTTGTTACTTACAATAGTATTAGAAAGTGATGAAGTCCAAGTATGCCCCACCACTTCACCCATACCTTGCTCTTTTGCAAAATCAAGTAAAGCATTATGTAGATCACGGTGTTCCCGCTTAATTGCCTGTAACAGCTCAAATGGGGTTATGTTTTTTAGATTCTTACGGAAGTGAGGGCAATCCTCTATGGCTACATCATAGCCATCCACCCCTGAAAACTCTTTATACTTATCCCAAACAGCAACCGTTTCATCAATGAAGGCATTTCGATCTTTATATACAGGCTCTAGGTAAATTTGAATTCCTGAGTAATATCCAGAATCCAAAACCACATTGTGAAAGAACAAATCACCTTGTTCTTTAAGCCAAGACTCAAAAGCGGTTTTTATTTCGGTAATGATAAAATCCGCATCATCGGCTGCACTTTCAAAATCACCCTCAAGCATTTCATGGCAAGTGTTATCAATGTCAAAGCCCACGTTTAAAAGATCAGTAAAGGTATAAAAATTAGGTGAACCCATAACTTACTCCGACTGGGCTATCTTGCCCTTGTTTGTATGAGTTAATTATAACGCATTTATGCAGGCGTGTATATTATATAATACATATTGTTTGAATTATTCACGGCGGATTTTTCTGAATACTTTCTCTGAAAGGTATGCTTTTGCTTTTAAGGCCGTATGCGTTGATCTACAACCTAGTCGATAACGCCAAAACACGGACAAAGAAAAAGCCATGATATGCATGGCTCTTGAACTACTTACTAGTTAACTTGCTTTATATAGAATTGAACTAGCTGCATGATAGCCCTTAAGTGTTCTATTGATCTCCTGATGAAGATCAAGGTTTAAAGGTGCGTATTGCATCATTTCGTTTAAATTGAGAGCAGGGAACGGCTCTACAGCAACCTCTTTAAGAATACTATCATTGCGGTAGTACTGTTTAACCGCTTCATAGGCTTTCGCATACATCACATCCGAGAATTCACCGACAACAATCAAAGTCTTGCCATCAACATCATGGGCTTCCGCAAATTCGCAAAGCTCTGCATAATCACTTGAGTTGGCACATTGACCGCGAACTACTACGCGATTTTTAAATTTAGAAACAGTTGCATTAGATGTATTCATGAATGTATCTCCGATGTGGGCTATCTTGCCCCTTGTTTGTATGAGTTAATTATAACGCATTTATGCAGGCGTGTATATTATATAATAGATATTATTTGAGTTATTCACGGCGGAATTTTCAGAATCCTTTCTCTGAAAGGTATGTTTTTGCTTTTAAGGCCGTATGCGTAGATCAACAACCCAGTCGAGCACGCCAAAACATGGACAAAGAAAAAGCCATGATATGCATGGCTTTTGTTTCAAAGGGTATTAGGGTTTAAGGCTGTAAAGCAGTATCGACTGCCTTTTGGGTTTCTTGATTAATCAACAACCCAAAGTCTACAGTGAAAGAGTCGCGATACTCAGCAAAAGCTTTTTTAAACCCCTCTAAGTCCTGAGCTTCATCTGCTAAGCGTTCAGCAGCATTACACACACCAAACCAACTTACTGTGTCTATGGCGCTAATTTGAAACTCACTAGGATTATAAGATTTAGCTGTGCACATAAGCACCTCTTTGCCACCGTCATTAGTAATGACAATAATGGCGGGAATCTTTGCATCAACCAAAAATGTATAAGTATCAAAAAGCGATGCGCTATAGACATCTTGTACTTCGATACAAGCAACATCAATTTCGATACCTGCCTTAGATGTTTTCTTTACAAACTCAATATCAGGCTCATCAAAAGAGCTTAAGTTATCTGAAATCAACGCGGTAACTTGGTCTGCCTGTGCTTGTTGTACAAACAATTTAATTGTGCCTATTTCATCATCATCAAGATTCAACATGCTAGATCTCCGACTGGGCAACTTTGCCCTAAATTTGTATGTATAAGAAATTGAAAGGGTGAGTACCATCTCACCCATAAAAACGAATTATTCAGCCACGCTTTTCAAAGCGTCCATGTATGGTGATGAATTGCAAATATAGTCTTCAAACTGGCTATAAGGCGTTTCATGCAAAGCATCATCAGACTCAGGCATTTGGTTGTAGTGTTCATACACAACGTCCAAAAGGGTGTCATAAGGAATATTCAGCTTATTAGGCTTAAGCAGCAAATCCACAGTGAGCATTGAAAATAGGAAAAAGTTGTAATTCTGCTCAACAAATGCTTTATGGCTAAGAGAAAAGTGAGTCATGACGATAGCCCCCTTAAGCCTTGTTAAAGCGACTATTAACAGCCATTACAGCTTCGGCATAGTTTGCTGCCTTACCACATGCCAACTGGCGACCATCTTTCAACACAACAACCGAAAGGTCGAGAGCATTATTACTTACACGTAAGTAGTCGATATCAATAACTTTAATCATAATCTAATCTCCGATATGGGCTATCTTGCCCCTTGCTTGTATGAGTTAATTATAACGCATTTATTCTTTAATGTATATTATATAATGCATATTATTTTAGTTGTTCACGGCGGTATTTTCGAAATCCTTTCTCTGAAAGGTATGCTTTTGCTTTTAAGGTCGTATGCGTAGATCACCCAACCGAGTAGAAAAAAACCCGCTGTTAAGAGCGGGTTTGTATGCCATTAAGCGGATTTTTTAATGCTTGGGTCTAGGTATGCCAAATTAGTGGTTGAAAGTGGTGGGCTGATATTATCGAAATGCTCAATCACAAGCGCCAAACGCTTTTGTTGCCACTTGTTGATCGCTTCAATTACTTTCTTTGCTGTGCCTGTGTACTTGCGGAATGGGCATTTAACAGAAGAGTAAGCTAACCATGATTCATGGGCAAAGGGTTTAACTAGAATATTACCGCCATTAGGAAGTTCAACCGTATATTTATCATCTGCAATTTTGGTGATGTGAAAAGTTGCATGTGCAGGGTCATTTGCTGCGTAGTTACCTGACAGGTGAGCTTTATCAACAATAATTGAAGAAAAGTATGCAGTTTCTTGGAAGCTTTTCGATAAGTGCGTAAGTACAGAGGCGCTACCATTGAAAAGGGCTTCATGGTTAACAATAAGTTCTTTGAAAAGGTCTAAATCGACAACTTGCTGAGTCATGGCTGTATCTCCGATATGGGCTATCTTGCCCTTTGTTTGTATAAGTAAATTATAACGCATTTATTCTTTAATGTATATTATATAATGCATATTATTTGAGTTATTCACGGCGGAATTTTTCAGAATCCTTTCTCTGAAAGGTCTGCTTTTGCTCTTAAAGGCGTATGCGTGGATCACAAGCCGAACATTACAGTACATAGCATAAGGCGTTAAAAAAGCCACTCAATAGAGCGGCTTATAGGTCTTAAGATGCTAACACTCGATTGATGTTAATAGCGGCCAACTTCTCCTTTAGCGATTCTAAGCGAGTCTGTAGCTGTTGTTCATCTCTTTGTTCCACTCCACCCGCAATTTTTTTAGATACATAATCAATTTGGCCTGTAACCATCTTTTCATTGTCGAGCTGTAGGGCATTAACAAATTCCTTCACTAGGGATGACGACTTGTGGTGATTTACAAAACAAGAGAACGAAATGATTTTGCCATTCTCATCCATAACAAAGTAGCCGTATCTCTTACCCTTTGTGCGAATTAAACCCGCGCACACTGTACTGCAGGCCAAGGCCTGTTCAATGATCCGCTTATACGTATAAGAAGAAAGAAAAGGGCGTAAAAACTTCAAATTTTCCTCTGTTACTTTTTCCTTTGTGGTGCCATACCAACGCCCAGTGCTCGTATTGTAATAGTGCTTGCCGTTCGATTCATCAAGAACACCATTAGTCGGCATGTGGTCTTTAACAGCAAAATAGACAGATAATTGGTGATTGGTGCACGCATTGCCAAAAAAAACGATTGCATCTCTAAAAGCTGAGTGGCTTGTACTTAACTTCATAATAATCTCCGACTGGGCTATTTTGCCCCTTTCTTGTATGTGTAAATTATAACGCATTTATCATCTAACGTATATTATATAATGCAGATTATTTGAGTTATTCACGGCGGGCTTTCGAAATCCTTTCTCTGAAAGGTATGCTTTTGCTCTTAAAGCCGTATGCGCTGATTGCATATGCTTTGTTTTGCCAACCTTACAGCCTTTGCAGGTATTACAGCCTTTGCAGGTATTACAGCCTTTGCAGGTATTACAGCCTTTGCAGGTATTACAGCCTTTGCAGGTATTACAGCCTTTGCAGGTATTACAGGTGTTACAGTATTTACTGTAATTTTAGACAATAAAAAACCGCGCATAAGCACGGCTTCTGTGTGTGTAAGGTTCAAGACTTCAAGCCGTAGCGCTCAACAAGCACATCAATTGTTTCAATGTCTTGAGCGACAAATTGGCGAACCGAAATTACCTTATTCGCAACATAGGCATCAGCTTCTTTCTTTGTGCGAAATACAACACAACTTGGAAGACAGCCTGTTCCCGTTTGACGCGCAAAAGCGTCTAGCGCTTCATAGAATCCACATGCATAAAAAATAGGGAAGGTGTCTCCACGGTTACTCACCGCACCACCAAAACGGATCGGGTTAACATCCGCGACAACAACATCCAGGCCGTCTACGCCTAATTTAACGGTATTGCTTGTACTTGAGTGGTTTTTGTAATTTAGCATAGCTGCTTCTCCGACTGGGCTATCTTGCCCTTTGTTTGTATAAGTAAATTATAACGCATTTATTCTTTAATGTATATTATATAATGCATATTATTTTAGTTATTCACGGCGGGATTTTTCAGAATCCTTTCTCTGAAAGGTAAGCTTTTGCTCTTAAGGGCGTATGCGTTGATCAATAAACTGTATGTCACTGCTTGAATGTAGAGATAAAAAGTGAATACGCTCATTAAACGGATTCACTTATCGAAAGGGTTAAACGTGGTCTTATTGGGCTTGTAGTGTCACACCAGTAAGCGTTTGTTTATTATTATAGGTTTCTTTGACTTCTAGCTCACAAAGCAGCGCTATGCTCTTTACAGAACTCAAACCAACTTCGCCATTAATGAAGAATTGACGATTTTTAATTGCTGTTAAGCGCTCTTGCAGGTCTGCGCCGTCCATATTTAAATTACGGTCGTTAAAGTAGATACCATATGGGATTTTACGAACACTGCCAGACGCAGCATGCTTCTCTACAGCACTGACAAAAGTATCAAGATTTGCTTTAACGTATTCGTCTACGTATTCACCTGTTACAGATGAAAGCGGGCTAAATGCACGTGTGACTCTGACAACCTTATGGCCTTTATGATCTGGATGAATGTTATGATTCAAGACATCAAAACTAGTACGGCTTTTAGACTTGATAGTGATATTTGCATTCATGGCGCTTCTCCGGTCTGGGCTATCTTGCCCTTTGTTTGTATGAGTAAATTATAACGCATTTAATCATAAATGTATATTATATAATGCAATTTATTAGAATTATTTACGCCGTAATTTTTGAGAATCCTTTCTCTGAAAGGTAAGCTTTTGCTTTTAAGGCCGTATGCGTCGATTACTCTCTGGAAATTAGTATAAATACCAGGTTAAAAAAAACCTGTGATAATCACAGGTCTTTTAAGCGGTTTTCTTTTTACTGGTGACAGAGCTTAAACTGTCGTTTTTTCATGCTTAACTGTTTTCAGAATGTCTAAAATGTCTTCATGTTTAAATGATTCGAGAATACGCTCTTGCCACATTGGAACTTTATTTAAATTGAAATATTTGGTGAACTCAATATCAATTTTTTCAGCTATAACTTTTAATTTGTCATGTTTTAACTCATCCACATCAATTAAAATGCTTTGAAAACACTCCCAATCATCTCTTGATACATCAATCGGGTCACGATCCAATACTAAAACGCCGTCAGCTTCTTTGAGCGCCAAAAAACACGGCATTACGATGTCGAATTTCTGCTTATTAATTTTAAAATCAATCTTCAAATCACCACGAAACAACAAGTAATCATGATCAAAACTCGTTCTATATTCATCAGTAATGCAAAAAGAAACATTAATAAACTGATTAATTGAATTTCTGTAATCGTCCATCCAGTTAAGAACAACCTGATGGGCAGGGATGTAATTCTTAAGATCGGCATGATAGGCCAGAACATCATCCAAAGTTGGAATTTTTTGTATTTGAGTGATAGTAAAGGCGAGGGGATTGCCAAAAATATCAGTTGTGCTTAAATCACCTTTTTCATCGCAAGAAATCAATGCATTCTGAGCAATAGTGAAGACAACTCGGTGTCCCTCATTATTTCGACACTCAAAGTTAGTCAGGTCAGTTTCAGCATCACGCTGATCTGCTTGAGCATCGGTTAGGTTTAGCGCCTCCTGAAAATCACAAAATGAACTTTCCACTTCACCTTCGAGCGGCATTGAGTTAATTTCATTCACATAAAATGGATGCTTAATAACGCTAAATGTTTGATGATTATTCATAATATTAATCTCCGATCTGGGCTATGTTGCCCTTTGTTTGTATAAGTTAATTATAACGCATTTAACCATAAATGTATATTATATAATGCTTAATTTTTTCATTTAAAGCTTAATGACGGTTTTTAGCTTAAAGGCAGGGTAGTGCTTTTCATCAGGCAAAAAAAACCGCGCTTATGCACGGTTATTTACTTGGCTTCTACTTATCCTTAGTAAGTATATTTTATTTGCAATAGCCCATCGTCATTTGAAGCAAAACCAATAGTCACTGCTTGTAAACGCTTACCCGAATATTCTGCGTCATCTTCATCGAGATCAGTATTATGTGAGCTTCGTAAAAAATAGGCTGCTTCTGCAATGAGTAGAACATCACTATGACCTAGAGTGGCATTGGTGGCAATGAAGGTGTCAGCATGTTCAAGATTAAAGATATTTTGCTCTGACCGATTCATAGAATCATCAATACATCCATATGCAATGTCGAATGTCGCACCAGACCGGCAGTGCTCGACACTAAAATTAGTAGCAGCAATTGTTAGATCACTTAAGCCAGTTATTTTGAATAATTCAATCACTTTTATCTCCGATTGGGCTATCTTGCCCCTTGTTTGTATAAGTAAATTATAACGCATTTATATGGGGGTGTATATTATATAGTACATATAATTAGAATTATTCTCGGCGAGATTTTCGAGATCCTTTCTCTGAAAGGTATCCTTTGCTTTTAGTGTCGTATGCGTATATTAAAACCACGGCGATAAAAAGCCCCGCATGATGCAGGGCTATTCACTCAGTTAAACCAATCCAAGTCGCTGAATAAAGTAATTGGCTAAATCGGCAGGGGGGTTAAACAATTCAGGTTGATCTGCCATGACACGCTCAAAAACAATAAGCTCATCATCATCAAGATCACCATGTTCATTCCAATTCCAATCGGGTTCAGCACAAACTGAGCTGCGTGAGTGATCATCAAGATTTAAACAAACCAAGAATCGCCGAGCCACTGTAAAACTTAAGCCTTCTGCTTCGACAGTAACCGTCAAATTATCACTAAAGGTTAGCTCTCTATCTCGCTCACTGGCTAGATCGTCATCTGAATTTAAATGATCAATCGCAGCTAAAAACCAAATAACTTTTGCAGAACCACCTAGACACACCAAGGAATTAGGCTGACCATCTTCGCCGAGAATTAATTGAGTACTCATGCTTATCTTCCCTAATGCTGCTTAAACTAGAACTTGAACAAAATAACAAGATTGATGCGGAGCCTTTGGAGGAGTGGCTAAATCAGCTACACCGTAATCCAACAACCCAAACTTTTTAAGATTATGTAAAGCTGTAGCCATAAAATCAGTCACAGTAATATGAGATTCACCTTCATAGATGTGAAATGCATTAAGCCCAATGATTAAGTCCTTTTCATCACTAGAACAGTCATCATATTTTTTAGCTTTAACCAAGTTTTGCTTCTCAACGATTAAAGCCTCAAGCTTTTTGCGCAATACAGGGTGCTGAATAAACATATGATCATTCAGCCACTTTGAAACCAATAACGGTTCAGCAAACATCCCACTTACAACGGCGGAAGTATCGAACGCAGAACCACCAGGTTTAGATGATTTTAGAAAAGCCGTTAATCGCCCTGTAGTTCTTGAAAACTTCGAAGCAAAAGAAACAACCTCAACAGCAGATAAAACATTCATGATTGCATCTCCGATCTGGGCTATCTTACCCTTATGTTTGTATGTGTTAATTATAACGCACTTGCATAGAAAAGTATATTATATAATACGCTTGATTTTGAGCTTATTCACGGCGCAACATTTCGAATCCTTTCTCTGAAAGGTATGCTTTGCTTTTAGTGTCGTATGCGCAGATCACAAGCCAGACATCGGAGCACATAAAAAAAGCCACTCAATTGAGTGGCTTATAGGTGTTAAGGTGCTAACAATACATTGCACCGTTAATGGCGCTTAACTCCACTTGCAAGGCATTTAATCGGTTCTGTAGCTGCTGTCTCTCGCTTTGTTCAACACAACTCTTAATTGACATAGACACATGATCAATTTGGCCTAAAACACTCTTCTGTTTGTCTTGCTGTAGGGTTTTAATGAACTGCTCAACGAGGGCTACCGCCTTGTAGTTATTTACAAAACAAGATGACGCAATGATTTTGCTATCCCCATCCATAACAAAGTAACCGTAAACTTTGCCCTTGGTGCGAATTAAGCCCGCACACACTCTATTGCAGGCCAAAGCCTTTTCGATGATCTGCTTATACATATGATGAGAAAGGTAAGGGCGTAAGAAATTCAAATTATCTTCCGTTCTTTTTTCCTTTGTGGTGCCATACCAACGTCCAGACATCGTGTTTAGATAGAGCTTTCCATTTTTTTCATCAATAAGCCCATGTTTCGGAATAATGTCTTCAACAGCAAAATAGACTGATAATTGATGGTTTGTGATTGCATTGCCAAAAATAACCATTGAATCTTTAAAAGCTGAATGACTTGTACTTAACTGCATACCGATCTCCGATTGGGCTATCTTGCCCTTTGTTTGTATGTATTAATTATAACGCATTTATTCATTAATGTATATTATATAATAGGCTTGATTTTGAGCTTATCCACGGCGCAACATTTCGAATCCTTTCTCTGAAAGGTATGCTTTGCTTTTAGTGTCGTATGCGTAGATTGATACTCAATGAGGCAGTATTTACAGTGCATACAGCTTGCACGGCAACACTGCACTTCCTACCTATACCGTACTTACAGTATCGCCTGTAAATACGGTATATACAGCTTATACGGTACATACAGTATTTACTGTATTAAGTGGCAATAAAAAACCGCGCCTAAGCACGGTTTTTGTGTGTATGAGCATTAAGATTTCAAGCCAAACCGCTTAACAAGTAAATCAATAGTTTCATTGTCTTGTGCAACAAATCGACGAACTGAAATCACCTTTTTCTCTACATAAGCATCTGCTTCTGCTTTGGTACGAAACACCACAACGCTTGGTAAACAACCTGAGCCATGTTGACGAGCAAAAGCGTCAAGCGCTTCATAGAATCCACACGCATAAAAAAGAGGGAAGGTGTCACCACGGTTACTCACCGCACCACCAAAACGGATTGGGTGTGTATCCGCGACGATAAGATCCAGGCCATTCGCGCCTGATATAAGTGTGTTACTTGAACTGTTGTTGTATGTATAATTTAACATAGCTACTTCTCCGATCTGGGCTATCTTGCCCCTTGTTTGTATAAGTAAATTATACCGCATTTATGCAGTAATGTATATTATATAATGTGTATTAATTGAGTTATTCGCGCCGTGTTATTGAAATCATTCTTCTAAACGGCGTGGTATGCTCAGCGTTATCGTATTTGCTCCATGTAATGTCTAATACCCCAAAATATAAAAAGGCTCTAAATAATGGATATTCAAAAGCACTACAAGCTTGATCTCGATAATTTAAGCAAAACATCAACCCCCAAGGTCTTACTTGGTACAGATGCTATGTGCACACCCGATGCAGATTATTCTTTTACGGCGTTAATCCTTGCTGTATATGACTCACACAAAATGAACTATGTGGAAAGCATAGAGCTGCAGGTAAACCCATTGATCATCAATAGGGGTGATCCTATTGAGTATATTGATGGAATCATTTTCCTCAACATCCCATTCACTGACCTAGTATCTACAGACACAAGAAACCCTGAAAAATTAGCTAGACTTTATGCGGCAAAACTTCAAGTTGAGTTAATTAAGTTGAGTGATGAGCTTTTTTGCATGCAAGAACGTGATTACATCATTAAAAACTTAAATAAAATCATACTGGAACCACTATATTTCGATTGTGAAGATAGTGCTTATCCTACGCTCTCAGGAATTGACTGGATTACCAGTGAAATACACAAATTTCTATTCGCAAAGCTGTCTGAGTTGTCCCTTAACATCAATCCGGTGATGGATGAATCGATAGGGCAATAGGGCTACTAGGAAGCGTGTGTTGTTATAATTATTCACGGCGTGGCTTTGAGAGTCCTTTCTCTGATATGGATGCCTTAGTAAGACTAAGCAATACCGCAAAAAGAAACCGTGCAACTACTGCACGGTTTTTTATGGCTGTTGATTGCCCTTAAGTACATTCTTCACTATTCAGCTCAGCAAGAATACGAGAATACAATTCATAAAATTGCGGTGTAGATGCATGCTCAGTTTCAGCCTCAAGCCATCGATCTTTAATCGCAGCTTTAATGTAATTCAGCGTTACCATTTCGTCCGTTAAAATGGCTTTTTCACCATCAATAAAGCGACCTTTAATCACGTTGGTTGCATAAAGGAAACTTAGGTGTGCCGATTGAAGAATTATGGCTTCACACTCAACCCAACGACCTTTAATAACATCACGCGCATACTCATACGCAAATTGAGCATAATCTTTATTTTGTGCAATCCCAGGCTCAGCAAGCGGGAAGCGTCCCAGAATTAAAGTTCTTGCGTAATCCAGTGAATATTTTCCGATTTTGGCAATCGCGCTTTCACCCAATACAAAACGGCCTTTAATAACTGTTGAAGCATACAAATAAGCACTGTAACTTCCCTGCGCGATGATTTCCTCCGCCTCGACCCAACGACCTTTGATGACATCTTTCGCATAGACAGCAGCCCAATATTCATCTTGAATAATCGCGCTTTCAGCTTCATCCCAACGTGCCCCCATGAACAAAGAGGCATACTTGCAGGCAAAACCTGCACTTTTCGAGATGGTCGCTTCACCGGCCTCAAAACGACCATTCAAAACATCAACAGCATAGATGAATGCAATCCATGCGATTTGGGCAATTGTTGCCTCGCCCAAGGCAAATGGCTCCTTAATAACATCACGCGAATACTCAAGGGCTAATTGCGGATCTGTAGCAATAGCGGCTTCACCCGCCTCAAAACGCCCATTAAGCACGCTCTTAGCGTATTTAAAGGCATATTGCGCACTGGTAGCCATTGCTGCTTCTCCAAGCTCCCAACGGCCATTAACAATCAAACGCGCATAGTGGTAAGAGAACTTCTCAGATTGAGCAATCGCAGCCTCTCCCTCCGGGAACGGTGCACCTAATTTTCCTACAGCGTAGCGAAACGCCGTGTATGGATCAGCCGCAAGCAAAGCGAGTTGATCAGGTGTGAGTGTTGCACCTTTAAGCGCACGATTAAGCAACTCGAATGCGACTAAATTGTTGGTCATTCTCAAAACTCCGCTTGGACTATTTTGCCCATTGTTTGTATATGTATATTATAACGCATTTGATCGGATATGTATATTATATAATAGGATTGCATTTGCTTAGCCACGGCGAGATTTTTCAAAATCCTTTCTCTGAAAGGCGTGCTATTGCTTTTAAAGCCGTATGCGTTGATCTAGGGAGCGGGCAGGGCAGTAATTTGAGGCAGGCCATAAAAAACCGTGCATAGCACGGCGTTTATGTGTAAGGGTGGTTTGATCAAAACGCCTTATTTAAGCGCAAAATATTTCTCAATGTTCTGGCAGATAAGCTCTGCTGTTTCAGTGGCAAGCAAAACAATATTGAATCCCTCCTCACACTCAAACTTAAAGGCCTCACCAGTGCTTAAGTCCCAAGCATTGTATGCATCCTTTAATTCTAAAGAGGCATTGTCTACACTTACAGCTTGACCAATTAAGTCGTAAGTAACGGTTGTCATGATATGGCGCTTTAATTGATCCAAATCCGCAAATTCAGTTAAGTTGATATTAATATCACCCCAAACGGTAAAGCGCTCTAAATCAAGGTCTGAGTTGGCTTCTAAGCTGTACTCATAGCGGACTTGATTAAACGAATCTGAACCAATGCGATCAAGCACTGCCAAAACAGACAAACCGCCCACAACCTCACATAGATGCTCTAAGTTCAAGCGCTCAAGAACAACATGGATGGATTCGCTGCCACTTACCTGAATTGCGTCTTGAAGATTCATTTTTTATTACCAATAAATGTTTGTATGTGCTAATTATAACGCATTTAAACGGATATGTATATTATATAATACACTTATTTTATGTAGCGCCGTGGTGAAAATTAGCCCAGAAATAGCGCCATTAAATAACAGACAATAAAAAACCGCGCTTGTTGCGCGGCCTAGGAGCTTCAAACTATCAATTAGCAGGGTCATTACCCATAAAGGCAAACATCTGATTGCTATGGATTGATGCCTGTAACTCAATAAAGTCCATATTGATTGTAGTGGTTTCAAACTTAGAAACATCCAACTGCACAAATGAATCAACATGCTCTGTTTCAACATTGTAAGCATCTAAGCTGTCTTTGAACAACTCCAAAGCATTGCAGGTGTAGTATTCTTCACCTAATAGTGATTTATGAACCTCAACTGACGGTAACAGGGCAACATCACAAAGAAGCACATTAATGGTCGATTCCCCGTGCATACCTTCATACAGGCTATAATGCTTTTTCTTGTCAAACATACACTCTAAAACGAGATCGAAATTACTGCTGTATGAGTTACGAGTGGCGATGAACACACTGTTTTCTAGATGCTGATTTGATTTCGAAAGTGTGAGGCTATCAGTGAATTCATAGATGGCCTTTAAATCATCCTCACTGTCATCTAATTCAGGGTCAAAAACATTATTTTCAATATGAGCGTCCTTTTCGGCCTGACCGAGCACCTTCCAACCTTCAATAATCAGCCGCCCACCATCACAAAGCTCAAGACAAAGAGCCAAATCATCATCTTGGTCTGATTTGTCTAAAATGGTCACGAAGCCAAACAATCGCAACCAAGAGGCAATTTTATTACATAGCTCAGGGTTTGCATTGACTACACTGCGATCCTTGCAAGGCTCTTTAAATGGTTCAAGGTTTTCAGGGTAGTTAATTTCCACAATGACATCAATCAACTGAGGATTACCGCTTATTGTATTACTTGGCTCACGACTTAACTCAAGAAGTAAAAACTGCTTAGACATTACAATCTCCGATCTAGGCTATCTTGCCCTTTGTTTGTATGAGTTAATTATAACGCACTTATTCAGTAATGTATATTATATAATTTATATTAATGCGATTTGCACGCCGTGGATTTCGGGAAGATCCTTTCTCTGAAAGGTAAGCTTTTGCTTTTAAAGTCGCATGCGCTGATCCTGGGGGAGAGGGAATATCCATTTACTGTAGGCAATAAAAAACCGCGCATAGCACGGTTTATTTCACGCAGGGCGGTTAATCTTCATTTTCATCGATGTCTGGCATATCTACAACCTCCAAGGCATTACAAGCCGCTATCATTGTCGCGAGATCCGCGCCATCATGGTTTACCATTTCAAAATAATGATGACCTATTTGGAAAAAGAACATATAAAGGTCACTTGCTAAACACTCTTCGAATCGGAATGATTTCACGCCATCGCCACGGGTGTAATCACACGGCGGCAGAGTTTCAAACATATACCAGAAGCGAGATTTATTCACTTGCGTTGGTGTCCCGACCTTATACTGCTTTCTTAGACTTTCGCGCTCTTTCGCTCGAAATTCATCTTCGCTCACAATCTCAGCGTCTTTATATTCATCTGAGTCATTCATCGTCTTTAAAAGGCTCTCAAGTGAGTCACCCATATAAAAAGACTCGATGCCGCCATTTTCGTTTAAAACAAGGTTGGTGTAGGCACGATAAGCACCGCTTCTGCCCGAAGTATAAGCAAGAACAGGGCGCACAATTTCAGCGAAACTTGTTTGAGAATTGATCAGGTTTTGAGCCACTTGTAATGATGTCATGAATGTATCTCCGATATGGGCTATCTTGCCCTTTGTTTGTATAAGTAAATTATAACGCATTTATTCTTTAATGTATATTATATAATGCATATTATTTGAGTTATTCACGGCGGGATTTTTCAGAATCCTTTCTCTGAAAGGTCTGCTTTTGCTTTTAAGTCGTATGCGTGGATTTGCAGAGGACTTACTAAATTTTTAAAACAAAAGGCGGATGAATCCACCCGCTTTTTTACGTTTCGCTTCTAACCTTAGTTCGCTTTAATAATTTCTATTTGGGGAAAAACATAATCCATTTCGCTTGACCACTTTTCGACATAATTGCCGAAAAACTCAACTGGTGTCTTGATCTCCAACAACTGAAACTTTTGAGCTGTTTCAGCATAGTCAGGAAAGAATGGGGAATCCACTTCATGGTGTAGAGTGTTATCACCCTGCTTAATGCCGCAATGATCACAATGATTCATCGAACCTCTCCGTGGAAACCACCTCTCTAGGGGGTGGAGGAAACGGAGGATTTTTAAAAATATAAGCCTAATAAACTTGATCTTCAAAACAATTTGATAAATAATAAAGTTATGAAAATAGATACCCAAGTGATAACTGCAAAAGTGCAGATATTCCCCAACAAGCAACAAGTTATTGAGCTTAAACAGATGTTTGAGCTGTACTCGCTTGCTTGTAATTGGCTATCAAAAAAAGTCTTCCAAAATAAAATTCTTAATCAAGTTAAATTACACCACCTTGTTTATGATGAAATGCGGTCTGAATT
>CAACWN010000045.1_pt1 | contig 46565 bp, 40 predicted proteins | sample 2275671 | NCBI WGS metagenome assembly CAACWN01 (sample SAMEA5312464, study PRJEB27640) | indoor metagenome | biome: indoor environment; feature: controlled; material: polymer furnished wood metals | place: Austria | collected 2011-04-21 | reverse complement strand
ACTGCTTTTAAAAACTGCAAGCAAAGTATTGGTAAGTTTTTTACTGTAGGAATTGAAGGTAATAATTGCAAAATAAGGCATCGAATAAGGCGTGGTTTTAGAAGAAGTTGTAATTTCTCCAAAAAGCTTGAAAACCATTTTAAAGCCTTCGACTTAACCTTCTTTTACATCAATAATGGCTTCATTTAATGTCAGCATACTTTTTAAAACACCACCTATGCACGAATGCTAAGAAATCCGGAGTGCAAATATTAACCAAAAAGAAGATCGTTTTTTGATTTATGAAAGAGATCTATTGTTATTTTTATGTTTTAACTTATTTTAAATTAGCTTTTTCGTGGTTTTAATAGTTTAAAAAATAATCATATTAGTTGGGTGCTTTTTTACGGTTTATTTACGTTACATTCGGTAGAACTTGTTTTATTTTGATCATTGTTAATATTTAACAGGACAAAATAATGAGTAATTTACTCATGGCTAGACATAATATAGCTGACGAAGAAGCGGTCCCTGAATCCATGCCATCTGCGCGTCAATGCTGCGATATTGAAGATATTCTATTTTCAGAAGAAATCGAAAACTATCTGCAGCGCTATCCCAATACCCGTCATGTTGAGATTTGCCTGCACGATCTGAATGGTCATGTCCGCGGCAAGCGCATAGATATTGTCGGTCTAAAAAATATTGCACAAGGCTGTTATTTCCCAATGTCTATTTATGCCATGAGTCTTGATGGAGAAGTGATTGAAGAATCGGGTTTAGGAAAATCGATCGGTGAGCCGGATTATTTATGTAAACCTATATTGGGAAGCCTGCAGCCCTGCGCTTTAAATCCAGAGTCCAATGCACAGTTATTCCTAACCATGAAAGATGACAATCATCAAGATTGCGAAGTTGAACCGCGCAATATTTTAAAAAAAAGTTTAAGAGCGCTGCATGATCAAAACTTTTATCCTTGCATGGCCGCAGAATTGGAGTTTTATTTATTTGACAGCAATGAAAAATCTGGCTCCAATCAGATTTATTTAAATCAATGTTTTGATGTGAATGCGCAAGATAAATATCAAGACGTTCTGGATGAAATTGAACGGATTGCCCTTTTGCAGGGGATTCAGATTACAGGCTTAGTCTCGGAATCATCTTCCGGACAATACGAAATTAATATTCAGCATAGCGGTGATATTTTGAAGCTATGCGATCAGATCATGATGCTAAAGCGCACCATTAAGCAAGTCGCTGTAGAACATGGGTTACATGCAAGCTTTTTGGCTAAGCCTGATCTGAATAAAGCGGGCAGCGGCATGCACTTTCACATGAGTTTGTTAAATCAAGACCAGCAGAATATTTTCAGCATGAAGCAGAATCCTTTACCGTCACGGCAATTATTAAAGGCGATCAGCGGGCTGATAGTCTTGCTGCCGCCGTCCATGGCCGTGCTTGCCCCGAATGTAAACTCATTCCGCCGGTTTAAAGCTGGAAACCATGTGCCCTTAGAAGCTAATTGGGGCGTGAATAACCGCAATGTGGCCATTCGCATACCACGTTCGGACAATGAAAATCAACGCTTGGAATATCGTGTTGCAGGTGCGGATTGCAATCCTTATTTAACTGCAGCCCTGATTTTGATCGGCACACTGCATGGGTTGACACAGAATCTGGAAATTCCACAGCAAGCCACTCAGATAAAAAATAAACATCAGCCGCACTTTTTAAGTACGAATCAGCTGGATGCTTTAACATTTTTTCACCGGAATACTGTTTTGCAAAAATATCTCGGCAAAAGATTTATGGAATTATGGTGTGCAGTTAAACGTGCTGAGCATCAGTATATGTACAGCCAAATTACTTTGATCGAACAACATTGGGATATTTAACTGCTTAAAAATGTATAACACGATAAATAATGAAGATGATGCTAGAAATCAGAAGCTCAATGAAGAATTATATTTGAAGTATAGTTTACAGGAAATTGATTCTGACATTTTAGTAAAGAAATACCAGTATGCGTCAAAAAGTATGAAAAAAATAATTCATACTATTTTTAAAGAAAGAGGTTTTAATCGAAGTGAGATAGATCATATATTGAAATCACTCAAGTAAAATAATTATGCCAATAGTATTGCTGATACTATTGGCATTTAACTTTTAAAAAGATTTAGTCAGGGTGAATACTGCTTCAGTTTTTACCCCTTTTTTATTTTGACTTGTAAAGTCTTTGGTTTTTAAATTACTACCAACCGCTGCTAATTCTGCATTTATTCCCATTGGCTTATAGCGGTAAGTTGCACCAATTTTCCAATCAAAAAAAAGGTCTTTTGCTTCAGAACCATAAATGTCCTGATTTGCTTTGGAATAACCTAAGCTAACATTTGTGCCAAAATTAGTTTGAGCAATCGGTGTAGCATATAAGACATTAAAATACCAATTTGAGATATCTTTACCTATACTGTCACTGGCAGCTTTGCCGCCATAGTTATAGGTATAGCTTATGCTTGGTGTAAAGCTATCGTTCTGATGCAGCAACGCATTAAAGATCATTTTGAAATAGTATTCATTATAATTTAAATCGCTGTTGCCGATGTAATTGTAGCGCAGCATGCCAAGATCAACTGCAGGATGGATTGAACCTAGCGCGATTGGCGCTGTATAGCCGATCTGGGGATCCAGTTCTAAATTTACTTCGTCATCAAAATCAACATTCGATGCAAATGCAGCAAGATAAAATCCTGAAGCATGGCTTAAAACAAAGTTTCCCTGCAAGGCCGGATCATTAGATCTCTTGCGAAAGTAAAAAATTGTTTATACTAGCCCCATGAAATATGAAAATTTAACTCGATTTAATGATGGGGAATTTAAACGACTCGTTGGAGTTCCTCGTCCATTATTCTTAAAAATGGTATCGGTGTTACAACACGCTGAACTTGCCAAGAAAAAATCTGGAAGACCTCATTCGTTGTGTTTAGAGGATCAATTGTTGTTAACTTTAAATTACTTACGCTGTTATAGAACTCAAATTGAGTTATCCGCTGACTATAACCTAGCTGAAAGCAATGTGAATCGTACTATTCAGAAAGTTGAAAATACTCTGATTCAATCACGGATTTTCGCATTGCCTAAAAGGAATCAAAAGTTTAGTGAGGGGGATTATGTGATCGTTGATGTCACTGAGTCACAGATTGAGCGTCCCAAAAAAACAAAGAAAATTCTATAGTGGTAAAAAGAAGAAACATACGCTAAAAACACAGGTCATTTTTAACCCAAGACTAAAGCAAATTGTAAGTATACAGGTCGAAAGTGGCAAAAAACATGATCTGACGATTGCGCGTAAGTATTTGAAGGAGATGATCATTTATCCTTGTATCATGGCAGATTTAGCCTATAAAGGATTTCATCAGATTAAGAGTAAGTTACTCATTCCAATCAAGAAACCTAAGAATTTATCATTACCCAAAATAGCAAAACAGATCAACCAAGAAATCAGTCGGCGTAGGATCACAATTGAACATATCAACGGCAAACTTAAACATTTTCGGATATTAACAGAACGCTATAGAAATAGACGGAAACGATTTGGTCTAAGAATGAATTTAATTACTGGAATGGTGAATTGGATGCTCTTAAATTAACTTTCGCAAGAGATCTATTCTGGGTTTGCGTTTGGCCGCGCCAGCGGTAGTCGCTGGCCAATGATACATTACCTGAAAAGCTTAAAGCGGGAGAGCTTTCATCTCCAGTAGCAAAAGCATAACTTGAATAGAGCGGTATAAGGCTAAAAAGTAGATGGTATAATTTTTTCATAACACTTTAAATTAGTAGTCATTGAAGTAATGTATGTTATGGTTTAATTTATTGATATATAATAAAATTATCGTAAATTTTGCGTAAAATAAGTATAAAATTTAAGATGAATATTTTTTAAAGTCGCAGATTCAAATCCCAAGTGCAACACATTTGTAGTTAGTTGAAAAAGTTAGGTGTATTCATAGAATCATTAGACTTTACCGCAAGGAAGGGTTTTGCCAATGCACGGTTTGAAACGGATATAGAGGAAGGGTTAGAGGTGCTGGAGGAATACTACCCTGAACAAGAACAAAACCGTACGGTGGAGCAACAAGCTTCGCCTGAAGGGTTTGTGCAGGGTATTCAGCAGGGGTTGCAGCGATCAGTCAGACCCGTCAATTAATCGATTGGTTGGAAAAGAGCAACTTTCTAGGTTGCTCTTTTTTTTTACGACATTATAAGACGTAGCAGTTGTTAAAGGACTATTTTAGCTAAAGTTATCCCGTTAAAATGACAGGACTTTATTAATCTCTATTTTTTTTGTTAAGTGCATGACTTTTAATAGGTCATTGATATGCTAACTTAGCAACATTGTTTAACATTAAGTATAAAACCAAAGCGGTTGATCTTGGATTGAGGAAATAAAATGCATTCATTGGAACAAAAGTTTCTAAATGACTTAGATGACAAGCTTTGGAAAGCCGCCGATAAATTACGCAGCAGTCTGGATGCCGCTAACTACAAGCATATTGTTTTAGGACTGATTTTCTTAAAGTACGTATCAGATGCTTTTGATGAACGGCAATCTGAACTCAAAGAATTGTTTGCACAAAAAGACGATCACAACATCTATTACATGCCGCGTGATCAGTACGACAGCGAAGAAGAATACCAACAGTCTATTGCTGATGAACTAGAAATACTGGATTACTACCAAGAAAAAAACGTATTTTGGGTGCCAAAAGCAGGCCGCTGGTCAAATATCCGTGATGCAGCAGCTTTACCAATTGGCTCAATCATTTGGCAAGATGAACAAGGACAGGACGTGAAGTTACGCTCTGTATCTTGGTTGATTGATAATGCCTTTGATGAAATTGAAAAAGCCAATCCAAAACTGAAAGGTATTCTGAATCGCATCGGACAGTATCAATTAGATAATGATAAGTTACTAGATCTGATTAATACCTTCTCTGATACCAGTTTCACTCAGCCTGAATACAACGGTGAAAAACTAAATCTGCACAGTAAAGATATTCTTGGACATGTCTATGAATACTTTTTAGGACAATTTGCCTTAGCTGAAGGCAAGCAGGGTGGGCAATATTACACACCTAAAAGTATTGTTACCTTAATTGTTGAAATGTTACAGCCTTATAAAGGGCGCGTATATGACCCAGCAATGGGGTCAGGCGGATTCTTTGTATCTAGTGAAAAGTTCATTGAACAACATGCACAGGAAAAGCGTTACAAAGCGTCTGAACAGAAAAAGCATATTTCTATCTATGGTCAGGAGAGCAACCCGACCACATGGAAACTGGCAGCCATGAACATGGCGATTCGCGGGATTGATTTTAATTTCGGTAAAAAGAATGCAGACAGCTTTTTAGAGGATCAGCATCCAGACTTGCGTGCCGATTTTGTCATGGCTAACCCACCTTTTAACATCAAGGATTGGTGGCATGCTTCTTTAGAAAATGATGTGCGTTGGAAATACGGCACGCCACCGCAAGGTAATGCCAACTTTGCTTGGATGCAGCACATGCTGCACCATTTGTCACCTACAGGCAGTATGGCATTGCTACTTGCCAATGGTTCGATGAGCTCAAATACCAATAATGAAGGTGAGATCCGTAAGAACCTGATTGAAGCCGATCTGGTGGAATGTATTGTTGCATTACCAGGACAACTGTTTACCAACACGCAAATTCCAGCCTGTATCTGGTTTCTAACCAAGGACAAAAAGAATGGCTTGTCTTTAGATAAAAAGAAAGCCAACCGTGAAGGCAAGACTCTGTTCATCGATGCCCGTAATTTGGGCTATATGAAAGATCGCGTACTGCGTGACTTTACCGATGCAGATATTGCTAAAATCACCAATGCTTTACATGCTTGGCAACAAGGCGAAAATTTTGAAGGCGAAGCGTATCAAGATGAGAAAGGTTTCTGCTTCTCTGCTGAGTTAAAGGATATTCAGAAGCACGATTACGTACTGACTCCGGGACGTTATGTTGGTGCAGTCGAGCAGGAAGATGATGGCGAGCCATTCGCTGAGAAAATGCTGCGTTTGACTGCTCAGCTCAAAGAACAATTTGCTGAAAGTGCTGTCTTGGAAAGTGAGATTAAAAAGAATCTAAAGGGCTTGGGCTATGAGTTCTGATCATCCTTTATTGCTGGAAATTCAGAAGGGTGAAAGTCAAGCCCTTGAATTTAAAGAGCAATTACCGAAAGGGCAACAGGTGGCAAAGACCCTGATTGCTTTTGCCAATACCAGTGGTGGTAAATTGGTAGTGGGTGTAAGTGATGATCGCCAACTCGTAGGTATTCAAGATGATATTTTTGAGTTGCAAGATCAGATCACTTCGATGATCAATGAACTCTGTATGCCCAACATTCTGCCGTATATCTATATCGAGAATATCCAAGGCATAGAGTTGCTGGTGATTGAAGTCAGCCGTGGTTCATTGTTGCCTTATTATCTCAAGCCACAAGGCAAGGCACAGGGGACTTATATCCGTTTAGGTGCAAGTAATCGTGTGGCATCGCCTGAGTATATCCAGCAACTTGAATTGCAACGTCTGAACCAGACTTTTGATGAGCAGCCGAATCCGCAATACAGTTTAGATGACATCGATTTACAGCCTTTAAAGCAAGCCTTTGCTGAGCTGGGCAAAGAACTGTCTTTGCAGAAAATGCGTAATCTTAAATTGATCATTCAGCAGAATGGACAGGATTACCCAAGTCATGGGTTACTCATTTTGTTGGGGCTTTATGAGCAGGTTGAGATTAAATGTAGCCGCTTTAAAGGCACGACCATGACGGTGTTTTTGGATAAAAAAGAATACCGTGGAGACTTATTTAGTCAGTTGAAGCAAACAGAGCAATTCATCAAGAATCATCTGCATCTACGTGCTGAAATTTTAGGGTTACAACGTACAGAAAGTTATGAAATCCCCATTCCTGCCATTCGTGAAGCCTTGGTGAATGCAGTGTTGCATCGTGACTATAGCAATGCAGGGCGTGATATCAAGGTTGGCATTTATGATGACATCCTGAATATTGTATCGCCGGGTGGTTTGCCCAATGGTCTGACTGAAGAGGATTTAGCGCAAGGTCGTTCAGAGATTCGTAACCGTGTCTTGGCCCGTGTGTTTAAAGAGCTGGGTTATATCGAGCAATGGGGCAGTGGGATTGCCCGGATCAAAGATCTTTGTTTGCAAGCAGGCAATCCCGAACCTCAACTGAAAGCACAAGGTGATTTTGTCGATTGGGAGTTTTACCGTCCTTCGATTGAGCAATTAGGTGGCTCAATAGGTGGCTCAATAGGTGGCTCAATCCAAGAAACAATGCTGACAGATCGTCAAAAAGAGATTTTAGTTTTGATTCAAAAAAATCCGAAAGTTTCCTATCGTGCTATGGCGGAGCAGCTCGGTATTAATGAGTCAGCAGTGAAAAAGCATCTGAATCATTTAAAAGATGCAGGCTGGCTTGAGCGTATGGGTGGAACTCGTGGGCATTGGGCGATTAAAAAAGAATTTGGGGAATGTAGTGAGTAATAAAAATTATGTGCCATTAAATGAATTTATACTTTTACAAAGAGGATTTGATTTGCCTCAGAGTGACAGGATTTCTGGAGATATACCTGTCGTAGCATCTACAGGAGTAGCTGGATTTCATAATGAATATAAAGTTGATGCACCAGGGGTTGTAATTGGTAGAAGTGGCAGTATAGGGGGAGGCCAATATATTAAAGAGAAATTTTGGCCTCTTAATACGACTTTGTGGGTTAAAGACTTCAAAGGACATGATGCCAGATATGTCTATTATTTGCTGAAAAGTATAGATTTTCATCGATTTAATGTTGGAACAGGTGTTCCAACATTAAATCGCAATCACTTATCAAGTGTTTTGGTCAAAAACTTAGGATATATAAATGAAAAAGTAATAGCCAAAACTCTTGGTGATCTAGATGACAAAATCCACCTCAACAATCAAATTAACCAAACCTTAGAATCGATTGCCCAAGCCCTCTTTAAAAGCTGGTTTATCGACTTTGACCCTGTCCGTGCCAAAATTGTAGCAAAACAAGAAGGGAACAATCCTGAGTTTGCTGCGATGTGTGTTATTAGCGGTAAAAGTGAAGTTGAGCTTCAGCAAATGGCTGAAGATGATTTGGCGGAATTGCGAGCAACTGCTGCACTGTTTCCTGATGAATTGGTAGAAAGTGAGTTAGGGGAAGTACCGAAGGGGTGGGAGGTTACGCGGTTTAGTAATATTGTTGAAAAGTATATTGATAATAGAGGTAAGACTCCTCCTATTCAGTCGGAAGGGATTCCTTTATTGGAGGTAAAACATTTACCAGAATTCTCTTTAAATCCTGATTTAAATACTGACAAAAAAGTGAGCTTAGAAACTTTTAATACTTGGTTTAGAGCACATTTACAGGAAAATGATTTGATAATGTCAACAGTGGGCACTATAGGTCGCCTTTGTATTGTTCCTGCTAATAGAACTCTAGCAATTGCACAAAATATATTAGGATTAAGATTTAAGTTGAATAAAGTAAATCCACTATTTATGTATTATCAAATGAATAGCGCCAAATTTAGGAATGATGTAGATGCTAGATTGGTTATTACTGTTCAATCGAGTATTAAAAGAAAAGACTTGGAAACTATAGATTTATTGCAACCAGATATTAAAATTCAAAATATTTTTGCAGAAAAGATAAAACCATTTGTATTATCACAGCAGTCAGATGAATCTTTAAAATTAATTGATATTAGAGATGCTTTATTGCCAAAGTTATTGTCGGGTGAGATTACTTTAATTTCTGATGAAGATAGAAAATAGTGTATGTGAGATGAAGAATGATTAAAGATTTTGATTTAGAGAACTATGGGCCAATTATTAGTTCTCATGGTAAAAATTTGGGACAAATTAACTTAATTTTGGGTAAAAACAGCACAGGGAAAACTTTTCTGCTCAAAGCTTTATATAGTGCGATACGTAGCCATGAGGAGTCCAATAGAGGGAAAAATAATCAAGAGTTTTCCGATGTTTTGAGTGATAAATTATATTGGACATTTCAAACAGATAAAATTGGTGACATAGTTACCAAAGGTGAGGGCAAAAAGCTCTCAGTATCAATTAGCTTGGATGACAATAGCTCACTTGGATTTAGTTTTGGAAAAGATACAACTGTTAAAGTAAGTACTATTCACAATAATCTGACCAAAAGAGAATCTAATTCAATTTTCCTACCTCCTAAAGAAGTATTGTCACTGATTGATGTTATTCATAAGTCGGCAGTAATCGATAAATTATTTGGCTTTGATGCAACTTATGTCGATCTAATTACTGCTCTTAAAATTCCTACGCAAAAGGGGCGTAATTCAGATGCGTTTGTAAGCTCTCGAAAACAGTTAGAAAATATGTTTTCAGGGAAGGTTGAATTCGATAATAAAAGCCAAAGCTGGATTTATAAAAAAGGAAATAGTAAGTACTCAATGATGGCTACAGCTGAAGGTGTTAAAAAGGTTGCAATTCTTGATACTCTTTTAGGTAATCGCTATCTTGATAAAGATTCCATTGTATTTATTGATGAACCTGAGTCTGCTTTGCATCCGACAGCAATTGTGCAACTGTTAGATATAATTAGTGTTCTTGCTAAAGCTGGTATTCAATTTTTTCTTGCTACTCACTCTTATTACGTTATCAAAAAATTGGTATTAATTGCTCATCAGTATCAAATGCCTATTCCAACTTTTATGGCAACAGAAAATGGAAGTTGGCAACAAACCTGTTTGCTTAATGATGGTCTACCTGATAATGAGATCATTAATGAGTCAATTCGACTTTTTGAAGCTGAATTTCAAGGGGTTTGATTATATATGATTTTTTTTGAAGAGTCAGGAGTGAGCTTTGGTTCTTTCCCACGTGATGATTTTTATAAAATAGAACATTCCAAAGGCCATAAATCTCTAGGTAATGGTTTTAAAATGGTTGAGTTTACTTATTTAAAAAATCAAAAGATGTTTATGGTTGAAGCTAAATCGAGTATACCAAATCCTAGGAATACATCCGATTATGAGAATTATTGGAATGAAATTTTTGAGAAGTTTGAAAATGCACTACCATTACAAATGATGGGGTGTTTAAAACAAAACTCTATTGTAGAGCAAGAGCTACCATCTAATCATAAACTTATTGATTGGCAAAAAGCTACAATTCAATTAAGGCTAATTATACCTAAAGTACCTAATCAACATTTACCCCAAATAACTGACAAATTTAGACAGCGTTTACATAAAATAAAAAAATTATGGAATATTAACGATATGAATATATTTGTAATAAACGAGGAAAAAGCACGTAAAGAAGGCCTGGTGCTTTAGAAACTTAAACTTTATCTATCAGAAAAACTTAAAGACAACATACCAGGTAATATTAATCATGAACGAAACACAACTCGAAAACCTTTGCCTTGATTGGTTCGCCGAAAATGGCTGGGAAGTCGTTCATGGTATTGATATTGCACCTGATAGTAGCACTCCTTTACGCAAAGACTATAAACAGATTTTACTGGAAGCTGATGTTCTGGCCGCTTTTGAACGCTTGAATCCGCATTTACCTGTAAGTTGTTTTGAGCAAGTTCTGCAAAAGCTGAATCAACCTGAAAGTCTGGACTTGGTGACCAATAACCGTGCCTTCCATCGTATGTTATTGGAAGGTGTATCTGTCACCTATAAGAAACAGGATGATTGGGTACATGACCATGCCTTCTTGGTGGACTTTAATCATGTGCATCAAAACCGTTTTGTTGCGGTCAATCAATTTACCATTCTAGGTGTGAAGCAGCCGCGACGCCCTGACATCATCTGTTTTATCAATGGTATTCCGTTTGCCGTGTTGGAGCTAAAAAGCCCAACCGATGAAAATGCAGATATCTGGGATGCCTTTAACCAGCTGCAAACTTACAAAGAAGAAATCTCCGATCTGTTTGTCTTTAATGAAGCCTTGGTGGTGAGTGATGGGGTAACGGCTCGTGTCGGTTCACTTACGGCGAATCAGGAACGCTTTTTACCGTGGCGTACCATTAAGAATGAAGATGATAAACCTGCTTTAGAATGGGAACTAGAGACAGTTATTCGAGGCTTCTTTGATCGAGAGTTGTTTCTGGATTACATCCGATTTTTTGTGTTGTTTGAAACAGATAGCGAAAAGACTATTAAGAAAATTGCAGGCTATCATCAGTTCCATGCAGTACGCGAAGCCGTACAGGCTACCATTACAGCAGCCAATCCAACCGGAGACAAAAAAGCAGGTGTTGTTTGGCATACCCAAGGTTCGGGTAAAAGTATTTCCATGTGCTGCTATGCGGGGAAACTCTTACAACAGCCTGCTATGCACAACCCGACCTTGTTGATCGTAACCGACCGTAATGACTTGGATGGACAGCTCTTTGAAACTTTTAGTAATGCTCAAGAACTATTAAAACAAACGCCAGTACAAGCCAATAACCGCGATGAGCTGAGACAGCTTTTAGCTGAGCGTGAGTCAGGTGGCATCATCTTTACCACGGTACAAAAGTTTGCATTATTGGAAGGTGAGAGTGAGCATCCATTACTGAATGGACGCCACAATATTGTGGTGATGTCAGATGAAGCACATCGTAGCCAATATGGTTTGAAAGCAAAACTAAATAATGATGGCACATACAAGTTCGGCTATGCCAAGCACATGCGTGATGCTTTAAAGAATGCTGCTTTTATTGGCTTTACTGGAACCCCTATTTCGAGTGAGGATAAAGATACCCGAGCTGTCTTTGGTGATTATGTTTCCATCTATGACATTCAGGATGCCGTGGATGATGGGGCAACCGTCCCGATCTACTACGAATCACGCTTGGCAAAGCTGGACATCAATCAGACTGAAATTGAAGAGCTATCTGATCAAGTCGATGAGGTTGTAGAAGATGAAGAAGATGTTGGTAACCGAGAAAAGACTAAAAGTGAGTGGAGCCGACTAGAAAAGCTGGTGGGTGCCACACCACGGCTGAAACAGATTGCTGCGGATTTAGTCGCACACTTTGAAGCCCGTACAGAAGCCACGGCGGGTAAAGGCATGATTGTGACCATGAGCCGTGAGATCTGTGTCCACCTTTACAATGAGATTATTGCCTTACGTCCAGATTGGCATGACCCTGATCCTGAAAAAGGCAAAATCAAAATTGTGATGACGGGTTCAGCTTCAGATAAACCATTATTACAGCCGCATATCTACAATAAGCAAACTAAAAAACGCCTTGAGAAACGCTTTAAGGACGTAAACGATCCTTTACAACTGGTGATTGTACGCGATATGTGGCTTACAGGTTTTGATGCACCGTGTACGCACACCATGTATATAGATAAGCCAATGAAAGGCCATAACCTCATGCAGGCCATTGCACGTGTGAACCGTGTCTTTAAAGATAAGCAGGGTGGACTAGTTGTTGACTATATCGGCATTGCTAATGAATTGAAGCAAGCCTTAAAAACCTATACCGATGCCAAAGGTAAAGGGGAACCAACATTACGTGCAGAAGAAGCTTATGCGGTTCTTGCTGAAAAGATGGATGCGATACGGGGAATGTTTGCCAAAACCAATGAACAGGTTGGCATGGATTTAAGTGCTTATGAAACTCAGGCACACCGACTGATTATCCCCGCAGCCAACTATGTGCTGAGCTTAAAGGATGGTAAAAAGCGTTTTCTTGATTTAGTCCTGGCAATCAATAAAGCCTTCTCTTTATGCAGCACCTTGGATGAAGCGAAGAACCTGCACAAAGAAATTGCCTTTTACTCAGCCATTAAAGCGGTCATTAGCAAGCATACCTCTGTAGATCGTAAACTGTCGCAAGCGGAAAAGGACAGTACACTAAAACAGATTCTGGATAATGCTGTCATTGCAGATGGGGTAACAGATGTTTTTGCAATGTGTGGTTTAGATAAACCAAACATTGGCTTGCTTTCAGATGAGTTCTTAGAAGATGTACGGCAGATGCCATACCGTAACTTGGCAGTTGAACTGTTGGAAAAGTTACTCAATGATGGCATTAAGGCAAAGACACGAAACAATGTCGTGCAGGAAAAACGCTTCTCTGATCGTTTGCAGGAAACCTTGAGGAAATACAATAACCGAGCTATTGAAACCTCTCAGGTCATTGAAGAACTCATTCAAATGGCAAAAGAGTTTCAGGCCGAAATGCAGCGTGAAGCTGCACTTGGTTTGAATCCTGATGAAATCGCTTTCTACGATGCCTTGGCGAATAATGAAAGTGCGGTCAGAGAGCTTGGAGACGATACGCTGAAACAGATCGCACGAGAGATTACAGAGAAGCTACGGAAATCAACGACTGTCGATTGGCAGGTTCGGGATAGTGTGCGTGCTCAGCTGAAAATATTAGTACGTCGTACTTTGCAGCGTTGGAAGTATCCACCTGATAAAGCAGCTGAAGCGATTGAGTTGGTGATGAAGCAGGCTGAGCAGTTGTCGAATGCTTGGACGACTAGCTAAAAAATCATTTATAAAGAACGTAATTTACACAAAATAATTTACATGCTCTTCTTGGGCGAAACCTTTGAAAAAATAGATAAAGTTACAATAACCAATGTATTTTGGGGGGAACAATGCGTATCGAAAAAGTTAGAGTTGAGGGGTATAGACTTCTTGAAGATATTGAGATTGTATTAGAAAAGAATTCAACTGTGATTGTTGGGCGAAATAATAGCGGAAAAACATCTTTTACTAGCATATTTGATTGTTTTTGTGGTGAGTCAGGAGCCCGTTTTAGGTTGGAAGATTTTTCTAGTTTGTCTCGTGAGAAGTTTTTAAATGCAAGAAAATTGAAAGAAGAGGGGGCAAGTCCAGAGCAGATATATAATACACTGCCTATAATCACTCTTTCTTTGACATTTCGATACGATAGTGATGCCCCGACTTTAGGACCTCTTTCACCATTTATCATTGATTTAGATATGGACTCTACAACAGCGATTGCTTGTATTGAATATAGGCCTGTCTTAGCAAAAATGCATTTGTTGTTTGATTTACCTCAACCACCAGTAGGTATGGAACCTCAAATACATTTTTTTAAGTGTTTACGTAATAATTTATCAAAAATTTACGAAGTGCATGTTAGTGCGATAGATCCGACGGATAAGTCTAATAAGAGAAATTTCGAGGGTACTTCAGCATTCGCAGCATTATTACAATGTAACTTTGTTCAAGCACAAAGAACTCTTGATAAGACAAAGCTTGGTGAGGCTGATGTTATCGGAAAATTACTTAGTGAATTGTTTAAAACAGCTGCTGCACCAACGGCTACAGAATCTGATCAAGAGTTAGCTGCGAAATTAAAGAAATCTGTTGAAGATATTGAGCTTAATGTTCAAAGTGATTTTGACAAAATGCTCAAAAAGTTATTACCTGTTATGGGGGTGATGGGTTTTCCAAGTCTTAATGATACTGAATTAAGGCCTGAAACTTCATTAAATGTAGAGGCACTTTTGTCTGGGCATACAAAAGTTGTTTATAGCGGTACAGATGGTGTGCATTTACCTGAGGGATATAATGGTCTTGGTACGCGAAATTTAATCTATATGCTGCTACAACTTGAAAGCTATCACAAAATTTACCGATCTCAAATTACTCGCCCTTCAGCCCATTTGATATTCATTGAAGAACCTGAAGCTCATTTGCATCCACAGATGCAGGAAGTTTTCATTAATCAATTAAATGCTGCTATTCAAAAGCTTTCGAGTGCCTATCCAGCAGAAGACGTTTGGAATGTTCAGTTTATTATTACTACACATTCTTCTCATGTTGCTAATGCGGCATGTTTTGATGCAGTAAGATATTTCTATAACCAGAAAGATTCAGTGAAAAGTATTAGAAATACTAAAGTTAAAGATTTTAAAAAGGGCATGCAAACAATATCTTCTGCTGATAAAGAGTTCTTGCATAAATACATGACTCTGACTAAGTGTGATCTTTATTTTGCAGATAAAGTGATTATGGTTGAAGGGACAACTGAACGGTTATTAATGCCTCGCCTCAGAGAATTAGTTGATATATCCTTACCAGAACATCAAAAATTAGCAAGCCAGTATGTAACTTGTATTGAAGCTGGAGGGGCTCATGCTCATGTTTTTTATCCACTCCTCGACTTTCTTGAACTTAAGACTCTAGTCATTACCGATTTAGACTCAACTAAAATGGTGGAAAAAGAAAATAAGAAGAAAGTAAAAACCAAAATATGGGAAAAATGTCCAGTAGCTCAAGGTGAGAGAACCTCTAATGCGGCTATCAAGGATTGGTTTCGTCCTAAAGATTTAGATGAAAAAGTAATTTGGCAAATATCTCCAGCTGATTTAATTGCTAAAAATGCCATAGAAAAGCAGGTTAACTTTCGTCGAATTGCCTACCAAATCCCTGAAGATCCAAAAACTAATATTTGTGCAAGAAGCTATGAAGATGCTCTTATTTTAGCGAACCTTAATCAATTTCCATTACCAAGTGAAGACGATGTTGCTACAGAAGCTTGGGAATATGCGCAGGGACTTACTAAAGCGGATTTCGCTTTAGAATATGCAATTCGTGTAAAAGAATGGGTTGTACCTCGATATATTCGAGAAGGCCTGATTTGGCTTTCTGAATCTGATGTTCCTATACAAAATTTAGAACCATTAGACAAAGGAGGAGCAGCATGAGTCAGATTAAAGAAAATCCTGCACTAGTTGCTGCACAAGAAGCTCAGAGAAAGATCAATCAGGCTCTAGATGCGGGTTATAGTTTTAGACTTGAAGCAGGTGCGGGAGCAGGTAAGACATATTCTTTGGTAGCTGCACTCAAGAGACTAATCGACGAACGTGGTTCAACGTTAGTACAGTCAGGCAAAAAAGTTGCTTGTATTACTTATACAGAAGTTGCACGCAATGAGATTGCTCAAGAAATTGAAGATCATCCGGCAATTCTTGTTGACACAATTCATGGCTTCTGTTGGGCATTCATTCGTCAATTTCAGAAGGCAATACGTGATTTGGTAATTGAACTAAAGGATAAAAAAGAGAAAGTTGAACAAAGTGGGGGGATTGGATCACAGTTAGTAGAATATGATCTGGGATTCTTTAGTGTAGATGAGATGCGCATTACACTTAATCATGATGATATTCCTGAATTGATGGCAATGCTTTTGGCTAAGGAAAAGTTTCGGATGTTATTTAGTCAGCAATTTCCAGTAATTTTTATTGATGAATATCAAGATACTCATCGTCAATTTATGGATGCTATTACTGATTATTTTTTAAAGTCGAAGACTGGACCAATCATAGGTCTTTTCGGAGATCATTGGCAGACTATTTATAGTAGTGAGTATGAATTAGCTGAATACCCAATTGAAGAAATTGCAAAGGGTTCAAATTTTCGATCAGTTCCTGCTGTAGTAAATGTTCTAAACGCTTTACGCCCAGAGCTTCCACAAGTTGTTAGCTTACCAGAAGCCAAAGGTGAAGCTCGGTTTTTCCATACTAACAGTTATAATGGGCCTAGAACGAATACAGCACATTCAAAGGAAGATTTACCTTCTGACATAGCACGTAGTTGTCGTGAAGAGTTGATGGCTAGGTTAAGAGTAGAGGGGTGGGACTTAAAAAAGACAAAAGTATTAATGCTTAGTCACAATGTTTTGGCAGTTGAACAAGGTTATCCGAAAATTGTTGAATTATTTAGAGGTCGTACAGAACAGTTTACAAAAAAGGAAGATCCGGTCATTAGGTTCTTTGCTGAAGTAATAGAGCCAATGTGCATGGCTTATAGTTCATCACATTACGGAGATATGTTTAAGATATTGGGTGCTAGACCTGCTATTACAAAACATGAAGATAAAATGTTGTGGCGTAGAGATATGGATCGATTGCTAAAGTTGAGAATAGAAGGGACTATTGGTCAAGTTATAGACCATTTAAAGATTACTAAACGTCCATCTCTGCCTGATCGTATACTTAGAAGAGAGGAAGAGCTTATTTCATTGATGGGCATACCTGAAGTTGAAATGTCTTCAAGACCACAACGTTATAAAAAATTAAGAGAAATCCCGTATAAAGAAGTTATCGAGGTTACAAGATTTATTGAAAAGTTAACCCCTTTTGCAACCCAGCATAGTGTTAAGGGTGCTGAGTTTGATAATGTATTGGTAATCTTAGGTGGAGGGTGGAATCATTATAATTGGCCTCAGCTTCTTGAGCTACTTGAAACTAAAAAGCTGACTAAGACAAATATGAAAGGTTTCTATCGTGCTCGGAATCTTTTCTATGTATCTATATCTCGCCCAATGACGAGACTTGCTGTGCTGGCAACTCAGTCATTGTCAGACACTGCACTTCTTACAGTGAGTAATCTTTTTGGAAGTGAGAATGTTGAAGAGTTAAGTTTTGGTACATAAAATAGAATTTACGCCAAATTTACACCATAAATTATTTTATACAATTTAAGTTGTTGATATTAATTTGTTATTTTATTTTAAGTGTCCAATCCATCATCGGCGCAACACTAATTCGTGGAGATTGAGGGGTTTCAATGGTTTTGTCAGTATTCATTAAAAAATCAGGCTCTTGATCAGTGTTTATCAGCTTTTGTCTGCAAAGACATGGTGAACAACCTATGTCTTAGAGCGGAAGCGGTGCAAAGAAATATGTGGGAAATTACATGAAAATCAGATGTCGCAAAGCCAAAGCGTCAATCCATTTATTGAGCAAGATACAGCACAATGTAGTGAGCTGAAATGCATTCATTACCGATAGGAGGATCTTTGGGAGTGGACGAAAAATGAAACTCGATGCTTCATTTTATTCAGGTATTTCCGATAGCACGCAATACTACCACAAAAATGGAATACATTCATTGAGAGATATTATCTGCTTTTATCAAGCTTAGAACTTATAATTAATGGTAAGAGGAGCAGCCAATATTCATTAGATACATTGAAATATAGAAAACAGAATGTTTTTTTCGATAGAACATTCACACTGAACTAGCGGGATTTATCAATCACTATGGTCCTAGCAGGATTAAATTGAATTTAGCTTAATCATTCAGTATGTTGAATACATAGAAGAATAAAGTATAGGAAAAGCCGATGTTGCTTTTAGAAGAAATTTTTAAAACTAAAAAAGTACAACAGAGTGATGAGTTTAATCTGAGAATACATCGTGGGCTGAGTTGGCTAAAGCAGGCATTACTGCTCGATCATGATCCCGATTTACAATTTATCAGCCTCTGGATTTCCTTCAATGCGATATATGCACAAGACTTGGGGCAAAGTCAGGACAAACAGAGTTTACGTCAGTTCTTGCATTTAATTTGCCAGCATGATGTCGATCATAGAATTTATAGCATTTTATGGGACAAATTTAGTCAGCCTATTCGTATGCTCTTAGACAACCAATACACCTATCAAGGGTATTGGGACTATCAAAATAAGAAAATTGGTTTAGAGATCTGTAAGGCTCAGCTTGAACAAGAAAAGAAAAAAGTGGCGAAAGCGCTACAACAGAAACATTCGGTTGATATTTTACTGGTACTGTTTAATCGTTTATATACCTTGAGAAATCAACTGATGCATGGTGGTTCAACCTATAAGAGTTCATTGAACCGCAAGCAGCTACAAGATGGCTGTCAAATTTTATCGGCTTTACTGCCCGCATTTTTGTACATTGCTTTGGAAAATGCCGATAGTCTCGATTTGGGTAAACCTTTTTACCCCGTGGCTCAGGTCAGTTAGCGCTCAAAAAGAAGTGCCCAAACCAAAAGACAATTGACTCAGTCAACTGTCTTTTTAAGGGTTAAGCAATACCCTGTTTTTTGTTATACAGGGTATCCAGCAGAGCAAAGACACCCGCCATCATCACCAGTGTAATACCGACTAAACATGTACTGCTCCAGCCGCCGTGATGCCATGCATAGACACCCAGTGCCGAGCCACACGCGCCACCAATAAAATATAATGTCATATAGATGGAGTTCACCCGAGACTTCGCATCGGGGCGTAAACGGAAAATCACGTTTTGGTTACAACTATGTGTAGTTGCAAGCCCTAAGTTAATCAGTGCATAACCGATGATGTAGCTGATGAGTGAGCTCCCGCCTAAATATAGGAACACCCAACTGAGGGCTAACGTCCCGCAGCCGACCCAAGTCAAAAGCAGGGTATAACCGCGATCGGCCCATTTACCAATCCACTGAGTGGAGAGTGCGCCAAATACGCCGACCAAAGTTACCACGCCGACTAAAACATCCGAAAGTTGAAATGGCTCAGAGGTTAAAAGTAGGGCAATGGTTGAAAACAGCATACTCATGGCAGCAAAAGCAAATCCACCCGTGATTGAGCGAAACACCAAACGAGGCTCTTGTTGCAGCAGACTCCCCATGGACTTAAAAATGTCGAAATAGGTGATTTTAAGTTTTGGTAGTTGGGGTAGTTTTCCTTTCATCAGAAGGGCCAAAGCAAACATGGCGATGCCACTCAGCACATAAATCATTTTCCAGTGCCATAAGTCTGAGAGTAATCCAGCCACACTGGTCGACAGTAAAATCCCGACCAATAAGCCACTCATGAGGAAACCGACCACTTCTCCCGTTTTTTCAGGTTTGACTGCCATCGTGGCCAGAGGAATCAGTACTTGTGCTGCGACAGAAAAGAGTCCTGTAATAATGGTGCCTAGCCAGAGCATCGATAAGTTGGTAGATGTCGCACAGATAAACAGTCCAGCAGATGCGCCAAACATCAGGAATGGAATCAGTTTGGCTTTGTTCAGCATGTCGCCTAAGGGCACAATGAACAGTAAACCCAAAGCATAGGAGACTTGCGCAAAGGTCACGGTCAAAGCCACTTGTTCTTCTGGCGCTTGAAAGCTTTGCTGAATAGAGGAAATCAAAGGCTGGCAATAATAGTTTGCCCCTGCACATAAGCCACAGACAATTGCCATCAGCCAGAGCAGAGATTTGTCTCGACTGATGTCGAAAGAGGTATTCATAATGAGCCTTTGATGAGGGAGTATTTTTTTCAGAAAGACGTTTACATCATGTTTGAGCTAAATAGATGCATCGTTTCAGAAATTGTATACGAAGCTGGGTCAAAAGCCTAAAACAGGCGAGAAAAGACTGCATAAAAAATGAGTCGAAGATGAAGACATAGAAAATAGCATGACCTGTTCTCAGGAGAGTATTTTCGTCTAATACAATCAAAAAATAATGATATTTCGAATTTCCTGTCAAAAAATGATAAAAATCTTTAAAAAATTCTGAACGCACCCGTCTATTTTGTATGAAATTGTTGCATTCGATCATTTTCACTCATAAAGCATACCAAGCATTTGGGGCTGATTGTTGAAATATTCATCTATTTAAAGTGTTTTTGCTTAATTATGGTGCATTTTTGCTTAAGGCTAGTGCGTCAATGCACGCCATTATCATCCCATAAAATATGAAAAAAACATTTTTGTTGGTCGTTCCGCGTTTTAGATCTATTTAAACGTGATTAATCCTTCCTCGTATTTTTATATGATCCACTTCAAATATACGTTTCAGTTGGACTAAATTTTGAGCATTGGCATTTTTGATCGATGAAACATAGGAACAGGCCAATTCTAAGCTTTTGCAAATGGGGCAAAACTGTCATTCAAGTCAATGCCTGCAAAGTTTGCGCGACGGCAGATGGCAAAGCTCGATGAATGACAGGTTCGGGTTAATGTGAACGTGGTGGTTCATATTCTTGGATTGGTCAAAAAGATCAATACTGCGGAATTAAAGGACTTGGTTTTGTGCAAAAAAAGTGCAGATTTTAGTGTAAAAAGATCTGTAGCTCAGAATTTGAATAGAAATAAATCAATTTTTAAGCGGATTCAAAGTAAATAAACGAGATATCACCCAATATTTTTTATGAATCACCAGTTCAGTATATGGGTATTTATTAAATAAATAGTGGGTGGTATTTTAAAAAAGTTTCATTAGAATCCAAAAATTCATAAGAACATCCTGTGAGAAAATATTGCCTAATCGGTGATGTTTACTTTAAGAAAAACTAGCTTGAGGGACGCTCATGCAGATCGGAATTCCAGCCGAAACTGTCGTCGGTGAAAATCGTGTAGCCGCAACGCCAGAAACGGTAAAAAAGTTGATCAGTGCTGGTCATAGTGTAGTGATTGAACGTAGAGCAGGTGTGAAAGCTGCTTATATCGACAGTGCTTATGAGCAAGTCGGTGCTACGCTGACAGATGATGCCTATACCGGTAGCCAAATGATTTTGAAAGTACGTGCCCCTCAGGGTGCTGAAATTCAAAAGCTTGCGCCAAATACATCGGTTATTGCCATGTTTGACCCGTACCGTAATACGGAGCTTGATCAATTTGCATCACAACACGTGTCTGCATTTGCTTTGGAGCTACTGCCACGAACTTTATCTCGTGCGCAGAACATGGACGTATTATCTTCACAAGCTAACTTGTCCGGTTACAAGTCTGTGCTTCTTGCTGCGGCAGAGTACCAGCGCATGTTCCCAATGTTGATGACGGCTGCGGGTACTGTAAAACCTGCACGTGTCGTGATCATGGGGGTTGGTGTTGCAGGTCTACAAGCGATTGCGACAGCAAAACGTTTGGGTGCTGTGGTTGAAGCAACGGATTTACGTCCGACGGCGAAAGATCAGGTGGAATCTTTGGGTGGCAAATGGTTAGACGTACCTATGTCAGCAGAAGAGCAGCAAAAAGCAGCCGATGCTGCGAAAAATGGTTATGGCTGGATGCCAGGTGAAGACTATATCCGCGATCAAGCCATTATTGTGGACAAAGCTGTATCGAATGCTGACATCGTGATTACCACTGCACTTTTACCAGGTCGTAATGCGCCACGTCTGATTAAGGCGGAAACGGTTGCCAAAATGAAACCAGGTTCAATCATCCTTGATATGGCGGTTGAAACAGGCGGTAACGTTGAAGGTTCTAAGAATGGTGAAAATGTTGTGACTGACAACGGTGTGACCATTCTAGGGATTCCAAACATTCCGTCTACGGTTTCAACTGAAGCTTCTGCTTTGTATGCACGAAATGTCTTGAACTTTTTAGATACTTTATTTGATGCAGAGAAAAATTTTGCTATCAATCCTGAAGAAGAAATTCAAAAAGCCCTTCTAGTAACTCATGGCGGTCAAGTACTGCTGAAGCGTGGTTAAGGAGATAGATCATGGTTGAAACAATTACAATTTTCGTCCTTGCCATCTTTGTAGGCTACTACGTTGTGTGGGGCGTTACGCCTGCACTACATACACCGCTTATGGCAGTAACCAATGCGTTGTCATCGATCATCGTGGTCGGTGCAATGATTCAAACGGTGGGGATTCCTGCAATCGGTGTTGATGCGAATGTTGCATTCCAAAGTGTGAATGTGGTGAGCATCTTAGGTGCAATTGCGGTGTTCTTAGCAAGTATCAATATTTTCGGTGGCTTCGCAGTAACAGCGCGTATGCTTGAAATGTTCAAGCCAAAGCAAAAGAAAAAAGAGGGCTAATATATGGAATTCATTCGAGACTATGCGGATTGGTTCTACCTGATTGGTGCTGTCCTCTTTATCTTAACTTTACGTGGTTTGTCTGGCCCGAAAACGGCAATTCAAGGTAACCGTTACGGCATGATCGCAATGGCGATTGCTGTAGTGACCACCTTCTTTGTGGCAGATCATCCTGTGATTTGGATGATTGGCGGTGCGATGGTGCTGGGTGCGATAGTGGGTATTGCCCGTGCGCGTACTGTACCTATGACGCAGATGCCTGAAACTGTTGCTTTAATGCACTCATTGGTGGGCTTGGCTGCGGTATTAATTGCAATAGCTGCAATTCTACATAACAACCAACTGACTGCTTTATTTGCACAAAATGAAACTGCATTAACTGCTGCGGGTGTGCAACATGCACACATGAGCAAGGTTCATTTATTTGAATTGTTCGTGGGCTGTTTCGTCGGAGCGATTACCTTTACAGCGTCTGTATTTGCTTATGGTAAGTTGGCTGCGAAAAAATGGGCAAAAACCATTTCTGGTGCATGGGTTAAACCTGTACAAGCACTGATTTTCCTTGCAATGTTGGCATGTGGTGTGTACTTCTTCACAACAGGCAACATGAATGCATTCTGGGCTATGACTGCACTTGCACTTGCATTTGGTTGGGTGTGGATTGCACCAGTCGGCGGCGGTGATATGCCAGTGGTGGTATCGCTATTGAACTCCTTCTCTGGTTGGGCAGCAGCAGGTATTGGTTTCACACTTGAAAACAATATGTTAATCGTTGCGGGTTCACTGGTGGGTTCTTCAGGTGCGATTCTGTCTTACATCATGTGTAAAGCCATGAACCGTTCAATCATCAACGTTTTGTTTGGTGGTGCAATGGGCGGTACAGCGGTAGCTTCTGCGGACAAAGGCAAACAAGCACAGCGTAACCATCGTTCTGGTTCAGCAGATGACGCAGGCTTCTTGATGTCAAATGCAGACAGCGTTGTGATCGTACCAGGTTATGGTATGGCGCAAGGTCGTGCACAAAATGCTGTGAAAGAACTGTGTGAAATCTTGAAAGAACAAGGTGTAAAAGTGCGCTTTGCCATTCACCCAGTTGCAGGTCGTATGCCGGGTCACATGAACGTACTTTTGGCTGAAGCAGACGTGGCTTATGAAGACATCTTAGAGATGGATGAGATTAACTCAGACTTCCCTGCAACAGATGTGGTGCTTGTGATTGGTGCGAACGACGTGGTGAACCCTGCGGCGAAAGACGACCCAACATCTCCAATCTATGGCATGCCAATTCTTGAAGCACATAAAGCACGTACCATTATGGTCATCAAACGCTCTATGGCGACAGGTTATGCAGGTCTAGACAACGATTTATTCTATAACGAAAAAACCATGATGATCTTTGGTGATGCGAAGAAAGTGGTTGAAGATATGACCAAAGCAATCAATGGTGGTGGACACTAATCCTCCTCCTAGAGTGTATAGAGACCACCTTCGGGTGGTTTTTTTATGTTTGCAGCTTTTGCTAAGATGATGTGTATCTTTTCAATAAGAAAACAAGATGAACATAAATCAGATTTCGTTTCAGGTGTTGCTGATCTTTAGTGGGTTCGTTTTGAGTCAAACTACTCAGGCTCAAGTCTTCGAAATAAAAAATGCATCGAAACGCTATGATGTAAAAATAACGACGAGCTGTACGGACAGGAGCTGCGATGGACAAGCCAATATTGATCTTTACCTAAAAGGGACGGTACAGCGCTTTCAGCGTATTTCCTCGGCTGAATTGACGATGGATCTGGACGAAACTGACAAACCATCTGTCAATGTGGTGCAGCTTTATGGTGAGCAAAGTGCCGTGATTTTTGCCGACTTTAATTTTGACGGCAGTGAGGATGTCGCCATCCGTAATGGTAACTATGGTGCTTATGGCGGGCCAACTTACGATGTTTATGTCTTTCATCGGACTAAAAATAAATTTGTGCTGAGTCAGGAGTTATCGGCCTTAACTCATGAAAATTTGGGCATGTTTGAGGTCGATCCAAAACAGAAAAGAATCTTAACCTTCAATAAAAGTGGGTGTTGTTATCATATTCGTTCGGAATATATCGTGATTCCTAAACACGGCTTGAGTTTAGTCAAAGAGTTTATTGAAGATGCAACAGTTCAAGCGGGAAAGGTTAAAGTGACGGAGCGAACGCTGAATCGTGGTCGATGGGTAGAGAGGGTTCACTATTATGCTGTGGATGAATACTATAAAAACTAAAAGCCATGTTTTAGCAATTAGCTTATAAATTCATTTTGACCTCTTGTATGGTGTATCGCTTTTTCACCTTGTTTAAATCGCTCCATTTATATTGGCGAACATAGATCATTTTTAAATATCTATAAGGTGTTGAAACACTGGCATTGATTTTGCAATTGAGATGAATAATCTTTGGGGGATTATTCATGAAAAAAATAAAATACTTACTCTTCTTCGTGTGATGTATTACTTTACCCAGTTTTGCTGCAGAACCCCTGCCAACACAGGCTCAAAATATTCAAGAGATTTGCCTCTCGCTTGACAGTGTCTGGGTGGTGCTCGGTGGCATTTTGGTGTTTTTCATGCAAGCAGGTTTTGCCCTGATTGAAAGTGGTTCGGTGCGCTCTAAAAACACCATTAATGTACTCATGAAAAACTATATGGATGCGTGTTTAGGGGGCTTGGTGTTTTGGTTGATTGGCTTTGGTTTGATGTTTGGTGCCAATTCGAGTGGTTGGATAGGAACCTCGCATTTTGCCCCCAATGCTATGGATGACTGGCACTGGAACCTCTTGTTCTTTCAAATGATGTTTGCTGCCACCGCCACGACGATTGCCAGTGGGGCGATGGCTGAGCGGATTCACTTTGTGGCGTATATTGTGAGTGCTGCAGTGGTCAGTGGTTTGATATACCCGATTTTTGGTGCATGGGCTTGGGGGAGCTTATTTGATGGCGAAGGTTGGCTAAAAGCCATGGGTTTCATTGACTTTGCTGGTTCAACAGTGGTGCATTCGATTGGTGGATGGGTGGCCTTAGCTGGAATTATTGTGCTGGGACCCCGTTTAGGGCGGTTTGGGCGCAATGGACAGGTCCATTATTTGGCAGGGCATAATTTACCGTTGGTGGCGCTAGGCGGTTTTGTTCTATGGTTGGCATGGTTTGGTTTTAATGCGGCCTCTACTGTGAAGGCGGATGTGGGTATTGGGCGGATTGCCTTGAATACGCATTTGGCGGCGTGTGCTTCGGCAGTTGCCTATATGGTTTATACCCTAATACGTGGTAAAGCGATTTTAGTGCGCGGCACCATTAATGCCTCCTTGGGTGGACTGGTTGCAATTATGGCGGGCTGTGCAACCATGAGTCCAGTGTATGCCATCATTAGTGGTGCGGTTGCAGGTGTGTTGGTCAGTATTTTACCTGTGGTGATGGAAAAACTCCGCTTGGATGATGTGGTCGATGCGGTGACTGTACATGGTTTTTGTGGGGCGTGGGGCACATTGGCTGCGGGGTTGTTTTTTGAAAACCAAATGTTTAATGCGGGAATCATTGCGGTACAAGGCTTGGGGATTGTGACAGCCTTTGCGTGGGGTTTTGGTGTGGCGTTGATCGTCTTTAAAGTCTTAGACCTCGTTCTTGGTGGTTTGCGGGTGAGTAAACAACATGAACAACGTGGCTTGGACTATACCGAACATGCAGAACTGTCTTATCCCGAGTTTCAGCGTGATGTGACGTTTGAAACTGATGATATGACCAAACGTCATTAATGAAAGAGGATAGCTCATGTCGACCGAAACATTAACTATTTTACAAAAACGCCAAGCGATCGAACGTGGATTGAGTCAGTACTTACAAGGAACACTTTTAGAGCAAGTATTGAATCACTGGGAAGCGAAATATGGTGATCAACCCTCCTTTGTCCTGAATCGTTTTTTGAGTGAAATTTGCACCACAGAGGAATTACGTTACTTCCGAAAAGACATGCTCAAAAATGTCTTGGCAGAGATGGCCCAAGTTGAAAAACAAGTGTTGTTGAACCCATCTGCAAAAGCATCGAAAAGTGAACAAGGGGGAGCAGTGTTACTCGATGCATTGACGTTTTTTATGCAAAATATCTGTCAAGCAGTCAAAGCCGTTGATGTGCAGGAGTTTGAGCGTGAGGTGAAAACGCAGCTAGGCGCTTTATCCATTGTGGTCGATAAGTATCAGGCCTTGAATGATCGAGCAGTACTCGAAGCTTTGCCCATGACTCAATATGCGCAGGTCTTGACAGTCTGTTATGAAAATTATTGTGAATTTTATGGTCCAGCAAAAGCAGATCAACTCTATGCCCATGTGAAGCGCCAAGTGAAAGAGCGTTACCCAATGGTCGATATGCATCGCTTAATTTAAAGAAAATTAGACATAAAAAAAGCGACCTTCAGGTCGCTCTTTTCATATTAGGCTACAGTTTCTTCTGGGGCTGCACGCCAAAGGCTTTCTAAGTCGTAGAAACGACGTGCTGTTGGCAACATCACGTGCACAACAACAAAGCCAAGATCAATCAAGATCCATTCTGCATCACGTTCGCCTTCGACACCGAGAGGGCGGAAGCCTGCTTTACGTGCTTCTTCAGCAACGTTATCAGCAAGTGCTTTGATGTGACGCGTTGATGTACCGCTTGCAATCACAATTGCATCAGCGACGTTGCTGATTAGGCTGACATCAATCGCTAAAATATCTTTTGCTTTTACATCTTCAAGGGCTTCATGTACAACTTTTAAGCAAGCTTGTACGTCGGCAGCTTGGGTATTCATTGCGAAATCGTGAGAATTAGAAGCGCTGGGCGATGGTTCTAAATTCATAAAGGGAATTTTTCCGGACAATAACTCATCTTATAATATAGCGTTTTTAGGCGAAAATTTCAAATCCGCAATGGTTCAACTTTGAGGATGTGCAGCAAAGTATTTTGCCTTCCATGCAAAGGACTGAGTTGAAACAGTTTTTGGTCGATATTCCGCCGCAATAAAACCGTCATAACTGCTGTGTTGTAGCCATTCAAAAATATTTGCATACATAATTTGTGCAGTATCTGGTTCATGCCGTCCCGGACAGTCTGCAAATTGGATATGACCAATATCTTGAATATTTTCTTGTAGCCCTTGCAACACATCTTCACCCATCATGGCCATGTGATAGCAGTCGTATTGCATTTTAAGCGCAGGGTGTTGTACTGCTTCTAGCATTTCCTGTGCTTGGGCAATATTTTGTACTAAGAAGCGTGGCATATCTGTGCCGTTGATCATTTCAAAGACAGGTTGAATGTCATGTTCACTGAACATGTGGCAGGCCAGTTTCAGGTTTTTGGACAAGGTATTTAAACAGGGCAGTAGGTCGGCATCTAGGGGTTGTTTACCCGCAAGGATATTCACACTTGGCACTTTGAGTGCGCTGGCATATTGTACTGCTAACTGAAGAGCGCGATGAAACTCTAACTCTTTGCCGGGGACACCTGTGAGCCCATTTCCACCAGTCATTAAGTCGCCCGCAGGAACGTTAATGAGGCAGAGGCTTAAGTCATGAAGCGTAAGCTGAGTTTGAATTTGTTCAATGCTGAGTTCGTAGGGAAATTGGATTTCCACATGTTTAAAGCCTGCGGTTTGAGCCAAAGCAAAACGCTCAAGCAGCGGCACTTCGGTAAAAATCATGGATAAATTTACAGCAAGTTTGGTCATGATTTTCTCCTGATTTTATTTGGCTTTTTGTTCTACTTGTAATATGACTGAGGCAAGATCAGCTTCAGCATAGCCTTGTTGTTGGTGTGCTTGCAATTGCTGAAGTGCTCGCGCTGCAACAGGAATGTCGAGTTGGTGCTGCGCAGCAAGTTGCACAGCATTGTTCAAGTCTTTGGACAGGGTTTGAACTTTCCACTGTACGGGCTCAAACAGGTGAGTCGCCATACGTGGACTTAAAATTTGAAAGGGTTTCGAATCGGCAAAACCGCCTGCAAGCGCAGGTGCAAGTAAGCGAGTGTCCACGCCAGCTTTGGCTGCTAAAGCAACTGCTTCTGCAATCAGAGTGCTATTGGCTGCCACAATCAGTTGATTACAAATTTTGGTGGCTTGTCCTGTTCCAGTGTTACCCATACAGGTGACACGTTGAGACAAGATATTATAAATCAAAGACAAGTCTTGAATCGTCTGTGTATCGCCACCAGCAAAGATGACCAGCGTACCTTGTTCCGCACCAATAGTTCCCCCTGAAACAGGTGAGTCGATCCATTGCACCTGTTTTTGTTCGGCACGTGCTGCAAGACTCAGGGTTTGTTCCACTGAAAGACTGGAAAAGTCGATGATCACTTGCTTCGCCGTCAAAAACGGTTCGATTTGTTCATAAACGCTGAGTGCGGCTTTGTCGTCCGCTAAACAGGTCAGAACTACTGGATATTCGGCAATATTTTGTAGCGCTAAGTCTGTCGCTCCCAAATCAATGAGTGCATCGCAGGCACTACTGGTGCGGTTCCATACAGCGACCTCAAGACCTGCTTGAAGTAAGCGGGTGGCCATACGGCTGCCCATGAGTCCCATGCCGAGAAATGCAATTTTAGTGTGTCGATCGAAACTCATGGGACCCTCTTTGATTGTCAGTGCTTAAATACTCTTATTTGTATTGGCGTGGTAGATACTGCACGTCGGGTTGTTTATCTTTTTTACGTGCGATTTGGCTGTTTTTACCTAACAGTAATTTGAGTTGCCAAATTTTTTCCAAACGTAAGGATTTTTTAGGCTCATGCTGCATGGCATCCAGCACATATTTTGAGGCCATAAGTGCATCTGGTGAGCGTTGTAACATTTCTTCTGCAATGGCTTGGGCTTTAGCAAGCGGTGATTCATCAAGATGTGTGACTAAGCCAATTTCTTTGGCATAAGTTGCATCGAAAATACGTGCCGTAAGTGTTAATTCTTTGGCAAGATCTAGTCCGATTAGACCTTTAAAAGAGCGCGTCAGTCCCATATCCGGAACCAGTCCCCAACGGCTTTCCATAATCGACATTTGGGTTGCAGGATGTGCCACACGAATATCCGCCGCTAAAGCCAATTGCATGCCAGCGCCAAAGCAAAACCCTTCAATCGCGGCAATCACAGGAACAGGCAGTTCTTGCCAAATTAGGAAGGCTTTTTGAAAGAGGCTTTGTCCAGGTTTGATCAGTTCCCACGCGGCATAGGCACGATTCTTCGGATTGTTCAAATCGGCAAGATCAATGCCTGCACTAAAGACTTGCGCTTCACCAGTGAGGATGACACAACGAATGCTGCGGTCTTTTTTAATTTTTTCAGCAGTTTTAACCAACTCGCGCAACAGGTCGAAACTCATCGCATTGCGTTTGTCTGGGCGGTTAAGTGAAACAGTGGCAATGCCGTTTTTGTTTTCAATGCGAAGTAAAGCCATGATGAGAACTCTTATTTTTTGCTCGCATGGAGCATAGCATAGCTCTCGTGCGGATAAATGACACCAAGAGTCACGTCGCAATTTGTCTTTCGTGCCATGCTCTTTTGAATGTTTTATGGGATATGTTTGATTAAAATTTGCTGTGCCGCATGTTGTACTTGTTCAATCACAACTTTGAGTTCATTGAAACGCTTTATGGTTTCTTGAACAAATTGTTCATCGGCTTTACGACGTTCTTTACGTAAGGTTGAAACAAACTGTTCAAATGTCCCTGTTGCTTCTTGTAAGTTGGGTACACCGACATAGCGTGTTGCACCATACAGACGGTGTAGCACATGCTCCAATTGTGGGAAATCTTCCATTTCAATCAACTGCTTCATTTCATGCAGCTCAGTATCAAAACTATCCATTAACATACGCAGTAAGTCGACTGCTAAGTCTTCTTTGTTGGCGGCTAACTGTAAGCTTTGCTGCCAGTCGAGTACCTTCGGATCAAGTGCTTCAATCACGATGGCTTTTTCAACGGGTGAGCCTTTGTTGAAACGATCAGTGGTCCAATGGGTCAGGATTTGGATAATCTGATCAATTTGAATCGGTTTGGTGACATAGTCATCCATGCCGACTTGCAGTAGTTTTTGTTTTTCATCGGCCAATGCATGTGCGGTGAGGGCAATGATGGGCAAACGCTTATGGTTTTCAATGGTTGACTCCAGCGCACGAATGGCACGTGTGGTATCGACACCCGACATGACAGGCATTTGAATATCCATAAATACCAAATCAAAAGCTTTGCTGTCGTGTTCAGCGCGCTCTTGTAAAATCTCTAAGGCTTGTTGGCCGCTTAAAGCTTTTGTTGTCGTGACATTCAATTCGCCTAGTAGTGCTTCAAGGACAATCAGGTTAGGGAGATGGTCATCCACCGCTAAAATATGTAAGCCTTGACCATTGAAGGACTCCATTTCGTCTTCTTCAAATAGCGGTTGATTGCTGAGCAATTGAATCAAAGCACTCCGACTGAGCGGTTGGTATAATGGTCGTGCGCGATATTCATTCAGCGTGGTCAAATCGAGTGACATCTGGTAACCATAAACCGCAAGGTTACCGCTATAACGCTGACGAATTTCTTTTAATAAGGCTTCGGTATCACCACTGTGATCAACAATTAACCATGTATTTTCCACATCTTGAGGCAGTCTGTTGAGGTGGCTGAACAAGTCTAAAATTGAACTCGATTCGATGTGTTCCACAGCATAGTCTTCAAGATAATGACGCAGAATATTGGCCGTTGCAGGATGCGCCAAATACGAGACCACTTGCATGTCGCTAAATTGAGGATGTTCAACGTACTCATCTTCTTCATTGACCATAAACATGGCGGTAAACCAGAAGGTGGAACCTTTTTCGGTGGGCGCGCGTTCTTGGTTGTCCTCAAATCCAATTTGCCCCTGCATCAAATGCACCAGCTGTTTGGAAATCGCTAAGCCTAGACCTGTGCCGCCAAATTGACGCGTGACCGAAGCATCACCTTGCGAGAAAGACTCAAACAGTTTTTTACGGTCGGTTCCACTGAGTCCGATACCGCTGTCTTGTACACTAAAGTGCAATAGGCACTGTCCAATATCATCTTGTTCCATTCTTGCGCGGACGATGATCTCACCATCAGGAGTAAACTTAATGGCATTGGAAATCAGGTTGGTTAAAATTTGTTTGAAGCGTAGGGCATCTCCAACCACATGCTTTGGCACATTGTCGGCATAGTAAAAGGCCATATCGATATGCTTTTGTGCAGCAAGAGGAGACAGCATATCCATAACATCAAAAATTGCTTCTTCTAAATCAAAAGTTGCAGTATCGAGTTCTATTTTACCTGCATCAATTTTTGAAAAATCTAAAACATCATTAATCAGTGCCAGTAAGTGTGCAGATGATTTTCGGATGGTTTGTAAATACAGGTTTTGATCATTGTTGAGGTTGTCTTGACGCAGTAACAGGTGAATAAAACCATCAATACTGTTCAGTGGCGTGCGCAGTTCATGGCTGATATTGGCCAAGAACACAGACTTAGACTGACTTGCTGAAATGGCTTGGTCACGCGCTTGACGATAGGTGATGTTTTGCACCTCTAATGTGTCGAGGGTTCGACGCAAATCGTCTTCCGTCTGCTCAGTGTGTTCTTTTAATTCTAAAAAACTAAAATGTAGACGTTTCACCACATTGGCAATATCGCGCTGTAGCAAACGTAATTCACCAGTACTGTTAATCAGCATATGTTGATCGAGGGTGTCGGCATTTAAACGTTGCAGCTGCATGCGAATTTCATACATCGGCGCAATCCAGCGACGCGAGTAGAAATTTAAACAGAGTAAAAGCAATAAGAGTGTCAACAGACCTGTCGCAATCAACACGATCAACACGCGATAACGGGCAATTTGTAAGGGCTGGTTATCTAATTCAACCACCAACTGTGCAGGCGTCCCTGTAAATTGGTTGATGGGCAAACCATATACTGTATTGCCTTTAAAATTCATTGGACCAAAAAAATCAGTATTTTTTTTCAGCGCAGGCCACGGCGCTTGGTCTTGGTAGCCAATGCTAAGTTTGTTATTGCCTTTGTCGTCAATAATTGCGGCACGAATCAGATGTTTTTCATCTAACATCTTTTGCATCAAATAACGTGCATTTTCATACTGCCAAGGGGAGGCATTCACCAAATTGATCGCCGCTTCCGCATCCAGCTGGTAGCGCGTTAAAATCGCTATCGCCATTTGTCGCTGCTGGGCTTTGGCGGCATTTGAAGTTTCGGTAATAACCAGTAATGCACCTACACAGGCCAAAATCATAATCGGCACGAAAATAAGTGCAATGAGCTGTCCATAAGCATGGTTTAAGTGCAGACGATTAAATAACTTTTTATTGATATTTGACATGGTGCAAGTGATTTATTCCCTATGCTTTGAAGTGTAGCACGCTTTATAAAAAATCGATGGTGCTTTAATCACTTTCACGAAAAAGCACGCTAAATGGGTGCAGGGACTGGCATTTTTCCATACAATAGGCGCACCTCGATCAAGGTGCAAAGAATGAGTACTACATCCACTGATTTTCAAGCAGACGAATTTTTGTTAGATCACTATGTTGGAAAAACTCCACTGGTGCGTTTACAGCGTCTGGCAAGTCACACTCAAGCAACAGTATTGGCAAAGTTAGAAGGCAACAACCCCGCAGGTTCTGTCAAGGACCGTCCCGCGTATAACATGATTATGCAAGCGGAAAAGCGAGGGCAAATTCAGCCAGGCGATACCTTGATTGAAGCGACCAGTGGAAATACCGGCATTGCACTGGCAATGGTTGCTGCGATGCGTGGCTATCAGATGAAACTGATTATGCCCAACAACATGAGCCAAGAACGTAAAGATGCAATGCGCGCTTATGGCGCGGAACTGATTGAAGTGACCAAAGAGCAGGGCATGGAAGGTGCACGTGATTTGGCTTTGCAAATGCAAGAAGAAGGCAGAGGGCACGTACTCAACCAGTTTGGTAATCCTGATAATGTTGAAGCACATTATTTAACGACTGGGCCTGAACTTTGGCAGCAAACAGGTGGAAAAATCACTCACTTTGTGAGTTCAATGGGCACTACAGGTACCATTATGGGGGTCTCTAAATATCTCAAAGAAATGAACCCCGACATTCAAATTATTGGTCTACAGCCATCGGATGGTTCAAGTATCGCAGGGATTCGCCGTTGGCCTGAAGAATATTTACCAACGATTTTTGACCGCAGTCGGATTGATCAAATTATTGATATTCCGCAAATTGAAGCGGAAAAAACCATGCGTAAATTGGCGCAAAAAGAAGGGATTAGCGCAGGAACTTCTTCAGGTGGTGCGGTGTGGGCATCGATTAAAATTGCTGAAGAAAATCCTGGTGCAGTCATTGCGTGCATTATTTGTGACCGCGGTGACCGTTATTTATCGACGGGTCTTTTCTCTGTGGTCGATCCTGAATAAAACAATAAAAGAGAGTCCTGCTATGCGCTTACCTGTGCTCACCTTTGATATTGAAACAATGACTGATTTGAGATCGGGGGCGCATTTATATGGTTTAGATTTGCCTGAGGCTGATTTGGAGGCGGCACTGACCAAGTTGCGTCGCCAAGAATCAGGCATGGATTTTCAGCGTTTGGCTTTGCATGAAATTGTGTGTATTTCAGGCTTGTGGCTGGATGACCAAGGCCAGATGAAACTTTTTTCTTTTAGCCGTGAGCAATATTCGGAAGCAGAAATCCTCAGTAAGTTTTTATCCATATTTGATAAGCGCTTACCAACTTTAGTGAGCTGGAATGGTGCTCAGTTTGACTTACCTGTAATCATGCTTCGTGCTATGTATCATGGTTTAACTGCACCTGCTTTGTTCGATCAGGGCGAAATTGACACACAAAAGCGCTATAATAACTATCAGAACCGTTATCATCAGCGTCACATCGACCTGATGGATGTGATGGCAATGTTTAATGGACGTCATTTCCAAAAGCTAGATGATGTTGCTCATTTATTGGGGTATCCCGGTAAACGAGGCGATGGGGCTTATCATGTACCTGAATATGTTCGGGCGCAGGAATGGCTCAAACTCACCAGTTATTGTGAAGGTGATGTGCTAAATACATGGCTGGTGTATTTGCGTTGGCTCTTACTCAAAGGGCAATTGCTAGCTCAAGACCACCGTCATTTTATTCATCAAACCATCCAGTTTTTACAGGCTCAACCGCAGCATCAAGACTTTTTGTCGGTGTGGCGTGAGACCTCACAGCAGACGGCTTTTACCGCTGCCGATTTTTCTCCTTCCCATCTTTAGGTACACATGAAACATAGAGCCAAACCTCGTCCAACTCAACAGCCCAGTTATATTTTTCAGGTTGAGTCACTTTCGCATGAAGGACGCGGCATAGCGCACTATGGTTCGCATCCAGACCATCCTGCGGACAAGCAGGGTAAAAAAGTCTTTATTAGCTATGCGTTGCCGGGTGAAACGGTTAAAGCGCAGATTACCCATGCGGTAAAGCGTTTAGAGGAAGCCGATGCTGTTCAACTCCTCAGTGAAGCCTCTACTTTTCGTGTTGAGCCGAAGTGCCCGCATTTTAAAAGCTGTGGTGGCTGTAATATGCAGCATATTCATCCCGATGAACAAATTCGCTTAAAGCAAGATGTGCTTAAATCACATTTGCAGCATTTTGCGGGGATTCAACCTGAACAATGGTTGCCGCCTTTGCGCTCTTTACGTGAAGACTACCGTCGTAAAGCACGCATTGGGGTACGTTATTTGCCGCACAAAGACCAATTGGTCGTGGGTTTTCGAGAGCGTCAAACCAATAAATTGACTTCAATTGATCGTTGTTTGGTGTTAGATCAAGCGTTTGGTTCGATCACACGCTTAAAGCAGTTACTCCAAAGTCTAACAGCCAAAGCGGCTATTGGTCATATAGAATTGGCCATGGGGGATTGTGACATCGCCCTCACGGTGCGACATACTGAAAAATTAAACACAGAGGATGTCAACCGATTAAAACAATTTGCGTTAGACAGAGGGTGGCAGTTGTATTTACAAGCTGCAGGCCCAGACAGTCTAAAGCGTATGGATGATGAACATGCAGAGATGCGTTTACATTATCGTTTAAATGATTTTGATGTGGCATTTGGATTTAACCCACACGACTTTACTCAAGTAAACTCAACCATTAACCCGCAAATGGTGAAATTGGCATGTGACTTGCTAGATTTAAAACAAGGAGAACGTGTTCTCGATTTGTTCTGTGGTCTAGGAAATTTCTCTTTGCCTTTGGCTCGATGCGTGGGTGAAACAGGACAAGTGGTTGGTGTTGAAGGCAGTGAAGAAATGGTTCAACGTGGTGCAGAAAATGCGGAACGTAATGCTCTTGGCCAGTTGAAGTTCTTTTCACAAGATTTAACAAAAGATTTCTCGCATCATTCTTGGGCAAATCAAGGATTTGATGCATTATTGATAGATCCTCCACGTGCAGGCGCAGAGGAAATAATGCATTATATGCCTAACTTTGGTGCAAAAAGAATCGTTTACGTGTCGTGTAATCCAGCGACACTCGCAAGGGATGCGGGGCTGTTGGTACAACAGGGTTATCGATTAGTCAAAGCCGGTGTGATGGACATGTTTACTCACACAGGTCACGTTGAGTCGATAGCATTGTTTGAAAAAGATAATGAGATAAACGATTAAAGAATATGAAGCGTAAAAGTGTAGGAGAAGGGTATGGTCACAGTACGTGAGCAACTACCTGGGCGACTCAATGAGTTGTCTCAGGAGGCGACTGTAGAGCATGCCGAACAAGCTCAACATGATTTGGCTGAATGGTTAGATCGTGTTCGAAGCATATTAGATGATGCGAAGCTTGAGCAACTCGAAGAAGTTGCCAATTTGACTTTACAAAAAGAGTTAGAAACCACGGTTAATCATCGTTCCAATACCTTTTATACCGGTATTGAAATGGCGGATATTCTGGCCCATCTACATGTCGATGAAGACACCTTGGCTGCTGCGATGCTCTATCGTGGTGTACGCGAAGGCGTGATTCCATTGGCGGAAGTGCAAGAGCATTTTGGCGAACAAGTGCATGCACTGGTCAAAGGCACTTTGGCCATGGGTAAGTTGTCCGACCTCATTGAGCAGAATAAACGCCTCGAAGATCACTTTAATAACAATCAGCGCGAGCACTTAAACGGCATTTATAAAATGTTGATTTCAGTGACGGAAGACGTGCGCGTTGTACTGATCAAATTGGCTGAGCGAACTTATGCACTGCGTGAATTGGCGACTTCATCTAAAGAACGTCAAGAGCGTGTAGCACGAGAAATCTTAACCATTTACTCACCTCTGGCACACCGTTTAGGGATTGCGCAGTTAAAGTGGGAACTGGAAGATTTAGCCTTTCGCTATTTAGCACCCGATCGCTATAAAGAAATTGCGACGCTGCTGAATGAAAAGCGACTGGAGCGTGAGCAATATATTCAGTTTGTGATTGATACATTGCGTGCATCTTTGAATGAGCATGGCATTGAAGCTGAAATTAGCGGCAGGGTAAAACACATTTATTCGATTTATCGAAAAATGAAAAGTAAGAACCTGAGCTTCGATCAGCTCTATGACATTCGTGCCGTTCGGGTCTTGGTTAAAACGGTTCCTGAGTGCTATCACTCGTTGGGGATCGTGCACCAAATTTGGCGGCATATTCCGCATCAGTTTGATGACTATATTACCAATCCGAAAGCCAATGGTTACCGCTCACTGCATACGGCTGTGATTGCGGAAAATAAGTCACTGGAAGTTCAGATTCGTACCAAGAGCATGCATGAAGAAGCAGAACTTGGGGTGTGTTCGCACTTTAACTATAAAGAGGGTGGTAAGAATACCGATCGCTCTTTTAACCATCGTTTACATTCATTGCGTGCAGTCCTTGAACACTATCAAGAGCGCAATGATGCGAATGTACATAAGTCTGATGAAGACTCTGAAAATTTTGAGCAAATTCAAGATTTTGAGGATTTTGAGAAGATTTATGTGTTTAGCCGTGATGGCGATATTAAAGAGCTACCACGTGGTTCGACCGTACTCGATTTTGCTTATCATGTGCATACTCAAGTCGGTAATAAGTGTTATGCCGCACGGGTGAATCAGCGTTATGTTCCGCTAACTTATACCTTAAAAACGGGTGAGCAAGTTGAGATTTTAACCAAGAAAGACCGTGAGCCAAACCGTGATTGGTTGGTGAACTCTTTAGGTTATATCAAGACGGCACGTGCGCGTGACAAGCTGCGCCATTGGTTCCGCCAACAAGACCGCAGTAAAAACTTGGAAGTGGGTCGTGACCTGCTCAACAAAGAACTTTCACGTTTAGCAATTCACCCAAAAAGTATTGATTTGAATGATTACTGCAATCATTTCAATGTTAAAGCGGGTGAAGACATTCTGATTGCCCTGGTCAATGGTGACATTAGCCTGCATGCCTTGATCAATCAGGTGAACCGCCATATGCATTTGGATCAGGACGAACCTGAACTGGTGCTGAAGCCGACGTTGAATCCACGTGCTAGTCATACCTTGTCAGCGCATGGCATTCTGATTGATGGTTTAGATAACGTTGAGCTGCATGTGGCGCAGTGTTGTCAGCCTGTGCATGGCGAGTCAATTGCGGGTTATATCACCTTGAACCGTGGGGTGAGCATTCACAAAGTGGCGTGTCCTGACTACTTACGCATGATTCAAAATGAACCTGAACGTGCAGTAGAAGCCGATTGGGAAATGCAGCCAACGCGTGGTCAGAGTGTGCAAATCGTGGTGGAAGCTTATGATCGTCGTGGTTTGCTCAAAGATTTGACTCAAGTGATTTTCTCCGATCAAATCAATATTCGTCAGGTCAACACCATCTCTGAAGCAGACGGTATTGCCAATATGAAATTGTTGATTGAAGTGAAAGGTTTATCGCAACTATCAAAACTATTGGCACGATTGGAGCAACAACCAGGCATCATTAGTGCGCGTCGTTTGGTGCAAGGTAACTAAGCGAATTGAAAAGAAAGAGCCTGCAATTGCAGGCTTTTTTTTATTTAGAAAGATATAAATTGGTCAGGCGATTGAGAAATTGGGGACTGATTTTACTCAGTTGAAATAAAAGCTTGGCTTTGGCGCCCACGGCTTGATGCGTTGCAGTGAGTGCCGTATCTTTTGCAACAGCACGTTGAAAAACGTGGTGCGCTACATCTTCTGCAGTTAAGTGTATCCCCATGTTTTGAATACTCTTCGCTTGCATATCCTGCACCATGGCAGTTTGTACAAATAGCGGCATGACATCTAATACGCGAATGCCATATTTCTGCCATTCGGTATCTAAGCCTTCGGTGATACCGCGTACTGCAAACTTACTGGCAGAGTACGAGACCAAATCAGCTTGACCATAGATGGCTGAAGCCGATGAAAGGTTGATGATGCGGGCAAAATTCGCTTGTTTGAGATAGGGCAATGCAGCATGGCAGCCATTCAGTACACCATTAACATTGATCGAGATGGTTTTGTGATGTGCGCTGATCTCTGTGTGTTCAAAAGGCCCTGAGAATAGAATTCCTGCATTATTGACCAAAACATTGAGCTCGCCCGCCCATGGGACAAACTCGGCTAAAGCAGTTTGCCAATCTTGATAGTTGGAAACATCGAGCTGTCCTGCTTTGGCATTTGGGCCGAGGCTAGCTGCCAGCTGTTCGGCTTGAGCGCTATTGATGTCATAAATCCCGACTTTGTAGTGATGTGCATAAAATAAGCGGGCGATGGCTGCACCAATACCTTGGGCTGCACCGCTAATCAAAATACTGCGCATTGAAACTGCTCCTTGTTGCTCTTTTTCTTGATGTTATTGTTGTGATTGGATTGAGCATAACAAATGAATGCCGTCATAATGTAATTTTTATCAATTTGATTTTTGAAGAGAGATAAACATGGAACAATTGCTGAACGTGATGCGTGAATTACGTGAAAAGTGTCCATGGGATCAACAGCAAACTCCAGAAAGGTTAACCCGCTATGCCATTGAAGAGGCTTATGAAGTTGAAGCTGCTGTGCGTTCAGGTAAAGCTGATGAGGTACGCGATGAGTTGGGGGATTTACTGTTACAGGTGGTGTTCCAGTCACAGATGTATGCCGAGCAAGGGGCTTTTAATTTTCAAGATGTGGTTCATGCCATCACAGAAAAACTGATTCGTCGTCATCCCCATGTCTTTCAAGCACAGCAGTTTTCAGCTTTGTCTGCCGAAGATGTAGGCGAGCTTTGGAAGCAAATTAAACAACAGGAAAAGCAGGGTAAGGCACAGTCACGATTAGACAGCATCAAACATGGTCCAGCCTTACAACAAGCGGAACAGATTCAAAAAAATGCAGCACAGATCGGTTTTGACTTTCCTGATGTGGCCGGTGCATATGCCAAGCTTGAAGAAGAGTTAGCTGAACTGAAAGATGCCGTTCAACAGCAAAATTCCGATGAAATAGCAGATGAATTTGGCGATTGTTTATTTTCAATGATCAATGTTGGACGTAAACTGGGCGTCTCAAGCGAAATGTCGCTTTTGAGTACGATTCATAAATTTCGCACTCGTTTTGCTTTCATTGAAGATCAAGCTTTGCAACAACAAAAAAAGATTGAGCAGATGTCCTTAGAAGAAATGGATCAACTGTGGGAGCAAGCCAAATTACAACTGAAATAATAAAAATGGTGGCTTGAATTGATAAAAATAAAAGTAAGTTTGTTGATCATTGCGTTGTTATTACTGAGTCTACTGGCTTGGGTACCCAGTAGTTATGCACAGTCTTTTGATCAGAACTACCTGAACTGGAAAGCAGAGCAGCAGGCGTGGGATGATCGTATTCAAGCGCCAAAGCGCGTGAAACGTGCTGTGTCTCCTGTTCAGGCTCAACCTATGTTGAGCACAAATAAAATTAGTTTAAATCAAGCCAGTGTCGATCAATTACAGCAACTTCAGGGTGTGGGCTTAAAAAAGGCACAGGCAATCGTGGCCTATCGCCAGAAACAAGGGCCATTTAAGACGATAGATGAGCTACAACAGGTGCGCGGGATTGGACCTGCAATTTTTGCAAAAAATAAAACCCGTTTGGGCTTGTGAAAAAAGCGGTGTCATTTATTGGTGAATTGATCAGAATCCTGCTTTGCTTTCGATAATCAAATTGCCCTTTGATTGTGTTAGATATATGATTAGCGTCATCTTAGAATTTTACGTTTAGGCGTAGGAGACAGCGGCTTTTGCAAACTTTGCGCGCGTCAAAATGTGGTTTATCAACCGCTCAATTACCTTCTTACATTTTAGATGTGATCGATGCATTAACTAAGGCAGGCTATGAAGCGTATATCGTCGGTGGCGGTGTCCGCGACATGATGCTTGGCCTAAATCCCAAAGATTTTGATGCAGTGACCAATGCAACACCGTCACAGGTAAAAGAAGTTTTCGGACGACGTTGCCGTATTATCGGGCGCCGTTTTGAGCTGGCTCATGTCTATTCAGGTCGTGAGTTGGTTGAAGTTGCAACTTTCCGTGCACCGCCGAAGAAAGAAGTCACCTCTGCGCAAGGCATGATTTTGCGTGATAACAATTGGGGCACGATTGAGCAAGACTTTGCCCGTCGCGATTTTTCAATTAATGCAATGTACTATCAGCCACGTAAGGGCGTTGTCTTAGATTTCTGTCATGCTGTGGATGACATTAAAAATAAAACCTTACGTCTACTGGGTGATGCACAAACGCGTTTTGAAGAAGATCCTGTGCGAATGCTACGGACTTTGCGTTTTGCTGCAAAATTAGGTTTCTCAATCGATCAGCAAATTCTCGACGTTTTCACCTTGGAAATGACGCAGTTGCTGCGTGATGTTTCGCCGCACCGTTTATATGATGAATCTCAGAAGCTGTTCACGATGGGACATCTAAATCGTGTGTTGCCAATGCTGATTGACTTCGGCATTTGGAAGCAGTTATTTGCAGATATCCAACCGAATATTACCCCATTTATTGAACGTGCCGCTAAGAATACCGATCAGCGTATTCAAGTGGGCAAAACCATCAACCCTGCATTTTTCTATGCGGTATTGTTATGGCAACCGTTCTTAGAACGTTGTGAGTTTTATAGCAGTAAGGGTATGGTTGCAGCTGAAGCGCGTGCACAAGCAGGACTGGATGTATTAAAACGCCAAGCCACGCGGACTATTATTCCGCGCTTTGCCGAAACCTTCATTCGTGAAGTGTGGGAAATGCAAACTCGCTTACTCAATCCGAAAGCACAGCAAATTCAAGCCTTATCTAGCCATGCACGTTTCCGTGCAGGCTTTGACTTCTTGTTACTTCGCGAAAAATCCGGTGATGAGGGTACGCTCGGCATGGGACAATGGTGGGACGCGTATCAGTTAATGAGCACCGATGAAAAAGAACGTGCCATCAGTCAATATAATCGCCAACGTGCAAAATCACGTCGCAGTGGTAAAGCAAGTGCTGAAGAAGCGGCGATTGCCAAAACGGTAAGTCATGAAATTGAGCCTTTGGTGCAAGAGCAAGAATCACGCAGTCGCCGTGCACGTAAACCGAAGCAACATGCTGAAGCTCGTACCCAGACTGGTAAGGGAACAGGTCACAGCTCAACCGAGATTGGTGCAGATCACCCGATTTTAAAACGTAAGCGTGTTCAGCGTGATTTAAGCAGCGTGATTTTTGGACCGATACAATGAGCATCGTCACGTACATTGGTCTAGGTAGCAACTTAGGCGACTCTAAAGTGATTTTGACTGAAGCGGTGCACAAGTTGGCCAGTCTAGGAGATGTAAAAACCTCCAAGCTGTATCAAAGCCCACCGATGGGGCCGCAAGACCAACCCAATTATTTAAATGCCGTGGTGCAACTCAGCACAAACTTGGCGCCGTTGGCCTTGCTGGATGAATTGCAACGTTTTGAACAAGAGTCGGGACGTGTACGTTTACGCCATTGGGGTGAACGTACTTTAGATTTAGATTTACTGATCTATGCAGAAGAGAAAATTCAGCATGAACGCTTAACCGTGCCACATGTTGGTGTGATGGAACGTGATTTTGTGTTGATTCCACTACTGGATTTAGACCCAGAATTACACATTGATGGTATTGCGTTGAAACTGTTGCCTGTTGTACAACAACCCACGTTGAGCGTGCTGGATGCAGGCAATTGGGCAGAGATTTAATTTAGCCGAGCTAAAGATGTTGAAAGGAATAGTTTGATGATTAGTTTAAATGACTTAAGAAAATTTAAAGCAGAAGGTCGCAAATTTTCCTGCCTGACTTGCTATGATGCAAGTATGGCAAAGGCAATGGAACTTGCTGAAATTGATACCATTTTAATTGGTGATTCACTAGGTATGGCGATTCAAGGTCGTGATTCCACTTTGCCTGTTACGGTTGAAGATATGGCTTACCATACCGCAGCTGTACGCCGTGGTAACCAGCATGCCTTGATCATGACCGATTTACCGTTTATGAGCTATGCCACCTTAAATGATGCTTTGCAAAGCTCAAAAGTAGTGATGCAAGCGGGCGCGCAAATGGTCAAAGTCGAAGGTGGAGCATGGCTGGCTGAAACGGTTCAGGTTTTGACACGCAACGGTATTCCTGTATGTGTACACTTAGGTTTAACCCCACAGTCTGTACATGTGTTTGGTGGCTATAAATTACAAGCACGCACACGTGAAGCGGCAGACCAACTGATTGCGGACTGCCAAGCGGTGGTTGATGCGGGTGCTGCGGTGCTGTTATTAGAGTGTGTGCCTGCGCAGCTCGGTAAAGAAATTAGTGAGTTGTTCCCACATGTACCTGTCATTGGCATTGGCGCAGGTGTGGATACCGATGGTCAAGTTTTGGTAGTACAAGACATGCTTGGACTGACTTTTGGTCGTGTTGCAAAATTTGTGCGTAACTTTATGAAAGAACAAGCAGGGGAAACAGCGATTTTGGATGCGTTCAAGGCATACCATGCAGCGGTGCTTGATAGCTCATTCCCTGCGAAAGAACAAACATTCCAAGTCGAGCTGTAAAACATGAAAACTGAAACCACGATCCAAGGCCTATCAGCATCATTGAACCCTGCGCGAACGGCTCGAAAAAGTATTGGTTTCGTCCCGACCATGGGGAACTTGCATCAGGGACATTTGAACCTTGTACGCGAAGCGAAAAAACTCTGTGATGTGGTTGTAGTTAGCATTTTTGTGAATCCTATTCAATTTGGACCCAATGAAGATTTTGACAGTTACCCACGCACCTTGGAGCAAGATCAGCGCTTGTTGGCCGAGGTTGGTTGTGACATCGTGTTTGCACCATCGGTTGAGCAAATGTATGGCAACAGTCCACGTTTGACCAATATTACTGTTTCAGATATCACCAATGATTTGTGTGGTCTACAACGCCCAGGTCATTTTGATGGTGTCGCCGTTGTGGTGACGAAACTGTTCAATATTGTGCAACCTAATTTTGCTTTCTTTGGTGAAAAAGACTATCAACAGTTGGCTGTGATTCGTCAGTTTGTTCGTGATTTGAATATGCCGCTTGAAGTGATGGGGGTGGCAATTGCACGTGCAGAAGATGGTTTGGCTTTAAGTTCTCGGAATGGTTATTTAAGCGAAGAAAACCGTCAAAAGGCACCGACCATTTATCAAAGTTTAAAAGCGGCAGAACAGTCGTTACAAGCCGGTACCGCTTTAGCGGATGTGTTAGCAAATATAAAGGCGACATTGACACAGGCTGGCTTTGTTGTGGATTATGTGGAAGCACGCACACCTGCATTGCAGAAATTGGATGCGTTTGACCAAGATGTGGTACTTTTTGTTGCGGCAAAACTCGGGGCAACTCGTTTAATTGATAACTTGAAAGTGAAACATATTTAATCAAGCTCACCTCTCAAAGGATTAAGATGAAGCGCATTTTAATTGTTACAGGACAGTCTGGTTCGGGTAAATCCTCTGCATTACAAGTGTTGGAAGACCTCGGTTATTACTGTATTGATAATTTGCCTTTGGCCTTACTCCCAGAGATTGTGGCTAAGCTAGATCGGGAAAATAACCTTGAGCAGTTGGCGCTTGGTGTGGATGTACGCAGTACACGTGCAGATTTGCAAGAGTTCGACTTGGTGTTTGAACAATTGCAAAGGCATGGTACGGTCGATATTATTTATTTGACCACGCGTGACCAAGAACTGATTGCGCGCTTTAGTGCTTCACGTCGTCCGCATCCGTTGGCGACACGCTTTCAAAGTTTGAATCAGTGCATTCAAGAAGAGAAAACCCTTTTATTGCCGATTAATTTGCGCTCAACTGTGCATATTGATACCACCGATAAAAGTGTGCACGATTTAAAGCATACCTTGCTGTCAAAGTTGGGGCAGTCGGATAACCTGATTTTGATTTTGCAGTCTTTTGGCTTTAAACACGGTATTCCGTTGGATGCTGACTATGTGTTTGATGTTCGACATTTACCCAATCCCCATTGGGATTTAGAACTGCGGAAGTATTCAGGACTAGATGCCCCTGTGCAAAAATTTTTGGAACAAAGTGAGCAAACCCACGAAATGTTCCAAGATATTTATAAGTTTTTAGATAAATGGTTACCAGCTTTTGCTGAAGGGCATCGTCACTATATGACCGTGTCAATTGGTTGTACGGGTGGGCAGCATCGCTCTGTATATATTGTGGATAGACTAAAAAAAGCCCTTGAGGCAAAATGGTCTATTCAGGTCCTCCATCGAGAAATGAAGCACTGGGCATGATTGACACAACTGTTGACGTAATTAATAAACTAGGGTTACATGCGCGTGCATCTGGCAAGCTCATTGAAGTGACCACCAAATTCCGTTCTTCAATCCAAATTGGAAAAGGAGACAAATTGGTGGATGCCAAAAATATTATGTCCCTCCTGATGCTAGGCGCAGGAAAGGGCACCACTTTACGCTTGGTGCTTGAAGGCGCAGATGAAGAACAAGCTTTATCTGAGATTCAGGCACTATTTGCAGCAAAATTTTACGAGGCAGATTAATCGTGGCACGTCGACCGCATAGTTTTACTGAAGAAGACTTTGAATCTTTAGAAGGACGTGCAAGTAAAACTGAACAGAAAAAAGCCGTACAACGTATGGCGTCTTTGGGTTCTCAACTTGCAGAGTTGAACACTAAACAAATTCAAAACTTACCTGTTGAAGAGCGTTTGATTGAAGCTCTTTTGGATGTAAAACTAATTACATCAAATGAAGCTCGTCGTCGCCAATTTTTACGCATTGGTAAGTTGTTGCGTAATGAAGATGAAACGGTGATTTTGTCTTATTTGACACCGCAACAAGGTGCGAAAAAAACTGCTCAATTGCAGCGTTGGGTTGATCGTATGATCAAAGATGGTGATGTGGTCATTAATGAGTTTTCCAAAACTTATAATGCCGCGGAACGTCATACCATTCGTCAGCATGTATTGCGTATTCACCGTGATATGAAACAGCAGGCTGATGAAGAACAACTTAAAGCTTCGCGTTTGAAGTTGTTTAACTACATTCAGCAAGTGGCTTTAATTTCAGATAATTAAGCCATTTAGACATAAAAAAGCGACCTTCAAGGTCACTGCTGTCCCATAGTTTGATTTAAATAAAAAACCTGAGTCCAAATCGTTAAAATATGAGTGCAAACAAACACTTTAACGACCAGGATTCAGGTTTTGTCACATCAGAATACCGTATTTCATCAGCTTATTAAACCCGTCGTGCGACAGGATTTTGAGCAACTTGCTAAAGTACACCATGTTGGACAGAAATTTAGAGCGGCTTCAAGATGGGATCAGTTTATTGCCATCTTGATGTCTCAACTTTCCTGCAGGCAAAGTCTGAGAGATATTCAATCCAATCTGGAGTGCCAACAGGAAAAACTGAGTCATTTCGGAGCAAAGTCTATTCCCC
>CAACWN010000164.1_pt1 | contig 50779 bp, 49 predicted proteins | sample 2275671 | NCBI WGS metagenome assembly CAACWN01 (sample SAMEA5312464, study PRJEB27640) | indoor metagenome | biome: indoor environment; feature: controlled; material: polymer furnished wood metals | place: Austria | collected 2011-04-21 | reverse complement strand
TTTTTCCTTTTTGTTTTACTTTATTGTAGAGCAACTATCCAGAAGGTCTATGATAGCCCTGACAAGAAAATTGATAGATTCGGCAATTGTTGTACGCTAGGTGGCTGTAGTAAAACATAGGCCAATATTTTGCTTTTAATTGATTATGAAACGTTCTGTACTTGGCTTGATGTATTTGATTCAAGGAATGCGTAAAGCAGGAGTCGCAGTCGATCAAAAGTTACAAAGCATTGGCTTACGTGTGGAGTCGCTTGATCCGAATGCGATCATTCATCCTGCTCTAGAGTGGGATATTTTGAAAATCATTGCAGAGGATATTGAGCCTGAGCAAGGCTTGTTCATTGGTCAGCATTATGTCTTGGCAGGATATGGCCCCTTACTGATGTTATTGATGACCAGTCCAACGACGCACACCGCGTTAGAACAGGGTATTCGCTATCAAAGTTTGACGCATTTGAGTGGCTTATTAGGTTTAAAAAAACAAAATGATCAGGTCGCACTGTGTTATTTGCCGAGAGACTTGCAAACACCTGTGGGACAATTGCGTGCACATTCTGAAATAGCGGGAACCTATAAGTTTTTACAAGATATTTATAAGATGATTGGGCTGGAAATGCCTGAGATTCGAATTACTTTACCTGTTGCACGACCTGAAGATGCGAAAAAACTGGCGCTCTATCAGCAGGTTTATGGCCAGCAAGTCAGTTTTGGTACGCAGCAAGCTGAATTTTGGTTTGATGAATGGGTTTTAAATGTACCAATTCCTTCAGCAGATTTGATGACATTTAACGTTTATGCAGGCAAATGTCAGGCGGAATTACAACGTTTGGAAGAAACGGCAGAGCAACCGAGTCTGATTCAACGTGTACAAGATTATTTGGAGTTGCAACGAGGTTTACTGCCGACCATGGCTGAAACCGCGCAAGCGTTGAATTTGCCAGAGCGAACCTTAAGACATCAGTTGCAACAGTTAAATAGCAGTTATAAACAAATTCGTGAGCAATTAATGAAAGATCGTGCACTACATTTGATGGAATATCAGGAATATTCCATTGAAATGATTGCAGAGTTATTGGGTTACTCGGAGCCTGCAGCCTTTAATCATGCATTTAAACGGTGGTTTGGTTACAGTCCACGGCAATATGGGAAATAGCCTAAGCATAATTATGCCAAAGTGTTATATATTAACTTTTCCACTCCGCTATAATTGATATAGCCTAAAAACAGTATTAAATGATATGTCAGATTTTAATTCACCTACCGCATTCAGTCCCTTATCTCCTGCAGAGCGTTATGCTCAAGCCTTAGCATCCGGGCAGTTCATGTCTGATGAGGCACAAGCTCAGGCCGTTCATGAGCTGGATCGCGTTTGGCATGAATTAATTCAACGCTTTAAGGCATCTAAAAAAGCATTCCGTCGTTTCCGTCGTCAAACTTCTCCCCGTGGTGTGTATATGTGGGGTGGTGTAGGCCGTGGTAAAACATGGTTGATGGATCAGTTTTATGACTCAATTCCATTTCGTCGTAAAACACGGATGCACTTTCACCATTTTATGCAACATGTACATCGTGAGCTCAACAAGCTTTCAGGTCAGCGTAACCCTTTAGATGCGGTTGCGGATCAAATTTATAAAGAAGCAGTGGTCATTTGTTTCGATGAGTTCTTCGTCTCGAATGTGACGGATGCCATGATTCTTAGTGATTTGTTCCAAAAGCTTTTTGCACGTGGCATTACCTTGGTGGCAACCTCAAACATTGCGCCAGATGGTTTATATAAAAACGGCATTCACCGTGATCGTTTCATTCCAACCATTGAAATGGTGAAACAGCAGTGTGTGATTTTAAATGTAGATGCAGGCGTGGACTACCGTTTACGTGTTTTAAAACAAGCGCAACTCTTTAAATCTCCTTTAACACATGAGCATCAACGTTGGATCGCACAGCGTTTTAGCGCATTGACCCAAACCCAAACCATTTCAGATGAGCCGATTATTATTAATAATCGTATTGTAGAAACGGTCGGGCATACTGAAGATGTTTTATGGTGTGAATATTCAGAGCTGTGTTTAAAACCACGTAGTCCTGCTGACTTTATCGAAATTGCAAATATTTATAATACTGTATTGGTGAGTAACGTTCCGCATTTGACAGATTATCTTTCTGAAGGCACACGTCGTTTTATTTATCTGGTCGATGAGTTTTATGACCGTGGGGTAAAACTGATTTTAACCTCAGAAGATACAATTATTGATTTATACTCTGGTGATAAATTAGCCTTTGAAATTGAACGCACGCGTTCACGTTTATTGGAAATGCAATCAGATGATTACTTGAATGAAGCACATCGACAAATACAAGCTGAAGCAAGTAAACAACAAGAAGAAATTTAAAAATATAAGCACCCCAAAGGGTGCTTTTTTTATGTGCATTTTCATCGATTAATTTATCGACTTTTTTGAATAATCATGGCTTAATCAGGATTGAAAATAGGGAGAATATTGGTTTTAAGTGTAAAAAATATACAAAACTGCACTTAAGTCTAATTTCGGCATTTCAAAAACTTAATAAACTACTAAAGAGCATTTTGTAAATTGATAATGCTTGTGCCTTGAGCTGTATTTTATTTGGTAGTTTGTATACTTTATTAAATAAAAAATGATCACTATTTCGCACAGTGATATTACTATTCAGCCAAGTTTAAATCGGTATACTAGAATCTCTTGTATAAAAAGTAGCAATATCAGGAAAGACAATGACTGCACGTATTCAAAAAGGCAAGTTAGCGATTGCTAAAGAACTTTACGATTTCATCGAAAATGAAGCACTTCCAGGTTCAGGTTTGGACAGTGAAACTTACTGGAAAAACTTTGAACAAGTCGTTGTCGATCTTAGCCCAAAGAACAAAGCACTATTGGCTAAGCGTGACGATATTCAAGCGAAGATCGATGAATGGCACCGCAACAACAAATTTGAACTTGGAGCTTACAAAGCTTTCCTTACAGAAATTGGCTACTTAGTACCAGAAGTAGAAGATTTCCAAATCAGCACAGAAAATGTAGATGAAGAAATCGCATTATTGGCTGGTGCGCAATTGGTAGTGCCTGTGCGTAATGCACGTTACTGCTTAAATGCTGCAAACGCGCGTTGGGGCTCTTTATACGACGCACTTTACGGTTTTGACGTGATCCCTGAAGACGGTGGCGCGGAAAAAGGTAAAGGCTATAACCCTGTACGTGGCGACAAAGTTATTGCATTTGCTAAAAACTTCTTAAATGAAACCTTCCCATTAGCGAATGGTTCGCATGCTGATGCAATAAAATATGCAGTTGAAGGCAAAAAGTTGGTTGTGACGTTAAAAGACGGTTCGACATCGACTTTGGCTAAAGAAGCACAATTTGTTGGTTTTAATGGCGAAGAATCTGCTCCAACAGAAATCGTACTTTTAAACAACGGCCTACACGTTGTGATTGAAGTTGATGCAAACAGCCCAATTGGTAAAACAGATGCTGCTGGCGTAAAAGATTTAGTTCTTGAAGCTGCTGTAACGACTATTCAGGATTTAGAAGATTCGATCGCTGCTGTAGATGCAGAAGAGAAAGTTGAAGGCTACCGTAACTGGTTAGGTTTGATGAAGGGTACGCTTTCAGAGTCTATCGAGAAAAATGGTAAAACTGTTACGCGTACTTTGAATAAAGACCGTACGCACAAAAACTTGATCGGTGGTGAAACGAAACTTCATGGCCGTTCATTGATGCTTCTTCGTAACGTGGGTCATCTCATGACCAACCCTGCGATTCTTGTAGATGGTGCTGAAATCTACGAAGGTATCATGGATGCATTAATCACTCCGCTATTATCTTTTGCAGACATTAAAGGTGAAAACGAAAACAAGAACTCTCGTAAAGGTTCAATGTACATCGTAAAACCTAAAATGCATGGTCCTGAAGAAGTTGCTTTTGCGGTTGAGTTGTTTGAGCGTTCAGAACAAGCGCTTGGCCTGCCTGAAAAAACGTTAAAAATCGGTATCATGGATGAAGAGCGTCGTACTTCTGTAAACTTGAAAAACTGTATTGCTCAAGCGAAAGACCGTACCATCTTCATTAATACAGGTTTTATGGACCGTACAGGTGATGAAATCCATACCTTTATGGAAGCAGGTCCATTCGTTCGTAAGGGCGAAGTGAAATCACAAATTTGGTTCCCAGCATATGAAAACCGTAACGTGATGATCGGTCTTCAAGCGGGCTTACGTGGTAAAGCACAAATTGGTAAAGGCATGTGGCCAAAACCAGACATGCTTTTAGACATGTATAAAACCAAGATTGAACATCCAGAAGCGGGCGCAAGCTGTGCATGGGTTCCATCTCCATCTGGTGCTGTCATTCACGCGATTCACTACCACCAGTGCAACGTGTCTGAGCGTCAAAAAGAATTATTGAATACTCAGCCTTTATCATTAGATGATTTGTTAACACCACCTTTAGCGACAGATACCAACTGGACTGAAGAAGAGAAAACCAAAGAGCTTGAAAATAACCTTCAAGGGATCTTGGGTTATGTTGTGCGTTGGGTTGACTTGGGTGTAGGTTGTTCGAAAGTTCCAGACATCAATAACGTGGGTTTAATGGAAGACCGTGCAACTTTACGTATTTCATCTCAACACGTTGCAAACTGGTTACGTCATGGCATCGTATCTGCGGCGCAAGTTGAAGAAGTGATGCAGCGTATGGCGAAAATCGTTGATGAACAAAACGCAAACGATCCGCTTTACACGCCTATGGCACCAAGCTTCGATGGTTATGCATATAAAGCAGCGTATGACTTAGTGTTTAAAGGTGGTGAGCAGCCATCAGGTTATACAGAGCCACTTCTGCATGCTGCACGCTTGAAGTTAAAAGGTTATACAGGTGACTAATCTGTAAATCTAAAAAAGCCTCTTCGGAGGCTTTTTTATTGGACGAAATAAGTCGTACTGTATCCTTAGAGTAAATCAATAAGACTGATTTAATTTTGGGTAATAGCAGTGATCTATAGATTGGACTTATTCAAGGCTATGAATGGTTTTAAGCGTAGTGCTAAATAAGTATCTCAACTAGACGCCGCAGATAAAAGCCTTATACAATTCGCTATATAAAGCTCTTCATACTATTGTTAACCACCAAGTTGGATGAAAATCCATGTGCGCTAATTTTAAGCCTCTAACCTTTGCTCAAGTACAACAGTTTGGTCTACCTGAAATTCCTTTTGATTATGTCGAAGAAGTCTATCCTGGTTATGAGCTGCCTTTATTGTTCAAATCAAATATAGGTTTTGAGTGGCGTAAGGTACATTTTGGTTTAATACCGAAATGGGCCGAAGATAAGAGTATTGCAACGAAAACCTATAATGCTCGAAGTGAGACACTCTTGCAAAAGGCTAGTTTTATTGAAGCCACTTCCAAATATCAGTTTGGGGTGATCCCAGTTTTTGAATTTTATGAGTCAAAATATATAGAACAAAAGCCGCAGAAATGGGGTGTTAGACGACAGGATGGGCAGGTTATTTTTGTTGCTGCACTTTATGAAATCTGTCGTATAGCAGGCGAGGTAGTCTGTTCAGCAACGATGCTTACGATGGATGCCATAGACCACCCAATGATGCGGGAGTTTCATGAGCTGGGGGATGTGAAGCGCTCAGTGATCGTGATTCCACATGAACGCTTAGAGGAGTGGCTCAGCTGGAAATCACCGAATATTCAATCCTTTGTACAAGGCTTTCCTGTTGAAGAGTTTGAATGTTCACATGTGCCGAAAATAAAAGTCGAAAAAGAGAGTCCCCAACTCAACTTTTTCGACTTTTAAACGGTTTAGCGAGCTAAATTTTTAAAAACGTGTTTTAAGCTTTCCATCATTTTTTCAATTTGCAAAGGTGTTAAGCCTTCAAATGATTGCTCAAGTACAACACTGGTGAGATCATTGATCTTATTGGTCATTTCAACACCTTTTTCGGTGAGAAGAACACGGGTGATACGTGCATCATCTTCACAAGAATAAGTTTCAACCAATCCTTCATCTTTTAAGCGATAAACAATTTTGGTGGTTGTCGACATTTTAGAGACCACCATGTCAGATAAATCAGAAACACTGGCATGTGGCTTTGAATCTAGAGCCAGTAAAATACGACGACGTGAGTTATCTAAACCATACTTTTTTAAAGCATGATCGACATTGAGTACATACTGTGCATGTACTTGCGTTACCCAGTAAAATGGAAAGCTTTCTAAAGAAAAATCTTCAGAACCTGGTAGGAACTTACTGTACTTTTTGGTCATGTGACGGATTCCCCGTGAATCGTATTTTTATTTTATAGATCATTTGAACACATTTTATGTGAACACTCATACACTTATCAATACAAAATTACTGGATTTCTCATCATAAAGGAAATCTGTTAAAAGAAAGCCTTGGCCAGTAATCAAGAAAAGTTAAGCGTGGTTGTTTAGAAGAGACAGGGTATAGCCGTCTTTATCTTGATGGAAGCTCACAATACTTTGAGCAAATTGTACAACTTCATCTTCGACTTCAGCATTCTGGTGAGAATCTAAAGAGAGTTTAGCCATGGGAACACCGTCCTGTAGAACGATAGGCAAGTGCATTTCAAACTTTTGGTTATTATGCGAAACCACAACTTTAACTTGATGCTGATCAAATGAGGAGTCTAAATGCAGATATGCGCCTTCATAGCTAGTATTGGCAAGCATTTTTGACGTCTTATTGAAGGTCAATGCTTTTTCATTGTTCATAGCGATGAATCCTGTCTTCGATTACTTTGATCGGATTGTCAATCCGCGCATCCTTGGTTTGGGTGATTGACCACTTTTACAACAATGCTGGTCGTGTTTCATTTTAGTGAAAAAAATGGATTTGTGAACTAGTGTTTTTAACAAAAAGTGTCATTTGTGGAGATCATAAATGTAGTGAATTGATATTTTTTAACTATTATTAAAATAAATAATTAAATAAAAACAATTATTTGGTTTTTATTTGCGATGGATTTAATTAGAAAAACTAAAAAATGACCGTGGCGTCTAATCTTTATAGAATGCGACAATTGGCATTAAGTGACAAAATTTCAAACAGTGATTTCGATATTTTTATGTATTTTTTGCATAATAAGTGGTCGAATATTAAAAATTTGTTAAAAACCATAAAAAAATTATTACAAACCAAACATCTCAGGCATAATTATTTCATCTTTAGTTGAACAGGTCACAAATATGGATCCGTCGCCGTGCAGGTCTATGCTTTTAAAACAGAAACATAATTCTGGGGTAATGAAATAATGGAATTTTTATTAGATCCGGGAATATGGGTAAGTTTACTTACGCTTATTATATTAGAAATTGTTTTAGGTATTGATAACCTAGTCTTTATTGCCATTTTGGCTGAAAAACTTCCTCCTGAGCAACGCAATAAAGCGCGTGTCATTGGTCTGTCACTTGCACTTTTAATGCGTTTGGGCTTGTTGTTTATCATCACTTGGTTAGTCACGTTGACTCGACCGCTGATTACTGTCTTAGATTGGACATTCTCTGGGCGAGATCTGATTCTTTTATTTGGTGGCTTATTCCTAGTCTATAAAGCCGTTACCGAATTGCATGAAAAAATTGAAGGTAAGCCTGAAGTTAAGCTGACCACCAATGTGGTCTACGCGGGTTTCACCGCAGTTGTGGCACAGATTGTGATCCTTGACGCTGTGTTCTCATTGGATTCGGTGATTACCGCGATTGGTATGGTCGACAACATTAATGTGATGATGGTGGCTATGGTCGTTGCCATGGTGGTCATGCTGTTGGCTTCGAAACCATTAATGACTTTTGTAAACCGTCATCCGACTGTGGTCATCTTGTGTTTAAGCTTCCTATTGTTGATTGGTATCAGCCTGATTGCGGAAGGTTTCGGCTTCCACATTCCTAAAGGTTATATCTATTCGGGTATTGGTGTTGCTATTGCAATTGAAGCCTTTAACCAATTTGGTGAGCGCAATGCGGCAAAACATGAAGCGAAAATTCCTCTGCGTCATCGTACTGCGGATTCTATTTTAAAACTCATGGGTGGCAAGCTCCAAGCTGAAGACCCTGATCAGCTTCAAGCGCAAGAAACTTTTGCGGATGAAGAACGTTATATGATTGGCGGTGTATTGACATTGGCTGAACGTTCGGTCGCGTCGATCATGACACCGCGTAGTCAAATTTCGTGGGTCAATCTTGATGATTCACCTGAGAAAATTCGTGAACAGGTACTGTCTGTGCCGCACAGTTTATTTCCAGTGTGCCGCGGTAGCTTGGATAAAGTGATCAGCATTGCGCGCGCCAAAGAATTGCTCGATGTCTTAGATGATGAAGAGCAATTGAAAGACCTGATCAAACGTCATCGTCCAATTTACATTTTTAAAAAAATGAAAGTCATTGATGCGATTAATACGTTAAGAACGTCTAAAGGTTCATTGGTTTTGGTGAGCGATGAGTTTGGTAATGTGCAGGGCCTTGTTTCACCGCTTGACGTATTTGAAGCGATTGCTGGTGAATTTCCCGATGCCGATGAGCAACTTGATTTGGTGAAGGTTGATGATCAGACGTGGAAGGCGACAGGCATGCTGGATTTATATCAGCTTGAACTGGAACTTGGGATGATCGATTTGGTTGAAGAAGATGCGGGCTATATTAGTGTTGCCGGTTTAATCCTAGATAAAACTCATGGTGATGTACACGTTGGGACTCAACTGGACTACCGTGGTGTTCACTTTGAAGTGCTTGAGTTGGATTCAAACCGAATTAAGACCGTGAATATTAGCTATCGTACTGCTTAATCATTGCAATAATAGATTGTGAGAAAAAATGCCAGCTTTGTGCTGGCATTTTTTCTGCTTATAAAATAAGCGCTATGCACTTAAATAAAAAGCAGTTATTCTATGCCCGCAATTGGGTTGTCGTATTGCGTACTTGAAATTACCTGTTTGGTGAAGACAGCTTGTTTCTATCCCTATGGTTATCAAAGCATTGCATTTAGACTATAGCAGTAAAACAAGTGATCAAAATAAGAACGGAAATACTTCATGCAACTTATGGAAAAGGTCGTTGATTTTAAAAAGCTTTCAGTAGAGAAAAAACAAGTTCTATTTGAAGAGCTTGAAACTTTTGATCGACAAATTTTCCCAAATGCAATCCAAGAAGAACTACATCAATTAGTATATAACCCTGATGTAGTGGCATTACCAATTATTCGTTTTTATCATCGCGGAAAAATAGTTGGGCAAAATATTATTGCTATATTGAAGCTTAAGACAGCGCATCAACCTTTATATATTCTTAGCTCGCGTGCAGCTTTTTTACCTGATTACCGAAATCAAAACAGAACACTTTTATCCGCAATTCGAGTGACCTTGGGTTATCGTTTAAAATATCCCACGCGTCAGTTATGGTTTGTTTCGAGTTTGATGCAGCCAAAAGTATATCGGCTGTTTGCTTCACGTTCAAAACGCTTTTATCCGCGTGCAGAAGTGCCAATGCCTAAGGATTACTTACAGGTTCTTGATCTAATGCAAAACCGTCATGTGAATGTGCAACAGCGCAGTGAGGATGTGTTTGTGCATCCTTGTGTACTGCCGCAGACCACGCCTGAACAATTGATTCGGCTTCGAAATCGAGCCAGTCGTCATATCAACTTTTATATGCAACATACGCCTGATTATTTTATTGGTATGGGTTTAATGTGTATCTGTAAATTAGATGTGCTGACTCTGCTAGAAGCGGCGATGAACGTGCTTTTAGGGCGAGAAGTTACCTAAGCAGAAACTCTCGCCATACTTTATTTAGGCTGAGGTACGGATAAGCTGTATATCCGCATATTTATAAATGGTTTCAGCTTTCATTTGATGAATGTGATCCATAAACGCTACATTAAAACTTCCTGTGCTTTGGCTTCGGGCATATGCAAGCTGCCCAGCAATGGCAAAGTGGACATGCGCAGACAGCGCTGCAATGACAGGATTGGTGACTGCGCTATAGGCTGCAATTAATGCACCAAGGGCACAACCTGTAGCAGTAACTTTGGGTTGTAAATGTGAACCACCATTGACTTGGATTACAGCATCAAGTTGTTTGGAGAGAATATAGTCAGACTCACCAGAAATGGCAATGACTTCAGCCTGCGCTAAAAGTGTTTTTGCTTGATGGTAAACATCAGCACTGCTTGCAGTACTATCAACGCCTTTGGTTTCGATCTGGTTTCCCGCAAGTGTGCTGATTTCAGATGCATTTCCACGAATAACCGTGGGTTGAAAAGCTAACAGCTGATTCACCATTTCAGAGCGCCACTTTAAAAACGGCCCATATCCCACAGGGTCTAATACCCACGGAATGTTTTGCTGCTGCGCGGTTTGTGCCGAGATTTGCATGGCTTGCATTTGTTCAGAGGTTGGCGTACCTAGATTAATACTGAGCGCTGCACTAATGCGTGTGAAACTTTCAGCTTCAAAGGGATTATCAATCATGGCAGGTGAGGCGCCTGCAGCCAATAAAACATTGGCTGCATAGTTGGCAGCCACACTGTTGGTGATACATTGTACCAAAGGTTGTTGCGTTTGCAGGGCAGTCCAAGCTTCAGCAACATATGCCACCAAGACATCGGTTTGGTCTTGAATCGATTGTTTTGTGTTAAGCAAGGACAGGTCTAAAAGCTGGGTCATAGTGGATGCCCTTATTTGGTGAAATAGTGGTCTTGATGCTTACATTTGCGACAAAATAAAGTCACATATTGGTCGGCATCATAATCTACGGTGAGCTCATTTGAACCGCAGTACATACAGCGTTTTTGTGAGTAGAAACTTAAACGTGGTTCAATTTTTTGCCATGAACGAGAGACAGGCTGAAAGAAAATGGCTTCGTCATAGCCTAAAAATCGGAAAAATAAGACTTCGCTCATTTTGCTGAATGGTAGGTTATGTGGTCGAGGCAGAGTTGATGTTTCCCATTTTTCAGCCACACTGCGTTCACGGTATTGTTGTAGAGTTTTTTTCAGTAAGTTGGTGTTAATAAAGTTTTCATTTCTGGGTTGTAAGGCTTTACGTTCATATAAATACTCCAATGCAGTTTGGATTAAATAATAAATTTGTCCGACCGCGAGTACATCGAGTAAACGATAACAAAACACTTGGAAACTGTTATTTCCTGCAATTTGAATGCCCCAAGTACGACAGTAAAACTGCATAAATTGGATAATTTCCTGATAGAGCAATTGGTACAAGGCATTTTTGACTTCATCCGCGGTCTTAAAAGGCACACCAAGGCTAAGGTTTTCATAAAACCAATAGCGTAACTGCTGCGTAACACTAAATAGGCTGGGTTCAGAGTAGCCGTCCAAACGCACATTAATATAATACTGATGGGCTTCACTGGCAAAATCTTTGGCAACGAGGATTTGTTCTTTTACCAGTTGTTTGACGAGACTATTTTGAAATAGATAATTGGGGGTGACACTAAAATATTTGATCTGTTCCCAATCAATAAACTCTTGATGCTGTGTATGTTCTTGTGCGTAGCCATCTAACAGGGCCAATAAAAATAATTTATGCATAAAACTGAGTTGACCCAGTTCAAACTCATAAATGTCCTTGGTTTTGGTTTTATGCTGTTCTTGCTGACGAGTTTCTTTCAATATTTTTTTGCGCTGGGCTAAACAACTGTCGCAGTGGCAATTTAGATTGGAATTGCTAAAAACACGATGTTGGCAGTGGCTACATTCATGAAAGTTAATTTCTTTGTCGTATTGTTCAGCATCCACCCAAAACATGGCCGCCTGACAAAGTGGACAAGGCGTGCTCTCATCAAGTTGTTTGTGCAAAATTTGAAGCGACATAAGATGAATTTGAAACTCAGGATTTTCTCAAATTATACACGCTAAAATTTCAGAAAGGCGTTGTAAATTGCAGTGTAATTGAACAAGTAGAGGTGCTTTGTAAACGCTAGATGGGTGAAGCAACGCAGTGGCGAATATAGGGCAAAAAAAATACGGCATGCACCGTATTTTTTGGACTAGTAGAATTTAAACGGGGCAAGGTAGAGAGTCATCTTCCATACCTAGTTTTTTAGCTTCAATCATGGCTTGAACTTTTTTGCTCGGCAACTTTTTGCTCCCTAGTGTGTCGTAGTGATTTAAAATGCTACTGACATCGTGTGCTTGTAAAGGTATTCCTTCACAGCTCATGAACAGGGCAATGACTTTATGATCAATTTTTGCAGCATGCATTGCTTGCAGCATTTTTATATTTTCGACGCGGACGATATGGTCTTTTAAGTACATCTCACACCTCTTTTATTTTGCTTAAGTTTTATCATGCGCTATGCATATTTAGATACAAGCAAAAACTGTGCACAAAATGTAGCCGATTTGAAAATTAAGTTGGATATTTGAAAAGAGCTGGCTTTAGATCTTATCGATGTCTTTAAGTTTCTCAGCGTTTGAATGGCGGAGAGCTAATGGCACTGTGCAAGTCTAAAGGCTGGTGCAAATATTGCTAGACAAGCACGGCACGATGTGAGGAGTTGTCTGTTTCTTATTCACTTGGTGCAGTCATATGAGCGGGATAAGAACAATAGAATTGAAAAGCCTGTTCAACGTGCCCATATAAATATCATTCAACATACACAGACAGTATGGCAAACTTGTCGTATGATCAAAACATACACAATATAAAGCTGTAGACCAATAGCATTAGGACATGACATGAATATTGCGGCAAATCCAATTATTGAAGCAGATCAAACCGTCTATTTAAAAGACTATCAAAAACCATCTTTTTTAGTAGACAGCATTCACCTCGATATTCAAGTCTATGATGAGCATAGCCAAGTTGATGCTGTACTGGAGCTGACGCGCCAAACCGAGGGTGATTTGGTTTTACTCGGTCGTGATTTAGAGCTGAAAAGTTTAGTGCTGAATGGTCAGCAACTTAGCCAAGAGCAATATGCGCTTGATGCAGAGCAGTTGGTGATTCGTAATGCACCAAATCAGATCAAGCTTGAGACATCGGTGATCATTCATCCTGAGTCAAATACACAACTTGAAGGTTTATACCAAGCCGCATCAGATTTGTTTGTTACCCAAAATGAGCCTGAAGGATTCCGTAAAATTACCTTTTACCCAGACCGTCCTGATGTCCTTTCAGTTTTCACCACACGTGTAGAAGCCGATAAAAAATATCCAGTGCTCCTTGCCAATGGTAACTTGATTGAAGCGGGCGAGGCAGGCGAAGGTCGTCACTATACCATTTGGCAAGATCCAACCAAAAAACCAGCGTATTTGTTTGCTTGTGTGATTGGTGATTTGGCTGTTTTAAAAGACCGTTATGTGACCTCGGAAGGCCGTGATGTGGCTTTAGAAATTTATGCCGAAGAAAAAGATATTCCGAAATGTCATATTGCAATGGAAGCCTTAAAGCATTCAATGCGTTGGGATGAAGAACACTATGGTCGTCCCTATGATTTAGACAACTATATGATTGTGGCTACCAGTGCGTTTAACATGGGTGCGATGGAAAATAAAGGTCTAAACATCTTTAATACGTCATGTGTTTTGGCGGATGAAGAATATACGACAGATGCCGCGATTATGCGTGTACAGTCGGTAATTGCCCATGAGTATTTCCATAACTGGACAGGTAACCGCATTACTTGCCGTGATTGGTTCCAATTGTGTTTAAAAGAAGGCTTAACGGTTTTCCGTGATCAATCTTTCTCAGAAGATTTGCAGTCTGCTGCGGTTCAACGTATTGATGACGTTGCGGTACTCAAAGCGCATCAGTTCCCAGAAGATTCAGGCCCATTGTCTCATCCACCGCGTCCTGATCATTTTGTGGAAATCAATAACTTTTATACTGCAACGGTCTACGAAAAAGGTGCGGAAATTAACCGCATGATGGCTACCTTATTGGGCAAAGAAAAATTCCGTAAAGGAACTGATGAGTACTTTGAACGCCATGATGGTCAAGCTGTGACCGTTGAAGACTGGGTAGCCGCTTTAACCGCAGGTTCAGGCGTAGATTTATCCAATTTCTTAACATGGTATAACCAACCTGGTACACCAAAGTTAGAAGCGGAAGGTCATTATGATGCTGCTGCGCAAACCTATACTTTAAACTTTAAGCAAAGTTTAAAAGCACATCCTAAGTATCCGAACCTAAAAGCTGTTCCAATTCCTGTCGCTTTAGCACTGTTCGATGCTGCAACAGGTGAGCAATTGGTTTTAAACTCAGACAGTTTATTTGAAAATGCAGTCAAAGACGGTGTGTATCTTTTTGACCAAGACCAAGCCAGCATTGTGTTTAGCGGTTTAAGCACGAAACCTGTCGTGTCATTACTGCGTAATTTTTCTGCGCCCGTCAACTTAGAATTTAACTATACCGATGAAGAGTTGGCGTTCCTGATTCAATACGAAACCAATGGTTTTAACCAATGGCAAGCAACGCAAACACTGCTTGAGCGTATTTTACTCAATGGTCATGATGCGCATATTTATATTCAAGCCATTAAAAACACGCTACCAGATCTTTTTGAACAAGATCCACTCTTGGCATCACGTTTATTTGATGTGCCAAGTGAAGGTTATTTAGGTAGTCGTATCGACACTGACTACGAACCAGCGAAGATTCAAGAACAACGTAATGCTTTGATTGAAAAATTAGCACGTGAGTTAGGTGCGTTCTGTAAAGACACTTATTTGGCTTTAGACCCAGATTTGCAAAAAGAGTTTTCACAAGCCATGGGTGTCCGTGCGCTGAAAAACATCATGCTTAGTATGATGGCGCGTCAAGGCGATGAAAGTGCTTTTGAGCTGGCATATCAGCAATATGAAGCCACAGGCAATATGTCTGAACGTTTAGGTGCACTACGTGTCTTGGTTTGGAATGATGCACCGCAAGCAGAAGCGGCTTTACGTGATTTTTACCTACGTTTTAAAGATGAGGCTTTGTCACTAGATCAGTGGTTCACACTTCAAGCGGCACATCCTTGTGCTACGACGGAAACCATTCAATACCTCACTTCACATGCCGATTATGATTTGGGCGTGCCGAACCGCATTCGTTCAGTGAGTGGTGGTTTAAATGCAAACCCAGTGAACACATGGAGTTTTGGTGTGGATCATTTCATTGGGCTGGCAAAATATTTAGATGAGAAAAACCCAATTGTTGGCTCTCGTTTACTTCAGGTTTTGTCACGTTGGTACACATTGGCAGAGCCACAGCGTAGCGAAGTGAAAGCGAAGCTTGAGGCTTTAAAACCACAAGTGAAATCTAAAAATGTCAGTGAAACTTTAAGCAGTATGTTAAGTATTTAACTGATCTACGCATAAAAAAAGTCAGTCAGTAGACTGGCTTTTTTTATGTAAACTGAAGAATGACAGCATGAAGAGTGCACATTGGTATTTTTATAAATAATGAACATTCATGTGAATAGTGTGAAATAAATCGCATTTTATGGGTATAATGTTATGGCATAACAGATGATTAGCTCAATATTCTGTATTTTTTCGGCTTCTGTATACAGGCTATTGGGCAGACAAACATGTAGAGTGTAAAAACAGATATGTTAGTTAAAATTGAAGATGGGTTTTATTTAAATACCGTTCATATTATTGCTATTCGTATTGCGAAAAGTGCTGAACTGGGAACATTTCAAGTCAATGTTGAATATAGTCCGCATAACCATCAGGCTTCGGGTTTATTTCAAAAAACTTTTATGCAACAGTCGGCAGCAGAGCATTATTTGCAAAATTTGCATCAGCAGATTAGTAAAAGCAAATGAAGTGAACGAGTTCTGCCAAATAAAAAAGACTGCTTCGGCAGTCTTTTTTATTTAAAACAATACTTAAACTTTTACGATCAGCACAGGTATTGGAGACTGCGTTAGAACATTTTGCGCCACACTACCTAACATCATCTTTTTAAAACCTGTACGGCCATGTGAGCCCATCAGAATCAGATCTGCACCGACTTCATCGGCCACATGAATAATACCTTCAGAAGGAGAGATGCCGCGGATCACTTTGGTATCCACCTCAATTTCATCACGGTCAAATGAGAGCTTTACTTCGGCTAAACGGTCTTGAGCGACTTTTTCAGCATGTAGAAAATAGTCGGTGATAGCTGGTGCTACTTTATAGAAGTCGACTCCGACAAATGGATCGACTGCAATCACGCTCATGAGCGTTACGCGACTATTTAAATCTTTGGCCAACTCAAGTGCTTGTTCAACAGCAGCATAAGACATCGGTGATTCATCGACGGCAACCAAAATGTGTTTGTAGCTCATTATCTTCTCCTTAATGGTACGTCTTTATGCGGATCATTTTGCAGTACATGCGAAATCAGCTCACATAAAGACGCGTTATAGTTGATTAAGCTTTAACAATGAGAACTGGGAGCTCAGTAGATTTGAGAACATCTTGAGCAAAGCTGCCTAATAGGAATTTTTGAAAGCCTTTGCGACCATGTGAACCCATTACAATCAGGTCATTTTTCAGTGAAGTTGCTGTTTCGACCACAGCATCTTCAGAGACTTCACCTTTAATGATTTTAGACTGAGCTGTTACACCTTGTTCTTGTGCAATTTGAACCGCATCCTGAAGGGCTTTCTCAGCATTGTTATAGGCTTGTATGAAATAGTCTTTCATGATTGGAGAGGTATAGTAAAAATCGGCATCTTTGAGAGGGTCTTCAGCAACTAAGCTAATCAATGTAAGTTGACTGCCAAAAACTTTGGCAATTTCAGCCGCTTGCTTAACCGCAGAAAAAGAAATTTGTGAACCGTCAACAGGGACTAAAATATGTTGGTAAGCCATCAGAGGGACTCCTTTTTGTATAAGATTTAGTTCTTGATTTATTGATAACACACTGCCATTAAATGTTCAATTTTGATCGGGCTAAAAATTGAAAATTCATGAAATTAAAAGAAAATAATTCAAGAAAATGCTGATTTTCGTGTCCAAAATCTTGAGTGAAAAACTCAAGTTTCAGATTTAATACGATATTCTTTAAAAGATACTTCTGGTGTTTAAATGAAGCTGAAATGAGATCTGTTTAATCATGCGATGTGATAGAGACTGTATTAGAATCATTTGAAAAAAGGATGGGGCCGAACAGTATGATTTTTCAACCAATAATAAAAGTACTTAGTACTGTTTTCATGATTGTGCTTTTGAGCGCGTGTCAAAGTGTAGAAAAGAGCACCAAACTAATTGCGGGTACATTTAACACAGCAACCAATATTCAAATGAAAATGCTAGATCGCTTTGCGCCTCCCGATGTCATCGTACACAATAATATTACATATCAAGCTAGTCCTGAGCTGAATGTTGACATCTATCAACCCCAAAATATTGAACAATTAAACGCAGTGCCCACGGTGGTTTGGATTCATGGCGGCGGATGGGTTTCGGGCTCAAAAGAGCATGCGCGAGGTTATTTTAAGCTTTTAGCTAATCAAGGCTTTAACGTGGTCTCGGTAGAGTATCAGTTTGCACCTGAGGCTATTTATCCCACTCAGTTACAGCAAGTCGATCATGCACTGAATTTCTTACAATTGAATGCTGCTCAGTATCATATTAACCCGAACCAACTGTATCTAGCAGGAGACTCTGCTGGAGCCAATATTGCCAGTCATTATGCTGCGCTTTTGACGAATCCCGCATTTGCTCAAGCATCCAATTTTAAGCCGAGCATTCAGCCGAAACAGCTTAAAGGGCTAATTTTGCATTGTGGTATTTATGACTTATATCGCTTTGTAAACACCGCTCCTGAGGAACTCAGGCTCATTGAATGGGGCGTTTATAACTTGGTTCAAGCGTATACAGGAGAGCGTAAAGAGGATGCAGCTTTTTTAAAGGCAATTTCAACCAGTGAGCATATTACGCCACAGTATCCACCTGTCTTTATTAGTGGAGGAAATAAAGACTTTTTAACCAATAGCCAGTCTTTACCTTTCGTCGAGGTGTTGAAGCAGCATCAGGTTGCAGTCACGGAGGCTTTTTATCCAGACTCTAAGGAGTTTTTGGTGCATGAATATCAGTTCATGATGAGCAAACAAGCGAGTCAGATCACCTTTGATCGAACCATTGATTTTATAAAGCAAACCTCAAGGCCGACTGAAACAAAATAAAAAAGTATGCAGAAAGCCTTGTTTAATTTTTGCTATTTTAATAACATACCGACCGATTGGTATGTTTTTTTGTTGAGTTTCTGATGAATCCTATATTAATGGCTTATGCTTTGCTGGCGATGGCAATTATTTCTGAAGTGATTGGTTCGACTTTTTTGGTAAAGTCGGAAGGTTTTACCAAGCTATTGCCTTCTCTGGCCGTAGTCGTTCTATTTTCGTTGGCATTTTATTTATTGTCTCAAGTGATTAAAGTGATTCCATTGGGTATCGCTTATGCGATTTGGGCGGGTGTTGGTATTGTTTTAACCGCTCTGATTGGTTACTTTGTTTTCCGACAAAGTCTAGATTTCGCAGCAATGATCGGTATTGCACTGATTGTTTCTGGTGTGGTCGTGATTAACTTATTTTCAAATTCAACAGGGCATTAAGTTCGATGCAACAAGCAAGTCCACGTAAAAAGGCACCAGAACAGGTTCGCCAAAGTATCCTACAACATGCGATCTGTTTGGCTGCTGAAAAAGGCGTGACTGGGGTCTCCATACAAGCAGTGGCTGATTTGGTTGGCGTGAGTAAGGGTGGTGTTTTCCATCATTTCCCAAACAAACAAAAGCTACTTGAAGCGATGGTTGTGGAACAACTTGAACAATTGGATCGTGTTGTTGATGAGTTGATTAGTCAAGACCGTGATCGTTATGGTTGCTTTACCCGAGCCTATATTGAAATTACTCTAGAAAAGCAGGTGCTAGGCTTGGAGCATTCTTGGTCAGCTATTTCGATGATTATGCTGACGGATCGTACCTTTAATGAGTATTGGATTGAGTGGCTAGAAAAACGTTTAGCGCGACATCAGGATACAGATAATAATTTGGAGCTTAAAATTTTACGCTATGCTGCAGATGGCATTTGGCTCACAGCATTTACCGAGGTGGAAAATCTGTCTGAGACGATGCAGCTTAAGCAAGAATTGATTCAACGAAGTTATCAGCATTAAGTTTTCAATTTAGCAATATTTAAAAATGAAAAAGCACCCATCGAGGGTGCTTTTTGTATGAGGGCTTAAACTTTTTTGGCTTTAAATTTAAATATAAGCATAACTGCAAAACCAAAGAGTAGTCCCCAAAAGGCAGAGCCAATACCAAAGAACTGTACCCCAGATGCGCTGAATAAGAAGGTCATGAGGGCTGCCTCACGGTCTGATACCGCTTCAAATGCAATCGCGATGTTATGACTAATCGTGCCAAACAAAGCAATACCAGCCAATGCTGTAATAAAGATTGCAGGGAAAGACAGTAAAAGGCTGGTCAGGGTGGCTGCGAATAGTCCCATTAAGATATAGAAGAAACCGCAGCTCATGCCCGCAATATAACGTTTTGATGGATCAGGGTGAACTTGTTCATCTAAACTGACAGCTGCACTAATTGCTGCGGTATTGACACTATAACAGCCAAAGGGTGCGAGTAAGGCTTGAGCGGTACCCGTCCATCCAATCAGTTGATTGACGTGGGGGTTATAGCCATAGCTTTTAATCATGGCAATACCGGGTAAGTACTGCGATGCCATATTGATCACAAACAAAGGTAGCGCTAAACCTAAAATAGCAGACATGCTGAACTCAGGTGCCATCCAAACAGGTTGCGCTAGGCTCCATGTGATTTGAGGCGTATGGAAGTCTAAGAATAACGGGCAGAGTAACAAGCCTGCAATCACTGTAATGACAATGCAGTAACGTGGAGTAAGTCGCTTAGAAACAATATAAGCCGCCAGCATGGATAAAATAAAACCCCAATGGTCTTGCATACTAGCGAACAATGAAATACCAAACTTCAATAACACACCAGCTAGCATGGCACTGGTTAGGCTTTGCGGGATATACGTCAGAACTTTTTCAAAGATACCGAAAAAGCCCAAAATGGCAGTAACTAAACCACAGACCAAAAATGCGCCAATCGCTTCATGCAAACTATAACCACTGCCTGTCGCAATAATTAAGGCCAGTGCTGCCGTAGACCATGAGGTCGATACAGGATATTTAAGTTTCCAAGATAAAAGCAGCCCACTTAAACCAATACCCAGACCTAAAGCCCAGAACCATGAGTTGATTTGTGCGGTATTTGCACCTAAGACTTGGGCGGATTGAATGACCAAGACTGAAGACACACTAATGCCAATGAGGAAGGTAATAAAACCTGCGAATACTGCTGGAACTGAGAAATCTTGAAATAATTTTTGCATGAAGATCAAAACATAATTTGAATGAGTGAAAATTACTATTGTTCAAGGATCATACGCTGGTTCTTGAAAAAGAAAACAGCACATGATGGATTTTTTATCGAAAATAATGAGATTATTCACGAAAATTACAGTGTGGAAAGCGCCAGTTTTAAGCCGAAGCCACAAAACAGCAGACCGACGGTCGCCACCGCAACGGCTGCAACTTTAAACTGTCGATTGAAATAGCTCGCCAGCTTAATACCTGAAAAAATCAGAATACTGAGATAAGCCATACTGATGATTTGCAGAATAATGGAAAGTAAGGCAAAGCTTAGTGCTGGATAAGCATAATTTGGGTCGACAAACTGCACAAAAAAAGACAGATAAAACAAAATGGCTTTTGGGTTTAAAAGGCTAATGGTCAGCGCTGAGCGAAAAGGATGCAAGCTTTGTAAAGTACTCTGGCCTGTACTTGCTGCAAGCTGTTGTGGGCTGGACTTCCAGGTTTTGACTCCTGCAATCAAGAGTTTTATACCTAAATATGATAGATACAGTGCACCTACAATTTTTAATAAAATAAACAGCCAAGGAAAAGCATGTAAAAGAGATGCTGCACCCAGCACGGTACATAGAATGAGGATCAAATCGCCAGTGAAAACACCTAATGCACCCCAGTAACCTGTCTTAATACCAAATCGTGAGGCAATGGACATCACATAAAGAGAATTTGGGCCTGGCAAAATCACAATTAGAATTGTACCGATGATATAAGTACCGATGTCGATAATACCAAACACAACGTATTCTCAATAAAAAAGCCGATGTTGCATGATAACAAAATCGGCTTTTAAAAGAAGAAAAATCAAGTTAAGCCGAAATTTCCTCATCTAAACCAAAAGACTGACGTAACAGTGTGTTCAGTTGTTGACGAGCTTTAATAAATCCATCAATCCCCCCTTGTAGCAGTTGCGTTGCCATGAGGTCATGTTCAATTTGATCTCTAAACTCAGTTTCACCGAGTGCGTTAAGTGCAGTTGTCGCTGGTGCAATATCACTTGCTGATAGTTGTGCTTTGACTTCACGCGTGTCTTGTTCAAGTGCAGCCAATAAATTAGGTGCAACAGTCAGCAGGTCACAGCCGGCTAGTCCCAACACTTGGTCAATACTCCGGAAGCTTGCGCCCATAATTTCTGTTTTAACCCCATGTGCTTTATAGAACTGGTAAATTTGCTTCACAGAGAGTACGCCAGGGTCTTTTTCAACGGGATAGCTGTCCACGCCTTCGGCCTTTTTGTACCAATCTAAAATACGTCCAACAAAAGGTGAGATTAAAGTGACATTCGCTTCCGCACAAGCATGTGCTTGATGCACACCAAACAAAAGCGTTAAGTTGGTATGGATGCCTTCAGCTTCCAGCACTTTCGCTGCTTGAATGCCTGCCCATGTCGAAGCAATTTTAATTAAAATACGATCTTGATCTACGCCGTAGTTTTTATATAGCGCCAGCAGCTCTTTGGCTTTTTTGATGGTGGCATTGGTATCATAAGACAGCGCTGCATCTACTTCTGTGGAAACACGACCTTCAATCAACTTGAGAATTTCAACACCAAATTTGACGGTAAGAATGTCAATCGTACGTTCAATAAGTAAGTCATCTTCAAAGCCTTCCGCTTTGGCTTGAGCGAAAGCGTCTTCAATCAACTCTTTATTTTCAGGTTGACTTGCAGCTGCTGTAATTAGAGAAGGATTGGTGGTTGCATCGAGCGGGCGAAATTGGTTAATCGCTGCTAAATCGCTACTGTCGGCAACAATGGTGGTTAAGCTTTTTAATTGGTTTAATGCGGTTTGTGTCATTGATCGTTCGTTCTTAAAGTTATTACCCGTAAAATATTTATAACACAAACTGCTTTTAACCCAAGTAGATTCGGACGTTTTAACAGCAGTAATTATACTTTTTTACGCTGATTTCGGATGTGTTGGATTAAAAAACGTGCAGCCGCACCCAATTCACTTTCACGACTCCAGACCAAGTCCACAAAATATTCAAACTTGGGGGTGAAATCCATCAGATCTAATATTTTGAGCTGCTTTTTGAGCTGAGGGTTTTCATTTAACATTTCTAAGGGTAAAACACCCCAGCCAAAGTTTTGCATGATTAAGGCGCAAGCCGAGTGATGGTTGTCTGTCCGCCAATACTGTTTGGAATAGAGCAATTCTGGCTTAATGCTTTTATCGCGACTGGCAACCACGATTTGACGGCTGTGTTGAATTTGTTCAAAACTGACTTGTGAAAATTTCGCCAGAGTAAAGTCCTTATTGGCAACGGGAACTAAAGTTTCGAGTTTTAATTCTACAAACTGTTCGCTGCTTTCCAGTTGTTCACGTTCAAACATCAGTGCTAGTTGTGCTGTACCATTGAGTAACATTTTCTGAGCATCTTCTTGAGGTGCAGAAAAAATATTGATTTGTAGACTGGGAAATTCGGCTTCTAATATTGCGATGTAGTCGATCCATTGCATATGTAGCAGTTCAGATACCACTACAATGTTGAGCGAGGACTCCAAACCGTGGCTTAGGGCATGGGCATGCTGTTTCCATTGGTTCATTTCGGTCAGTAGTTGCTCGGTCTTTTCATACAAGGTTAGGGCTTGCGCTGTTGCTGTGGGCTCACGTCCTTCACGTAAGAAAAGTTGTAGGTTTAAGTCTATTTCCAAGTTGGCAATTGACATACTCACGGCCGATGGCACTTTGCCCAATTTTCGTGCGGCAGCTGAAAATGAGCCTGACTCAATCACGGTTTTAAAAATGATCAGTTGCTCTTGATTGATATTCATAATTTTCTATCTTTCAATTTTATTGAAAGAACCTAACTCGATTAATCAATATTATAAAAATAAACTAGCCAACATCCAATTATGAAAGAGTAATTAAAAATGTTGATTTCCAAAAGAAGGATTATTCATGCGCTCAGCTATGAAATCATCCTATTGGTGATCATTGCTGTAGCTTTAAGTTTCATATTCCATATGCCTTTAGAAGTCACAGGTGTACTCGGTATTGCCATGGCTGTCACTTCGGTCATATGGAATATGGTGTTTAACCATTTTTTTGAAAAGTTTGAAGCGAAAAGAAAGCTAAAAAGAACCATCGGCGTGCGTGTTCTTCACGCGATTGGTTTTGAAGGTGGTTTGATGCTTGCAACCATCCCAATGGTCGCATATGCAATGCAAATGAGTATTTGGCAAGCCATCGTGCTCGACTTCAGTTTAACCATGTGTATTTTGGTTTATACCTTTATTTTCCAGTGGTGTTATGACATGCTGGAGGCGAAATTGGGTATTCAACCTGAAGCGCAATATTCAAATTAAAAAAAAGCCACGCAATGTCGTGGCTTTTTTAATGTGCAGCGATTCTTATGTGAATTTTCTAACATTGAAAATATAAGGGATCATCAAGGCAAAAAGAACCGTGAGGGCATAGTGTAAGCTATTCACTACAGCGCTAATATACGGATGAGCAAAGCCTTTTAGATAGACCATGGTTGCGCCTTTCTTTGTACTGGAATCTGTGTATGGGATTTCATCACTGATCAAAAACCAGCTTAAGCAGAAAAAGAGCAACATAAAAATAAAAAACAATAAGCCTAAGGGGTTAAACATTGAACGTTGCTGTGTATTCAGTTTTGCGTAGTGTTGTTTAATGTGCTGGATTTGTTGTCTGTTGAGCTGTACGCGAAAATAATTGATAAAAATAATGACAATACATATGAAAGTACATATACCAAAAAAGTCATTGAGAAATTTATGTGGACTGGATAAGTTGGATGCGATGGTGCTTGGAAACATGCCTTGAAAGTGAACATCAAAACTGACCACAAGGAGGGCTAGTCCTAAGGGAACGAGGTAAAAATAATAATAGCGAATGGGTGTATTGAGGTAAGCCAATAATGGGAATGAATTTCGCATAGTTTTGTATTTGGTTATTTTATATTTTTATCTATAGGGCAAATTGATTGTTTTGACCAGTTAAAAAGCACCTCAAAAGAGGTGCTTTATCATGGCGAAGGCGAGATTATTTTTCAATAATTGCCGTTACACCTTGGCCGCCAGCAGCACAAATTGAAACCAGTACGCGACCTGAACCTTTTTGGTTAATCAACTTCGCAGCAGTAGCAATGATACGACCACCCGTTGCAGCAAATGGGTGACCTGCTGCAAGTGAAGAACCTTTTACGTTAAGTTTAGTGCGGTCAATTGAACCTAGTGGAGCATCTAAACCTAAACGGTCTTTACAGAATTTTGGATCTTCCCAAGCTTTCAACGTTGAAAGAACTTGCGATGCAAATGCTTCATGAATTTCGTAGTAGTCGAAGTCTTGAAGTGTAATGCCAGCACGCTCAAGCATACGTGGAACTGCATAAGCAGGCGCCATCAATAAGCCTTCTTTTTTCTCAACGAAATCAACAGCAGCTGTTTCTTGGAAGGTTAAGTAAGCAAGTACTTCGTGACCGTTTGCTTTGGCCCATTCTTCTGACGCTAAAAGCACACAAGATGCACCATCCGTAAGTGGGGTTGAGTTACCCGCAGTCATGGTACGCGCATCGCCTTTACCAAAAGCTGGTTTGAGCTTAGCAAGTTTTTCAACAGTAGAGTCAGCACGTAAGTTGTTGTCACGCTCTAAACCTAAGAATGGTGTGATTAGGTCATCGAAGAAACCTTCTTCGTAAGCCGCAGCCATTTTTTGGTGTGAAGATGCAGCAAGTTCGTCTTGTGCTTCACGTGCAATACCCCATTCAAGTGCAGTAATAGCTTGGTGATCACCCATAGAAAGACCCGTGCGTGGCTCACCATTTTTTGGCGCATCCATCAAGTCTTTTAGATTGATTTTAGTCAAAGCTTTTAAACGGTCTTTACCTGTTTTTGCAATGTTGAGCTCAAGCAATGCTTTACGTAAACCATCACCAAACGCAATTGGTGCATCAGAAGTCGTATCTACACCACCAGCAACACCCACTTCAATTTGGCCAAGTGCGATTTTGTTGGCAACTAAGAAAGCTGCTTGTAAGCCAGTACCACATGCTTGCTGAATATCGTAAGCAGGTGTTTCTGGTGCAAGTGCAGTGTTTAGTACACATTCACGGGTCATGTTAAAGTCACGGCTGTGTTTAAGTACCGCACCAGCAACCACTTCACCAAGGCGTTGACCTTGAAGGTTAAAACGTTCAACAAGACCGTTTAGCGCTGCTGTGAACATATCTGTATTCGAAGCGGTGAAATATGCGCCATTTGAGCGAGCGAAAGGAATACGGTTACCACCGATAATAGCCACGCGGCGAACAGTGTTTTGACTCATGGTTTGATCCTGTTGAACAGCAGTTTGAGTTTTTGATTTTGAAGCATTTGTAGAAGAAGCGGGGCTTTTACTACGAGTTGACGCAGCACGGGTGCGAGTCGGCTTAGTCGTGTTATTTACTGATTGGGTTGTTGTGCCAGTACTTTTAGTTCTACGAGATGTACTTTTTGATGTATTTGACACAGTTTCCGTAGCAGAATTTTCCACTGCTGGATTTTCTTGAGTTGTTTTGCTCATAAGGCTTTTCCAAGCATGTTAATCTATTCTTAGGGTGTACATTAGCATATTATAAAAAGGGCTGAATTGACTAGAATGACATTGCAACAGGCTTTCAGGTCAAGACATATCATCTATAACTCAAGTATGATTCTATAGAAACCGATGGAACTATTGAAATATAAGACTCTAGACATCACTTTGAAGTTAAAAGGATATCTTTGAATCCATCAACAATTAATTTGTATGAGAGATAAAAACATGACTGATCAATACCAAACTTTTGCAAAATCTCCGATTGGTAAATTTGTCATTAAAAATTTGGGTTTACCTGCACCAACTTTTTTAGACCGTTTTGAGTCAGCAACACCTGTGATTAAAGGTGCTGTTTTACTGGGTGCAGCAGCAAACAGTTCATTATCTGGTGCACTTGCGCAAGTGTTGGCCAATGTTCACGCCAATAGCTATGCAGGTAACAATGCACAGTTACAGCAAGCTGCGGCTCAAGTGGGCTTAAATTTAAGTGCATTTAATGCAGGCGACAAAGAGTCTAAATTCAAAGTTGTTATTTTTGATGCATCTGGCATTGAGTCATCAGAGCAACTCAATGAGTTATATAACTTCTTTAATCCTATCGCACGTCAAGTGGCTGCTTCTGGTCGTGTAATTGTAGTAGGTACGACACCTGAAACTGCGGGTAGCGTGAAAAAAGCGATTGCACAACGCGCGCTTGAAGGCTTCGTGAAGTCTGTCGGTAAAGAATTTAAAAAGGGGATTGCAGCACATTTGATTTATGTGGATGCAGGTGCAGAAGCAAATCTTGAGTCAACTTTACGTTTTGCAGCATCTCCACGTTCTGCTTATGTTTCTGGTCAAGTGATTCGTGTTTCTAAAGCTGCTGTTGTAGATGTAGACTGGGCTAAACCACTGGCAGGTAAAACTGCTGTAGTGACAGGTGCGAGCCGTGGTATTGGTGAAGCGATTGCGCATGTCTTGGCACGTGATGGCGCGCATGTGATTTGTTTAGACGTACCACAGCAGCAAGCAGATCTTGACCGTGTTGCAGGTGAGATCGGTGGTTCAACACTGGCAATTGATATCACTGCAAATGATGCTGGTGAGAAAATTAAAGCTGCGGCAGCTGCTCAAGGTGGTTTAGACATCATCGTGCATAACGCAGGTATTACTCGTGACAAAACTTTGGCAAATATGAAGCCTGAGCTTTGGGACTTGGTGATTAACATTAACTTGTCTGCAATTGAACGTGTAAATGATTATTTACTTGCCAAAGAGGGTTTAAATACCAATGGTCGTATTGTATGTGTATCATCGATTTCAGGTATTGCGGGTAACCTAGGTCAAACCAACTATGCTGTGTCGAAAGCAGGTGTCATTGGTGTGGTTAAATTTACTGCTCCAACTTTGACGAATGGCATTACGATCAATGCGGTTGCACCAGGTTTCATTGAAACGCAAATGACTGCTGCGATTCCATTTGCAATCCGTGAAGCGGGTCGTCGTATGAACTCGATGAGCCAAGGTGGTTTACCTGTAGATGTTGCTGAAACCATTGCTTTATTTGCAGCGACAGCATCGACTGGTTTAAACGGCAACGTGGTACGTGTTTGTGGTCAAAGTTTGTTGGGTGCTTAATTTAAAAGCTTGAATTTATCTCTCCTTTAGGGAGGGATAAATTCTTTATATTATAAAAGGGAGGGAGTTTTCCCTCATCCCAACCTTCTCCCTGAGGGAGAAGGAGCTTTCAAAAATATTGAAATAAAAACTTCTCAAAGGTTCAGTATGAAGACTCGCCATTTTAGTCAACTTCCAAAACCATATATGGCTTATCCGAAAGTCATTCAAGGTTTGATCTTTAAAAAGCCAAAAGGTGAAAAAGTCTTACCGCAGGTTGAGTATGTGGTGGATTCTTTTAACGTCGATCAAAAGCATTTGAAAGCCTATAACCAAGTATGTGGCTTTAAAAATAATGGTTATATTCCTGCGATTTATTTGGCCGTATTATCGCAAAGCCTACAAATGCACATGATGGGGCAAGAGCCGTTTCCATTTCCTGTGCTAGGTTTGGTACATATTCGCAATCAAGTCAAACAAATGCGTAAAGTTGGCGTCAATGAAACCCTCACTTTATCATGTAAATATGGCGCGCTTGAGCCACATGATAAAGGTGTTCAGTTCGATTTTATTACCACGGTGAAAGTTGGCAATGAAGTGGTGGTTGAAGCATTAACCACGTATTTAGCACGTCAAAAGACCGATGGTAAAACAGCACCAAAATTAGTTGAAGCAACGACTCCAGATTATCAGCCGAATGCAGTCTGGGAAGTCTCTGAAAACACAGGTCGTCGTTATGCAATGACCTCGGGCGACTTCAACCTCATCCACATTCATGCGGTGACAGCAAAAGCCTTTGGTTTCAAACAAGCCATTGCGCACGGCATGTGGAGTAAGGCGCGAGCGTTGGCTTCGATCACATTGCCTGATGCTTATGAAGCGGATGTTTGGTTTAAACTGCCGATGTATTTGCCTTCAACGGTCGATTTTATGACCACGACAGAAGGTGTAAATACCGCTTTCTTAATTCGAAATAGTAAGAATCAAAAACCGCATGTGACGGGACAGGTCAAAGCACTATAATTTTAAAAAGCCCAGTTTAGATTACACTGGGCTTTTTTATGTCAGCTTAAAAATACAAGGATGTGTAAATGAAAATTTTAAAACAATATTTACAAGCGAATCCGAACCATTACCAAGGCTATGTTGACCCACGTTTTCAAAGTGTTGCCCATCTCTTTAGCCGCTTACAGGATGCTCGTTTAGCATATGGCGGTGCAGCTTGTGTTTTATATTTTCAAGGTGAAAAAGTTGTTGATATCTATACTGGTTTAGCAGCGGTAGATTCTCCTTGGCAGGCCAATACCATGTCGGTGTGTTATTCGACGGGCAAAGGCGTGCTTGCAACCTTGGCGCATATTTTAGTCAGTCAAGGTGTGCTGAGCTACGACCAACCGATTGCGGATTATTGGCCTGAATTTGCCCAAAATGGTAAAGGAAAGATGACGCTAAGACATGTGCTAAGTCATCAAAGCGGATTATTTGATATCCGTAATAACATTGCTGATGCGACAGAAATGTTGGACTGGACGCATATGTTAGACGTATTTGAAAAAGCGCAACCACGTTTTGCAATTGGTCAAGATGCTGCCTATCAACCTTTGTCATTTGGTTGGATTGTCGGTGGTACTTTGGAAAAAGCAACGGGCAAACCTTTAACTGAACTCTTCCAAACCTATTTAGTTGAGCCACTTGAGCTAGATGGGGCTTACTTTGGTGCACCCAGTGCTGAATTAAAACGTATCGCACGACCCATTGTCCGTCCTGTACCTATCCAACCAAATCAAAAAAGTCCAACGAAGGTACGTAAAGTTTCATTGTTTGATAAAGCGATGCAGTGGTCAGGGCAAGATCCACAAGATTTTCAGGATGGCATGATTCCCAAAGGCATGAAAAAGGTCAGCTTTTACCATGATGATGCGATTCAGGCGATCATTCCCGCAGCAAATGGTGTATTTACAGCCAATAGTTTAGCCAAAGTGTATGCGATGATATCTCAAAAAGGGATTTGGAAAGGTCAGCAGTTGATTCGTCCAGATGTGTTTTCTGAGTTGAGTCGAGTGCAATATACCGATCGAGATCGCGTGATGCCGATACCTATGCATTGGCGCTTGGGGTATCACCGTATATTAACCTTAGGAAAAACCGCAGAGCAAGGTTTTGGTCATATGGGCTTTAATGGTTCAGGGGCTTGGGGCGATAGTGAGCGAGGCTTAAGTTTTGCTTATACACATAACTTTGCTACAGGTTCTTTAACTGGGGATTATCGACTTTGGGCTTTGAGCCAAGAAAGTTTACGCTGCGTAGATGCGGTCTTAAAAGGTAAAAAAGGTTGGTTTTGACAGGTCTGAGATTTAGTCATCGTCTAAAATATGTTATGTTCGTCGCGGTTTAGGTTTTGAATATTTGTGACATGAAGGCTCCCATTCTTATCCCGCTGGTTGCTACAGGATTATTGTTAGGTTGTTCCGAGGCGAATCAAACGCAACATGATCAGTCTAAACTTCAAGTGGCAGAACAAAAGCAGATTATTCCTGCGTGGGTTGGGAGTTATCAGGGGACAATGCCGTGTATGGGATGTTTGTCCCGTTGTGAAGACTGTCCGGGTATGGCAGTTGCACTAGAGCTGCATGAAAACATGACTTATACCCTAAAACGAGAAAGTTTGAGTGGCCATAACGAAATCGAAACTTTGACTGGAGCACTTCGTTTTAATGCTCAAGATCAGCACAAGGTAGAGTTAGTGAATATGACAACGCGAAACTTGCTTTATATCGATTTAGAAGATCGTGTTTTAGAAATACGTGAAGATGTGACTGGAAAAAAATATCAAATGCAGAGTGATTTTATTTTAGTGAAACCAGCTTAATTTCCTAAATAGCTGTATTTTAGAAATTCATTTTAATATTTACACCTTTTTACTTTTCCAAAGCTCTCACTTTATTTCAAATCCATAATCTAAATACATAAATAGCTTGAGATAGAGAGTGGGATAAAAATGGAGCTAATGGTTTTTGGATTATTGATCTAAATCAGGTTTATAGCTTAGAAATGCGAGAACGGAGTGAAGTAATTCATTCACTCTTTGGCAAAAAAACAGTATGCTTAGGCCTATAAAAAGGAGCATACATGTATCAGGTACTTGCACGGAAATATCGTCCTCGCAATTTTAATGAGCTAGTGGGGCAAAACCACGTTTCTCGAGCACTAACCAGTGCTTTGGAGCGCGGACGTTTGCACCATGCTTATTTATTTACAGGAACGCGTGGGGTCGGAAAAACCACCATTGCCCGTATTTTGGCGAAGTGCTTGAACTGTGAAACGGGTGTGACTTCGACGCCGTGCGAAGTTTGCCCAACCTGTACCGCCGTGAATGAAGGCCGTTTTATTGATTTAATTGAAATCGATGCGGCATCACGGACTAAAGTTGAAGATACGCGAGAACTTTTAGACAATGTTCCTTATGCGCCGACACAAGGTCGTTTTAAGGTCTATTTAATCGATGAAGTACATATGCTGTCTACGCATTCTTTTAATGCTTTACTCAAAACATTGGAAGAACCACCTGAACATGTGAAATTCCTTTTTGCAACGACAGATCCGCAAAAGCTCCCAATTACCGTGATTTCGCGTTGTTTGCAATTTACATTACGCCCGTTGGCTGTCGATGAAATTACCGAGCATCTGGGGAATATTTTAAATAAAGAAAGCATCCAAGCCGAACAAGATGCGATTTGGCAAATTGCAGAGTCTGCCCAAGGCTCATTACGTGATGCACTTTCTTTGACAGATCAGGCAATTGCTTACGGTCAGGGCGCTATCCAGCACCAAGATGTCAAAGAAATGTTGGGTTTAATCGACCGTACTATTATTTATGATCTGATCCTTGCGATACATCAAAACCAAAAACAACGGGTGAGTGAGTTGCTGATGCAATTCCGTCAGCAAGCACTGGATGTATCTTTAGTTTTGGATCAGTTGATTTCGACTTTACATGAATTGGCATTACTACAATATTTGCCAGAACTTAGCCTCAAATATAGTGCTGAAATTAATAAAAAAATCATGCAATTGTCTCAGCAAATTGCTGCGCAAGACTTGCAACTTTATTACCAAATTGCATGTAAAGGGCGTGCTGAATTACAGCTAGCAGTCACCCAAGAGCAAGGCTTTGAAATGTCAGTGCTGCGCATGTTGGCGTTCCGTCCATTACAACCAAATGAAGTGTTGGTGGCTCATGCCAATAGTGCTGTAGTTGAATCTGTACAACAAACGGCAATACCGAGTACTGCTCCAGAAACGGCTTTGCAGCAAGATGCTCAAACTGTAGATGTTGAAGTAGAATTTGAAGATGCTACGATAAATCAGGACGTAGAGCCTGAGTTTAAGCCTGGACTTGATGATGTCGATGTTTCAGAAAGCGCCGAAGATAATAAACCATCAGTGGACTCATCTCAGCAATCTGATCAAATCGTTTTCGATCCTTCCAGTGATGAAGTGTTGTTCGATTTAGATGAAGCAGACGAATTTAATGCACAAAGCAATGACGATGAGCCAAATAGTGATGATTTCTTATTTGATGAAATTGTACCGCTAGACCTAGAAAGTCAAAATGAAGCATCCGTTGAACCTGCCGCAGTAATAGCTGACGCTGTGCGAGCAGAGTCTTCTGATTTAGAAAATGAAGTGCTTTCAGTTGCTAATGTTGAGGAAACCCAAGTTGTAGAAAATGAAAGCCAGCAAACAGTTGCTACTATTGTAGAGTCTGCTCAACTTGAACAGGTTTCATCTGCATCAGTCGATTTAATGCCGCAAGATATTTTACAACTACAACCGCAGCAGTTAGTCGGTGAGTGGACGGTGGAGAAGTGGGAGTACTGGTTTAGAAACAGTGGCTTATCACCCGCGGTACAAGAGTTGGCTCAGCAAGGTTTAATAGCTGGGCAAATTAATGCCGAGTCTGTGTTTATGATTCCGCAGCGTTATGAGCAACTCCTCACCCAATTACGTCATGTTTTGGAAGATGCGCTCAAAGCTGAATGGCCTCAGACGCGTTTTGATGTGAAATATGCAGAAGTTGAAACGATTACGCCGTACACCATGCAGGCGCAGCGCAAGCAAAAAGCATTTCAACGTGCGCATGAGTTACTGCAAAATGAAGACACGGTCAAAGGCCTTGTACAAACTTTTGATGGTGAATTACATAATATCCAACTTAAGTAATGTCATGGCTTAAGTAGTGGCGCAAAGCACTCCGCATTTCAGAGGGAATAGGGGTGCTTTTTCGTGTTTCACGGTCTACAAAAACATGAATAAAATGTCCTTGAGCTGAAGCAGTTTCTTGACCAAATTTGAAAATGGCAAGTTCGTAAGTGAGTGAAGAGTTTCCTATTCTGGAAATAGTCACACCAACATCAATAATCTCAGGATAAGACAACTCATGTAAGAAACTGCATGCTGAGTCGACCACTAAACCAATAATAGGGGATTGGTGAATATCAAAATTTGCTTTTTCTATCAGTAAGGCATTTGCGGCAGTATCAAAATAGCTATAGTAGGTGACGTTGTTGACATGGCCATAGAGGTCATTGTCCGACCAACGTGTCTGAATCGGTAAAAAATAATGAAATTGGTCACGTGTCTTTGCAGCCTGTCTCATCGATATCATCCTGAAAATCGTCTTATAAATAGCCTAAGTTAATTATATGGCTTAGCTGTAAATGGCTTGATAAATTTCGCGTGCCTGTTGCCACTCTAGTTCTCTTGGGTTGTTTTGTAGTAGGCGTGTTTGTAACATGGCATCGGTTGCAAGCTGGTCTAGACTGTGTTCAGAAACATTCAATGCCTTGAGTTTTAGGGTTAAACCACTGCGGTCTAAATGGTTTTGCATATGATCGACGAAAAGATCAGAAAGGCCATCGGTACAGCCTGTACTTTTTGGATCTAGCCAGCAGATCAGTTCCGCATAATGTTGCTTAGCTAGCGGCAGATTAAACTTTAAAACCTCTGTCAGCACTAAGGCATTACTGTGTCCATGAGAAATGTGAAAATGCCCACCCAATGGATAAGCAAGTGCATGAACAGCACCGACTGGGGCATTGGCAAAGGCTTGTCCTGCCAACATCGAACCGACTAACATATTTTGTCGAGCTTCTAAATTTCGACCATCTTCTAGCACCAAGTTGAGGTTTTGATTCAGCAGTTTTAAAGCCTGTTTTGCTAACATGTCTGCATAGGGGTTTTTCTTGATTTTAGAGGTATAGGCTTCAATCGCATGTACCATCGCGTCAATGCCTGTGGCAGCACTAATATGACGCGGCAGGTTTTCAGTAAATGTCGCATCCAAAATCGCTACATCGGCAAAAAGAACGGGTGCTACGATGCCAGTCTTTGTCGTTTCACCTGTGGTAACGATCGAAATTGGTGTGACCTCAGAGCCTGTCCCTGCAGTGGTAGGGACTAAAATTAAGGGTAGACGAGGTGCTTGGGCATTATTCACCCCATAAAGATCTGATAACTTTTGCTGCTGTGCAGGATGGCTGAGGATGGCAATAATTTTTGCAACATCCATAGAGCTGCCGCCACCAAAACCTAAAACGATATCTACCTTTTGTTCCTTGGCATAATCAACCGCATTTAAAACAATTTGCTCACTTGGATCTGCTTCAACCTCACTGTAAATACTATAAGTGAGCGAGAGATCTTCTAAAATTTCCAAGATGGGAAGGTGAAGCTGATGCTTTAACATACCAGCATCTGTAACCAATAACAGATGTTGATAAGGACGTGCTGTTAAAATGTCTCTGAGTTGCTGAATGCTGCCTAAGCCTGAAATAATATTCGGCACAGTTTGAAATTGAAATTGGTTCATATCAGCATCCTTTTTTATATCTTATCCAACAATATTGTTTTGTACTTCTATAGGATTCATCCTCTAAATAACTTAACATAAGACACTTGAAAATAAAGCTGTTTCGAGGTGGTTATGTCATTCACAGCGCCCTATAAGGTGTTATGTGTCTGTTTAGGAAATATTTGTCGTTCTCCCACGGCAGAAGTGGTTCTCAGACATTTTTGTGATGCACATCAGCTCAATATCGAAATCGATTCGGCGGGAACTAGTAATTACCATCCCAACAAAGCACCTGACTTGCGTAGTCAAGAACATGCTTTAAAACGGGGCTATGATTTATCCAGCTTACGTGCACGACAGTTACAGACCCGTGACTTTGTCCATTTCGATTTAATTTTGGCGATGGATCATCGTAATTTTGATGATATTCAAGCGTTGTATCAAACAGCGCAAACTGAATTTGGTACTCAGCCTCTCCGCGCTAAAATTGCACTCATGTCTGAACATGACGCACAGTATCCGCAGCAAGCATTACCTGATCCTTACTATGGTGGCTTTGATGGTTTTGAACGTGTTCTTGACCAATGTGAGTCGAGCAGCCAAGCGTGGGTCAGTATTTTTAAACAACACTTTGAACAGTAATTAAGGTTCGTGCATGCAAATTGAAACACAAAAACAGCTTAAACCTTTTAATACGTTAAGCTTAAATGCGATAGCCTCTCATTATGTTCAAATTCACAGTCCAGATGAGCTTGTAGAAGCATTGGATTATGCACAGCAACACGCTTTGAATGTCATGATTTTATCTGGTGGAAGTAATATGCTGCTTCCTGCACAAATTGATGCTTTGGTTGTGCATATGAACATTTTAGGCGTAGAAAACCTGTCTGAAGATGCAACGACCAAAATGATACGGGTCGGTGCGGGTCAAGTTTGGCATGACTTTGTGCTTTGGACGACAGAACATCATTTATTTGGCTTACAGAATTTGGCGTTGATTCCAGGGCTCGTGGGCGCGTCTCCTGTACAAAATATTGGCGCTTATGGTGTAGAGGCCGGTGAGTTCATCGAAAGCGTGCAAGTCTATGACCGACAGTTGAAAACATTTAGCGATATTCAAGCTAAAGACTGTGCATTTAGTTATCGTCATAGTATTTTTAAAGATGATCCAAATCGCTATGTGATTACACATGTGACTTTCAAGTTATTGAAAAAAGAAGACTTGAAAATTAGCTATGGTGACTTAAAACAAGCCATGGGTGATGAGCTCACTGCTTTTAATTTGCAACAACAAGTGATTCAGATTCGCCAAAGTAAACTGCCTGATCCGAAAGAATTTCCAAATGTAGGCAGTTTTTTTAAGAATCCAATTATTAGTCAGCAAGCTTATGACCTTTTAGCCCAACAATTTGAAAAACTGCCACATTATCCGCAGCCGAATGGTGATGTTAAAATTGCAGCAGGTTGGTTGATTGATCAATCGGGCTGGAAAGGTAAGCAGCTCGGTGTTGTCGGGATGTTTGCTAAACAAGCCTTGGTTTTAGTCAATTATGCCAATGCAGATTTGAATGATGTACAGAGCACATACCGTGCAGTACAGCAGGATGTGTATAATAAATTTAAAGTTTTGTTGGAACCTGAGCCTGTGCTTTTTAATTCGGCGGGTTTAATTCAATCTCATCAGGATCATTAAGAGTATGAGTAAAACCCATAAAATGGTACGTTTAATGCAAATCACTTCGGTGCTGTTTGCATTTTTCGGCTGTTTAATGATTTTTATTTATACGCCTTTTTATTCTAAGCTGATCGTGGCGACATTGAATGCCTTTGTCCCTGTAGATGTCAATGAAGTTGCAGCACAGAGTCAAAAAATGGCAGCACTCAGTGAGCAAGAAAGCTTAGAACCGGGTTCTGATTTGTGGATTGCCCGCCAAGCGTACTTACAGTTGATGGAAGAGCAAATCAAAGAACATAATTCGCAAAACCTAACCACGATTCAGGCACGTTATAAAGCATTGCAACAGTTAATTATTTCTGAACAGCGTGAAGAACAAGAAAAAGAGCAAAAGCCTCAAATTCCTTTGGTGGTTGAGGCGGCAAGTTCTGAGGTTGATCCGACCGAAAATGTTAAAGAACTGTTAGAGCTGAATAGCAAAGAAAATAAAGCCCTGATGGAACATTATCTCGACTTTTTAAAAACACATAAAGTTGAAACTGTAGAGGAAGAGCCGATAGATGAACAAATCTATCAGGACATCGCACAAATACATGCACAAAATGAAGAGAGAAAAGCGGCATTAAACATGCCGAATGCCATAGTTGTTTTGGGTGGTGGATTAACTTTAGACAAAAATCGTAAAGATATTGTGGTGAATGAATATACGCGATTACGTCTTGAAACCACATTGCAGGTCGAACAGCAGTTTAAGCTGCCCATTGTGCTTAGCGGTGTCGAAGCTCCGTATATGCAAAAATGGTTAAAGGCGCGTGGAGTCGATGCGAAACTATTAGAGGATCGTAGTATGAATACCTGCGAAAACTCGCGCTTTAGCTCTTTGCTGTTGCAGAAAAAAGGTGGTGCGCCTAGAGTGATTTTAATTACAGATCAATATCATATGCCACGTACACGCCGTTTATTTGCTTTAAATGGTATCGAAACACAGCCGATTGAGGCACCAATGCCGACCCAATTAACCCAATGGCGTCCAAGTGAACAAAATTATGATCATAGTCGCCGTGCCAATTATGAAATGCTCGCAACGATACGCGATGTACTGTTGGGTTCGAGTGACTGTCGGGAGATTCCATAATGCCTGAACTTCCTTTTTTAAATCCTTCAGTACTCAAACAGCTTGAACTTCCTGTGCCGAGTCGTGAGACAACACCACAGCTTTTAATGCCTTTGAATCTAAACCAGCCGTATGAGGCATCGGTGGAGATGGTATCTTATCGTCGTTTATACGGTTTAGATGCATTGGACTGTGATCACTGGCAAGGTTATGTTCAAATGCCTTTGTTTAAGCTGCATGTCCAAGTTTTTGCACCAAAAATTGAAAAAATCAAAGGTTCAGTCTGTCTGTTGCATGGTTATTTAGAGCATAGCGGAATTTATCAACCTATTATTAAAGAGTTGCTTGAACAAGGCTTTAGTGTACTGACCTATGATCTTCCGGGGCATGGACTCAGTGATGGATCACCTGCGAATATCCAAAATTTTGATCACTATCAAGATGTGTTACATGCTGTGGTGCGCTATGTCAAACATGCAGAACAGCTACCGCAACCGTGGCTAGGCATAGGGCAGAGCACGGGTGGTGCAATTTTGATGCATCATTTGCTTGAGTTTGCCGAACGCCGTGAAAACCCTTATGTGCAACGTGTTTTGTTGTTGTCGCCACTTATTCGACCTGCAAAATCCGCTTGGTGGCATAACTCGGTTGGATTAGGCATTATTCGTCGAATTAAACGTCAAGTGCCGCGTCATTTTAGGCGGAATAACCATAACCCTGAGTTCTTACGATTTGTTCGTTTAAAAGATCCGCTACAACCTCGCATGATGGGTATGGATTGGATTTTGGCTATGTCCAAATGGATGTTGGAAATGGAGCAGCGCCCAGCCTGCCGCATTCCTGTCTGGTTAGCCCAAGGTGCGCTGGATCAGACGGTAGACTGGCGTTATAACATTGAGTTTATTCGTGAGAAGTTCCGCTTACAAACTTTATTGATGTTGGAGGAAGGTTCACATCAATTGATTAATGAACGTTCGGATATTCGCGCGGCCTTAACAGGTTTAATTCCTGCCTTTTTACATGCGCAGGGTTCATCGAGTGGATATTACTAACATTCTGTGATTTCTCTTATCGAAAATAAAAAGGAGGCTGATAGAGCCTCCTTTTTATTTAGAAATGTTCTAATTTGGACATATTCCACATACGGAAATAGAAGTTCTCTTCATCTTTATTTTCACAAGATAGCAGTTCACCATCTTTTAACCAAAAATGCAGCTGCGCATAGTTTCGAATTTCTCGGTCATTAATACGCTGTGCTAAATGGCGTGCTTTAATTTCTGCTGGATGTTTTAAGCCCGCTGAAGCAATCATTTCTGAAAGTGCCTTTAATGTGTTGTCATGAAAATGCAAAACGCGTTCGGCTTTTGTGGGCACATGTATTGCTTTTTGACGCTCTTTGTCTTGTGTCGCAACACCAACAGGGCATTGGTTGGTATGACAACTTTGCGCTTGAATGCAGCCCACCGCGAACATAAATCCTCGTGCAGAATTGACCCAATCTGCCCCAATTGCCATGGTACTGGCAATATCAAAGGCACTAACCAATTTGCCACTGGCACCAATTTTGATCTGATCACGTAAACCAGCACCGACCAGTGTGTTGTGTACAAAAAGTAAGCCTTCACGTAGTGGTACGCCCATATTGTCTATCAGCTCGATCGGTGCTGCACCAGTACCGCCTTCGGAGCCATCTACGACAATAAAATCAGGAATAATTTGAGTATGCAGCATGGCTTTGACAATGCTCATAAATTGCCAAGGCTGACCAATACACAGCTTGAAACCGACAGGTTTGCCTTCAGATAACTCACGCAGTTTTTGAATAAAATGCATCATCTGAATTGGCGTTTTGAAGGCAGAGTGACTTGAGGGGGAAACACAGTCATGATCACGACTGACACCTCGTATTTCGGCAATCTCTTCAGAAATTTTATCTTTCGGTAGGATCCCGCCATGACCGGGCTTTGCTCCCTGAGAGAGCTTGATTTCGATCATTTTGACTTGAGGTCGCTTGGCTTGAACGGCAAATTTTTCAGGGTCAAATTGACCATCTAGAGTACGGCAACCGAAATAACCACTGCCTAACTCCCAAACAATATCGCCTCCATATTCAAGATGGTACGGACTTAAACTGCCTTCGCCAGTATCATGGTAAAAACCACCCATTTGTGCTCCTTTATTTAAAGCGCGAATAGCATTGGCACTCAGGCTGCCAAAACTCATGGCTGAAATATTGAAAATAGAAGCACTATAAGGTTGTGAGCATTGCGAATTGCCCACCAAAATACGGAAGGTTTTAGGGTCAGCAGGTGTACATGGGCTCAGTGAATGAGTCATGAAGCGGTAGTTGTCTGCATAGACATCGATAATGGAGCCGAATGGTTTATCTGCATTTTGGTTTTTTGCACGTTGATAGACCAAACTGCGTTGCATACGCGAAAAAGGCAGTGCATCTTGATCGGCCTCAATAAAATATTGGCGAATTTCAGGGCGGAAATCTTCAAAAATAAAACGAAAGTGCCCCATAATCGGATAGTTCTTTAAGATCGAATGTTTATTTTGTAAAACATCATGCAAGCCAACAAGACTCAGTAAACCTGTGATTAGCCAAAGACTGTTCAGGAAAGTATCCGAAATAAAATAATTAATATAGATGGGGGTATGGCTATAATGAAAAAAAGTAATGCTCAAAAAAATAAAAATACACAGTAGCCAAATGGAGTGCCGTGAAAAAAAAGTATTGAGTAATTTATGACGTATGGATTGAGCAGGGCTAGACATATGGCTGGGCATCCTTCCTGATTGTTTAGACCTAATGTGCCAAGTCTCTATTTCATCTACAAGTAATAAATTGTTGTTAAGCCCATTATTATTTGCAGGAGGAATCCAATATTAAAATTACGGATAAATTTTATACAGATTGATATCTTTCAGAATTTAAAGTATATAAAATGAATATGAACAAGCGCTTATTGTTCAAAAGAAAAAATTATAAATTACTTACTTCTAGGGATAGGTTAGGCCAAGCTTGCATCGGTATAGTGTGGTTGAAGAATGATAAGAAAAAGGGGAAGCTTCAGTGAAAAATAAGGAAACTGTTTTGCCTGCACCTGTTTTAATCGTGGAAGATGAAGCCATGATTCGCTCGCGCCTAGATCTGATCCTGTCGGAACTGGGCTATAGTCAAGATATGCTGATTTTTGCTAAAAATTTAGCTGAAGCCATGCAAATTATTGCATCACAACCGATTTCTTTAGCTTTAGTTGATTTAGGGTTGCCTGATGGAAATGGCATCACCTTAATTGAAAAACTTAGAGAGATAGACGAAAGCGCCTTAATTTTGGTGATTTCTGCATGGAGTACACAGCAAAGTTTATTTGCCTCAATTAAGGCAGGAGCAAATGGCTATGTATTGAAAGAACGTGATGATGCCGAAGTGCTGATGTCCATACGGAGTATTTTGCGCGGCGGAGCGCCAATTGATCCCTTTATTGCTCGCGAAATTTTAAATCAAATCTCAACCTCAAATACCCCCCAAACTGAGCGTGTAGAGCAGTTGGATGGTCAGGACTATGATCAACTGACCAATCGAGAAACTGAAATTCTCAATTTGGTGGCACAAGGCCTGAGTAACCGCGAAATTGCTGAGCAATTATTTGTTTCGCGCTATACCGTTGAAAGCCATATTAAGCATATTTACCGCAAGCTTTCTGTTTCAAAAAGAACCAAAGCAGTCAGCACTGCGCGTTCTTTAGGTATTTTATGAGAAATGGCTGGCTGAGCATTTTTGTCACACTGTGTTTGTGTGTGCTTAGTTTTGCCAGTTCCGCACAAACCAACTTTGCTGTTAGTCCAACTTGTAAAGTGAATGTCGATAAAATTTCTGCGGTGAAAACAAGTTCTATCGATGTTGTTCCGAAGACGGGATGGGTAGAGGTCAAAAACCCTGACGTGTGGACAGAACGCTGGCCACATTACGATGGCGGCGTTTGGTACCATTTTAATTGGCATTGGAGTTGTAACGACAGTAATGAACTGAAGCAGCCTTTAGCATTTTCTGTGGAAGGCATGAGTAGTGCAGGCGCTGTTTTTTTTAATCGAAACCTGCTTTGGAAAGATAAGCATTTAGTTGAACCCCTATCAAAAAGCTGGAATACTCCGCGTTTTTGGATCCTTCCTGTCGAAAGCTTAAAACAAAAAAACAATGACATTTGGGTGTATGTGGTTGGTAATAGTTATGAAAGTCCGGGTTTAGGCAAACTAGAATTTTCTGATATCACAACAGCATATGATAAACAACAAAAAAGAATTTGGAACAAGAGAGCACTGTTTCAAGTCAATTTAGTCATTTCCACCACCTTAGGTTTGGTGTGCTTTGTCATTTGGTTTTTTAGACGCAATGAAACGACATTTCTGTGGTTTTCTGTTAGCTGTTTGTTTTGGGTCTTGTTTATTTGGAATGTCATCAACCGAGAAGTGTTTCCTTATCCAAACTCCCTGTGGGTCATGAAAACTAACCTGACTTTTTTTGTTTTATACAATGTTTGCTTTTGCATTTACCTGCTGCGTTTTGTAAGAACAAAGTTTGCTGAGTTAGAAAAAACCTTATTTTTAGTTGCTGCGGTGTGTATTGTTACCATCTTATTTATCCCGAGCTTGATGGTTAATATCGTAACTGCGGTGATTTTCTTATTGTGCATTGTGCTCTTTATCGTATCATTCTTTTTTGTGATTTATCGTGCTTATAAAACGAAGCGCCCTGATTATATTTTATTGGCTGTTTGTTTAAGCGTGATTCTTATAGTTATGCTTTACGATATTTCACTACTTTTTGATGGGCATATTAATGACCATCAGCCTTTGTCGCCGTATACCTCACCGGTGATCACTTTTTTTATTGTGATTATTCTCGCAACACGGTTAGATAAAAATATCAAAAAAATACAAAGATTTAATAGTGAACTTGAGCAACGAGTGAGCTTTGTGACCAGTAACCTGTCCTCTAGTTTATATGCTCGACACCAATTAGAGCTTGAAAATGTCCGCTTACAAGAGCGTATTCATTTAGCACATGATTTGCACGATGGTTTGGGTGCATCTTTGGTTCGTTCCATGATTTTGGTGGATCAGAGCTCCAGCACCATGTCGAATCAACAATTTTTATCCATCCTCAAATTGCTTCGAGATGATTTAAGACAAATTATTGACAGCGGGTCTTTAACCAATAACAAAACGCCAGATAATCCTGTGTTATGGATTGCTCCTGTTCGGCATCGGTTTAGTCAGATCATGGATGAGTTGGACATTGAGGCGACTTGGAGCATTCCAGAGGCATGGGAAATACAACCGACAGCACTACAATGTTTGACTTTAATTCGTGTGCTTGAAGAAAGTTTGACCAATATTATGAAGCACAGCCAAGCACGGCATATTGATGTAAAAATGTATTATCCAAGTACAACTCACTTGGTCATGATTATTCAGGATGATGGCGTAGGTTTTAATGTGGAGTGTGTGCTTAACCACGGGATGGGCATTGGTATGCGCAGTATGAAAATGCGTTTAGAAAAAATTGGTGCTGAGCTCAATATCGAATCAGAAAAAGGCTGTACCAAAATTATTGCCAGTTTAAGGTTTGGTGAGGGAGAAAGTGCTGAGTAGATTAGATTCCTCAGCACTTGGTTTGCTTAAGCTTCGTCAGGTGGGAGTAGCATTAAGACGGATTCGTTCATCAGCATTGCAATGTCTTCTAGAATATCGGCATCATATAAGCTTTCATCAAGTAACAGTGCTTCACCATCTGCTAAATTCTTGAGTAATGGTGCAAATTGCTCCGAAATGCATAGCCCTTCACCGTTGGCCCAAAATAAGAATTCATCTTCATCGTGAGTATAAAGTAGGCGAGAAGCAGGTTCTAAGATCAGCTGATAGCCTTGGTCTAAAATACCTTCTAAATCTCCTGTGCCAATTTCTTCAGCTTCAGGAATATTTTCAGGGTATTTCGGCTCTGACATCAAGGTCATAATAGCATCTTCAAGTAAAGTTGAGTTTTGCAGCTGAGCCAAAATTTCTGCCTTTAAATAATCCAATTCGTTTTGTGTTAATTGACCGATCGGACTTTGTTGGTCACGAACAATATCGAGTAAAGGATTACGTAGCAGAGCGTTATCAGACAGTTTGTCGCCTACACGGTCTACCATGTCGGTGACGTTTGGCATACGGAAGCCAAAAGAGAAAGTCAGGCAGTCATCTTCGGCTACACCAAAATGTGATAAACTTGGTGGTACATAAAGTAGATCACCTGGTGCTAATACTTCGTCAAAATGTACGTCAATTTCAGGTAGTAATTTTAAAGGTTGGCCTGCAACAATCTCAGATTCAGCATCGCACATTTGACCCAATTGCCAACGACGGTGTCCATAACCTTGAACTAAAAAGACATCGTAAAAGTCAAAATGCTTTCCGACAGAGCCACCTTTAGGCGCATAAGACACCATGATGTCATCACGGCGCCACTGCGGAATAAAAGGAAATTTTTTCCACAGTGCTGCTAAGTCAAAAGAGTAGTGATCTACGGCTTGAACCAATAAAGTCCAGAGTTTTGGCATCTTTTGGAAATCAGCTTTTAACAGCGGTGAAGACTTTACCGACCACTGATTTGGGTCACGGTCTTTTTGTTTGATGAGACGAGCTGTGACATTTTCATCTAAAGCCAGTTCCATAATATCGCTAGGTTCTAAAATATTGATAATTTCAGGCAGCGCGTTACGGACCAGTAATGGCTTTTTTTGCCAATATTCGGCAAGGAATTGTTCAGCTGTAATACCGCCAAGAACATCAAGAGATTGGGACATGAAAATAGCCTAAGCAAATTTAAAACAATATTGTGACTATTGTCTTATGATCGAAGGCCTATGTGCAAGTATCGTTAGATTTATTTAAATGCGCTTGGTTGATTTAAATAAATTGAGTTTGTCTGAGTCGTTATGATTGCAGGCATCAAAATTTTTACAGCATAATTGGTCTAAAATATAGTGAAGAAAAATAATGTTAAGTAAAGAAGATGCCGAGAAAATGGCGAATGAGATATTGCAAAAAGAAAGAGAGAAAAGTCAGTCCAAATTAGCGAAAAAATCATCCTCAATCGATAGGATATACAAAACAAAAGATTTGGCTAAGGTGCCGCAATATCAGCATATCTTACTTTTTAGACAAGCCAAAAGTCTCGCTGAAGATCATCCGCTATATAATAAAATGTGGTATGGCTATTTGGTATTGGCATTGTTATTTGTCAAATATCTCTTTAGACAGAGGGAAAGTGTGAGTAGCTTTGACCCTAATAATATTGGTCTATTTTCCTTTCTTATTCTTTTTATGCTGATTACGCTGTACCGTAGTCTATTAATTCGAATGTATTTTAAACGACTCATTCAAGCTTATCTCTCAGTAAATTCGTCTAAAAATCTTTGAGCGATTGGTCATATATTAATATTTATGCTGTTGTTAAATTTAATGCTCATAAACGAACAGCAACACCTGCTGCTGTTCAATTTATTGGGAATTAACTAAAAATACTTCTAATAATTATGGCACAAGCACTTTTAATTCACGCAGAATATGACACAACTGAATCATAGGCATACCCATCAACGTGGTTTGATCTTGTCCTATCATTTGTTCAAATAAGCTGATACCAAGGCTTTCACACTTGAAGCTTCCTGCACACATCAGTGGCTGTTCAACGTCAACATAACGCTGAATTTCAGGTAGTCCCAATTTACGGAACTTAACTTTATAATGTTCAACCAGACTACGCTCAAAACCTGTTGAGTGTTGCTGCACGCTGAGTGCGGTACTGAAGTAGACAATTTTGTCCGAATTGGCCTGTAGCTGTTTAATGGCTTTTTCAGTACTCAAAGGCTTACCAATAAAAATATCGGGTGCACCTTCACGCCATGCCACTTGATCTGAACCAATCACGATTGCTTCAGGATTTTGTGACGCAATGACATGCGCTTTTTCAAAAGCAAGTCGCTTGGCTAAATCATCGGCATGGCTTTCACCACGAGGCGATTCGTTTATATCAGGGACAACGCAGCGGTAGTCTAGACGTAAACGGTTCATGAGGTCTTTACGAGTTTGACTGCTTGATGCCAAGATAATTTCTGAAGTATTCATTCGACTGCATATTCCATAAGCACATTCAGCGGGACATAGGACAGTACAGCTTGATGGCAAGCTTGAACTTTAACAGGAGGCGCAAAACCGGCCTGATAAGCTTCTACCCAACGGGTCACACAGATACACCAAAAATCACCAGGTTGTAGACCTGGAAAGTTAACTTCAGGCACAGGGGTAATGAGATCATTACCTACACGCTGCGAAAAATTTAAAAACTCAGAGGTCATTTCGACACAGATCGTGTGTTGTCCCAAATCAGAAGGTGCTGTATGACAAAAACCATTACGGAAATATCCAGTGATCGGGGAATAACAACAGCTGGCTAAAGGTTCACCCAAAACGTTTAAACGGTTTAGATTTGGATCAGGATGAATAGACATAAATGCTAAATCTAGTGAGACTTTTCACTATGATAGCAAAACTTTGCCTTTCGTTTGCTTTTCTGCAAAAGAAGCTAACTTTTTTCTGCATAATCATTTAAAATCGACGCGATTTTTATATATAGAAAGAGAGCTCTACATGAATTTTCAGCGTATGACTGACCTCGATTTAACGGGTAAACGTGTTCTTATTCGCGAAGATTTAAACGTTCCTGTTAAAAATGGTGTGATTACAAGCGATGCACGTTTACGTGCCGCTTTACCAACAATTAAAGCAGCGTTAGCACAAGGCGCAGCACTAATGGTTTATTCTCACCTTGGTCGTCCAGTTGAAGGTGAGCCAAAACCAGAACAATCATTAGCACCTGTTGCAGCGTATTTGACTGAAGCATTGGGTCAAGACGTTCAATTAGTGACGGATTACCTTGATGGTGTTGAAGTGGCAGCAGGTCAAGTGGTACTCCTTGAAAACTGCCGTTTTAACGTGGGTGAAAAGAAAAACAACCCAGAACTTGCGGCAAAATATGCAGCACTTTGTGATGTATTTGTGATGGATGCATTCGGCACAGCACACCGTGCAGAAGCATCAACTGAAGGCGTGGCACGTTTAGCGAAAGTTGCGGCGGCTGGTCCTCTATTGGCGGCTGAGTTAGATGCACTTGGTCGTGCATTACAAACCCCTGAAAAACCAATGGTTGCTATTGTTGCGGGTTCTAAAGTATCGACTAAGTTAGATGTGTTGACATCACTTTCTGATATTTGTGATCAATTGATCGTGGGTGGTGGTATTGCCAATACGTTCTTGGCCGCAGCAGGCTTCAATGTCGGTAAATCATTGTGTGAAAATGATTTGATCGATACAGCAAAAGCGATTGCTGCAAAAGTTTCTGTGCCGCTTCCAACGGATGTTGTCGTGGCAGATGCTTCTGAAATCGATTTTGCAGACTTCTTGGGTTCATTGGCTGCTGCTAAAGCAGTCGTGAAAAAAGTTGAAGATGTGACTGACAATGACATGATTTTGGATGTAGGTCCAGAAACGGCAAAAGCATTTGCAGACATTCTAAAAATGTCGAAAACGATTCTTTGGAATGGCCCAGTGGGCGTATTTGAAGTTGATCAATTCGGCGAAGGCACAAAAACTTTATCTTTAGCGATTGCTGAATCTGCTGGCTTCTCTATTGCAGGTGGTGGTGATACTTTAGCTGCTATTGATAAATACGAAGTTGCAGACAAAATTGGTTATATCTCAACTGGTGGTGGTGCATTCCTTGAATTTGTCGAAGGCAAAACACTTCCAGCAGTTGCAGCGCTAATAGAGCGTGCACAATAATTATTGTGTGCTAATGCTGTTGTAAAAAGGTTGACTTCGGTCAACCTTTTTTTATGAGCTTAACAAATCTATTCATCATTCAGTCATGAAAATGAAATAATGCTGAAATAAACTACAGGGCATTAAATCATCTGTTCTAGGAAAACATTATGAATTTAAAAATGACCCTTGCTGCACTTTTGTTAGCACCATTGGCACTGACTGCTTGTAAGAAAAATGAAGCACCAGAGCAAACCGCTGCGGCATCTGAAACAGCAGCAGTTGAAGAAGCTGTAACTGCTGAACAACAAGCGGCAATTGATGCGATTGATCAGCCAGAGTTGGATGAAAAGAACAAAGACATTCCTGCTGAAGTTGCAAATGCACCAGCAGATGCTGCAACAGCAGATCCTGCGGTAGAGGCTTCGGCAGCTACAGCACACTAAATACACGCGAATTTCGTAAAAAGTCCCTGCAATTGCGGGGATTTTTTTTAAATAGTGTTATTTGTTGCTGAATTGAAACCTTTGAGCATGTAGAATATGTCGCATCAACTGGGAGGACATTATGGCTCTTATTTCATTGCGCCAGCTCTTGGATCACGCCGGCGAACATGCTTACGGCGTACCAGCATTCAACGTAAACAACTTAGAACAAATGCGCGCAATCATGCTTGCAGCAGATGCGACAAATTCACCTGTTATCGTACAAGCATCAGCGGGTGCGCGTAAATATGCAGGCGCTCCATTCTTACGTCATCTTATTTTGGCTGCAATTGAAGAATGGCCACACATTCCAGTGGTAATGCATCAAGACCATGGTACAGATCCAGACGTTTGCCAGCGTTCAATTCAATTGGGTTTTTCATCTGTAATGATGGATGGTTCATTGGGTGCAGACGGTAAAACACCAACAACGTATGAATACAACGTTGATGTAACACGTCGTACAGTACAAATGGCGCATGCATGTGGTGTTTCAGTTGAAGGTGAAATCGGTTGTTTAGGTAGCCTTGAAACTGGTATGGCGGGTGAAGAAGATGGCGTAGGCGCTGAAGGTGTTCTTGATCATTCTCAACTTTTAACTTCAGTTGAAGAAGCACGTCAGTTTGTTGCAGATACCAATGTAGATGCACTTGCAATTGCGGTGGGTACTTCTCACGGTGCATATAAGTTCACTCGTCCACCTACAGGCGATATTTTGGCGATTGACCGTATTAAAGAAATTCATGCGGCGCTGCCAAATACCCACCTTGTGATGCACGGTTCAAGCTCTGTTCCGCAAGAATGGTTAGCGATCATTAACCAGTACGGCGGCGACATCAAAGAAACTTATGGTGTTCCTGTTGAGCAATTGGTTGAAGCAATCAAGCACGGTGTACGTAAAATCAACATCGATACCGATTTACGTTTAGCATCTACAGGTGCAATGCGCCGTATGATGGCTGAACAACCAAGCGAATTTGATCCGCGTAAATTCTTTGCAAAAACTGTTGATGCAATGAAACAGATCTGTGTTGATCGTTATGAAGCTTTTGGTACTGCGGGCAACGCCGACAAGATTCGTCCAATTTCTTTAGAGAAAATGGTTGATCGTTATAAATAATTCTTTTTGAATGATTTATATTGGAAAAGCCCACCCTGATGTGGGCTTTTCTATGTGTGTAATCCAAGTGACAATAATAAGAGTGTGCTATGGAACTGATATTTGCTGCGGCCTGTTGTAGTGTGGTGGTCTCCATTCTTTTAAAATGGGGCAAAAACAAAGGATTTGATCCGATCCAGATGATCAGCTGGAACTATGCTTCAGCCAGTTTACTGTGTTACGTCTGGTTTAAACCTGACCTAAGCCACGTTTCTGTTTCAAATACTCCGTGGTGGCTGATTATAGCACTTGGTGTCTTGTTACCGAGTGTATTTTTATTTTTAGCCAAGTCTTTGCAATATGCAGGCATTGTCAAAACAGAAATCGCACAGCGTTTGTCGGTGATTTTATCTTTATTGGCGGCTTATTTTATTTTTCAAGAACAGTTTAATCAGCTCAAAATTATCGGGGTAGTCTTGGGGCTTGCCGCCGTGATGTGCATTTTATTTACCAATGCCTCTGGTGGTGGAGAAGGTCAAAAACAGGCTGTGTGGTATTTAGCACTAGTCTGGTTTGGTTATGCGCTGATTGATGTCTTACTCAAATATACAACAGGGCTGGGTGTGCAGTTTTCCGTTGCGTTAAACCTGATGTTTATTTGCGCGTTTTTATTGTCAGTCGGTTATGTTGCTGTGACCACGAAAAATATCGGCTTAACCAAGAACGTCTTGGCAGGTTTATGTCTTGGCGTGTTGAACTTTGCCAATATCGCACTTTATGTCAAAGCTCATCTGTTACTCAAGGACAGCCCAGCGGTGGTCTTTGCAGGCATGAATATTATGGTGGTGCTGTTAGGCGTATTCAGCGGACTACTGTTCTTTAAAGAGAAGCTCAAACTCGCAACAGCAATCGGATTGGTGTTGGGTATCACAAGCGTGGCTTGTTTAGCTTATGCAATGTCTGTTTAAAATAGATCTGCACAAAGGAAAAAGGGTGTTTGAGTAGATCCTCAATCACTGCAATTCCCAATAACAGCCCTGGTTGCTCACAATTGGGGCAATCGGGATAGTGAGGGCGCATGATATGTTGATACTGACCTAAATAGATTTTATTGCAATGTGCACATTCAAATTTCATCGGTATATTGGGCTTAACAGACATCAGCAACCTCACTTTTTTTGTTTTGGCATTGAACATGATGAAGCAATTTTCAGGCCCAAAATATAAAAGGGACTGAAGTCCCTTTTATAAACAAATAGCATTACAGCTGCGTGAAAATATCTTCTTTGCTTAAGCGAGACTTTGGCAATTTTGCATTGAAGTCAGCATCACTACGATAGCCTAGTGTGAGCAATACAGAAGGGATTAGACCTTGTTCGGCTAAACCTAGCTCTTCACTAATAATGGATTCATTAAAACCACCAATTGGCGTCGCATCAATTTTTTCAATACCTGCAGCCAATAGAATTTGACCTAAAGCAATAAAGGTTTGGTTTTCGGCCCAACGCTGCACATCACCTTTTTCATTGCGGTAATAGTTGACATAACCTGAACGACTGTCTTTTTGGCCTTGCTTAGCGGCATCATCTTTAAAACGACCATGTAGGTCATCTTGATGCAATAAATTTTCCAAATGTTGCTCAGAAATATCGGCTTTGGTACAAAATAAAATTGTATGTGATGAATCTAGTACTTTGGGAGCATTGTATGCGTATTTACCCACCAGTGCTTTTGCAATTCGTTCTTTGGCGTTTGTGTTTTCTGCAATGAAAAAATGCCAAGGTTGGATGTTGATAGACGATGGCGTCAAGCGGAGAATTTCTAATAATCGAGCAAACTGTTTGAACCGTACCGGGTTTGTCGGAGACTTTTTTATTTAAGTTAGGCCACCTGACCTAACGGGTTAATCTTATCATAGTACATTGCTTCAAACTCAAAAGGCGATACATAACCCAGTGCACTGTGTACACGCTTTTTGTTGAACCAATCTACCCAGTTTAGTGTCGCAAGTTGTACATCCGCTAAACCTTGCCAATCTGCTTTTAAATATTCAATCACCTCTGTTTTGTATAAGCCATTCAC
>CAACWN010000044.1_pt1 | contig 51690 bp, 52 predicted proteins | sample 2275671 | NCBI WGS metagenome assembly CAACWN01 (sample SAMEA5312464, study PRJEB27640) | indoor metagenome | biome: indoor environment; feature: controlled; material: polymer furnished wood metals | place: Austria | collected 2011-04-21 | reverse complement strand
AGATCGGAGATTAATTCAAACGTCCAACCTTGATTTGCACAGTACATTTCAAGAACTTGTTGCTGTCGAATTAAATCTTCTTTTTGGTCATGACTCGATACCCTTGCGTATGCAATGGTTTTCCTTTGAAGTTGACTATCGGGCTTGTGTATTTGCTCAGGCGTGATCTTACTCAGATCATATCGTCTATGATTTTTAGGGGTTCGATCTGCAACCAAAGTGCCTTCTTCATCCCAACGCCTTAATGTTTGAATGGAAACACCTAATGTTTTAGCTGCAACGCTAATGCTTACATATTTACTCATGTTGTATATAATAGTATAGAAATAAGTAGATTTCAATTAGCAGTTACAAACCCTCTTTCATTGGCATTGCTTGGGGCAATCACCACTCCTGTTTTCGCAGAAACAACAACTGAAGATTCATCGCCACATCAGCTTTCCACCATTGTGGTTTCAGCTGCGGGTTTTGAACAAGATATTAAAAATGCACCAGCTTCAATTAGTGTCATTACGGCTGATGATTTGAAAAAAAAAGGGATTACAAGCATCGCAGATGCTCTTACTGAAGTCCCAGGCGTTGATGTGAGAAATGGTCAAGGAAAAACAGGCGGCTTAAATATACAAATACGGGGCCTAAACCAAGCCTATACACTCATTCTAATCGATGGACAACGTCAAAATACATCTGGCTCAATTGGTCCAAATGGCTTTGGTGAGTTTTCCACCAGCTTTATGCCACCTTTAGCAGCGATTGAACGTATTGAAGTCATTCGTGGCCCAATGTCAACCTTGTATGGCTCAGATGCCATGGGCGGCATTATCAATATCATTACCAAAAAGGTCGGTTCAGAATGGAGCGGTAATGTCTCACTTGAGCAAACTCTTCAAGAAAACTCAGAGATTGGTAATAGCTGGAAAACAAGTGCGGTGGTCAATGGACCGTTAATTCAAGATACTTTAGGTCTTCAACTCCGTGGTGATTTTTTTCATAGAGATAATTCTGAGCGCTTAGTTACGCCTAAAAAAACAATTGATTTAGGTAGCCAAGGTCGCGATCCTCGTACTGTAGAAGCAAATAATTACTCGATAGGCTCAAAACTGACCTATAAAATCAATGACCGTTTTGCAACTTGGGTCGACTTTGATCATTCTGAACAACGCTTTGACAATAGTGATGCACGTTTAGGCGAGCATTACGATTATAGTCGTACAACAGGCTTACCTACTGGTATTGGTTCTTATAAGGATGAAATTAAGTTTTTAAGAGATCGTATTTCTGCTGGGGTTGATGCTGACTTAAATTTTGGTCAATGGAAAACTTTTGCAAGCCAAGTTAAATCTCAACAAGAAGGCCGACGCCTACCTAAAGGTAACGTTCCTGAATATAACTATTATTCAGATGGTACAACTGACCGCAAATTAGAAAATACAGATTTAACAGTTGATTCCCGCATTATTACATCTATCAAAAACCACAGAATTACAGCGGGCGTTGAATATAAAGATGGCGAAACCATTGATACATCTGCAGGCAATGGTCAAACCTTTACTCAAGATTCATGGTCCGTATTTACAGAAGATGAGTGGCACTTAACAGATGCTTTAGCTTTCACTTTTGGTGGTCGCTATGAAGACCATAGCGCCTTTGGTGGACATTTTACGCCAAGAGCCTATTTGGTCTGGAATACAAATGACAATTGGACACTTAAGGGCGGTGTAAGTACAGGATATAAAGTCCCTACTGCCAACGACTTACACGATGGAATTAATGGATTTACTGCTCAAGGGAAGTCAGTATCATTAGGAAATCCTGACTTAAAACCAGAGAAAACAACTAATTATGAAATTGGTTTTGTCTACGATGATTTGACCAATTTTTCATTAACGACAACAGCCTTTTTTACAGAATTTAAAGATCTGATTATTTCTGGCGCAAAAACATATGAAAATTGCTTATGGGAAAGCCGCCCTACTGGAAGCACACCAGCAAGTGATTGTATGACCGTCGGCAACTTCTCTTATCAAGAAAACTTTTCATTTCAGGGAAATGCTGATGAAGCTGAAAGCTATGGTGTAGAACTAAGTGCTAAATATGATATTTCACCAAACTTTAATGTTAAAGCAAACTATACGTGGCTGGAGTCTGAAATCACGAAAGGAGAAAACAAAGGACAGACTATAGAAAACACACCACGCCATGCTGTTAATTTAACCAGCACATGGTATGTAAATGATCAATTTACTACATGGTTAGAGGCAGAATATAAGTCAAAACGAACACGTTTTACTGACCCTACTGCCAATACGGATACTATTCGTGAGGCTGAAATCACTGGTAATGAATTAAAAGCATATGAGCTATTCAATCTAGGTGCATCATATAAGGTGAATAACCAAATTACGCTATCAGGCAGAATTAATAATTTATTTGATAAAGACTTTGGTGATTACCAGACTTTCACTAACACCAAAGGTGAAACTGTAAATGCGTTTTTATATACTAAAACAACAAGTGGTTTAGCAGGAACATACATTCCAGATCGTAACTATTGGTTATCAATTTCATATGACTTCTAAAAATAGTCATATCTAAAGGAAAACCCTGCTCCGGCAGGGTTTTCTTCGTACATAGCTAATATAGATTCAACATAATTTATACATATTCACTTGGGAAATACCTTCAAACTTAGCTTAAAAATAATGGATTCTAAATTCCAATAACATTATAAAAATATAATCTAATTTTCCAATTTAAATAAAAATCAAAAACTTATGTCAAATTCATTACATTATTACATTTGTTTTTTCTACACAAATATATCTAAGCATCGACAATTCCAATGTAATAGTTATGCTACAAAAAATAAGAATCATTATTATTCGCATACTAATTTACAACGCTAGAACTAGATTCGTTATGGCCTTCATCAAAACACGTAAAAAGCTGGTTTCTTCAGCAATCGCTTCAACACTCTCTGTGGTTGCAGTCAATGCTGTTGCGCAAGATCAAATCGCGCAATTAGAAACAATTCACACGGAAGCGGCAGCAGAACAAAGTTTGAAAGTAGACAAATCTGCAAACAGCAAGTTCGTTGCTCCCCTACTCGACACACCAAAGTCAGTATCTGTTATTTCTAAGCAGTTGATTGAAGACACTCAAGTTACAACTTTAAGCGATGCTTTACGCACAGTGCCTGGGATCACACTTGGTGCAGGTGAAGGTGGTAACCCAAATGGTGACCGTCCATTTATTCGTGGTTATAACTCTGAAAGTTCAATGTACGTAGACGGCGTACGCAACTCATCTTCGCAAAACCGCGAAATGTTTGCGATTGAGCAAGTTGAAATTACTAAAGGTTCTGCATCAGCTATGGGCGGTGCAGGTACAACTGGTGGTAGCATCAACATGATTTCTAAAGTTGCAAAAAAAGGTGACTTTTTAGAAGGTTCTGTGGGTGCAGGAACGGATGATTACCAACGTATTACTTTAGACGGTAACAAAGATTTTGATAATGGTATTGCTGCTCGTGTTGCCGTAATGGGTCACCACAACGACAAAGCAGGTCAAGAAGATGGTACTGAATATGCACGTGCTGGTATTGCACCAAGTATTACTTTTGGTCTAGACAGCGACACGCGTGCAACTTTAAGCTACTACTACCTCAAAACTGATGATACCCCTGATTCAGGTGTGCCATACAACAATCCTACGGGCTATTCACAATACTCAGGAAAACCAATTGATGTAAAACAGGGTGTTTACTATGGTTGGAAAGACCGTGATTTCCAAAAACAAGAGAACCAAATCGGTACAATCAAATTAGAGCATGATCTTACCGATAATTTAACCCTTAGTAATACCGCTGTTTATAACAAATCAAAAAATGACTATCTTTGGACGAATCCAGATGATTCTAAAGGTAACATTTATAAAAATGGCAATGTATGGGCGCGTGTTAACTCCCGTGTAGCTGATACTGATACATTTACAGACCAGTTGGCTTTAACAGGTAAATTTAATACAGGTCGCTTGAAGCACAGCTTTAACCTAGGTGCTGAGTACTCAGACCAAGAGACTGATCGTACGCAATATATTATCAATGGCGATAATACTACGGGAAGTGCCTACTCGGATTGTAGCAAGTCTGAAAATGTGAGCTCTGGTTGGTGCACCTCGGTTCAGAATCCTAATCGCGGACAATGGACAGGCAGCATCAGTACCGAAGGTGCTGACCAATACAACACTCAAACAAAATCTACTTCTATTTACTTACTAGACAACATTGAATTTAACCCTCAGTGGATTTTAGATTTGGGCTTACGCTGGGATAAGTTTGATACTGAACAGACCATGACTTATGGAGCTCGTAACAGTGCTGTGATTGCTAATCCTGCTACAGCAAAAGCCGGCGATAAAGTAAAAACTGAAAGTGATACCGACTTTTTCACATATCAAGCAGGTATTACTTTTAAACCTGTTGAAAATGGGTCTATTTATGCAAGTTATGCCACTTCTGCAAACCCTGTTGGTATAGATGCCGGTGACGGTTCAGAAGGCATTGGAGCGGCTTATAGCAACCTAGATCCTGAAGAAAGTCGTACTTTTGAAATCGGTACAAAATGGGACTTGCTACAAGATCGCCTAAATTTAACAGCTGCTATTTTCCGTACTGAAAAACAAAATGCTCGTATTCAACTGTCTCCTACAACCTATAGCAATATCGGTGAAAGTAAAGTGGATGGTCTTGAACTTGGTTTAAACGGTAAGATTACTGATAAATGGGATATTAGTGCTGGTTATACTTATTTAGACAGTAAAGCGACCAAAAATGGTGTAAGTTGCCGTGGTACAACATGTACAGACCAATCTATATTTAATGGCAACCAAATGCCTAACGTTCCTAAAAACAGTGCTACGCTATGGACAACTTACCAAATTGTGCCACAGTTAACTTTAGGTGCTGGCGCAATTGCCATGGACAAAGTTTATGGTGACTTAGCAAACACAAAATATGTACCAGGTTACGTTCGCTACGATGCTATGGCACGTTACAACGTAAACAAGAATGTTGACCTTCAGTTAAATGTCAACAACTTGGCTGATACACGTTATTTCACTAAAGCTTACGCATCTCACTATGCAACTGAAGCTGAAGGTCGTAGCGCAGTACTGTCTCTAAACTTCAAATACTAAGTTTATAACTAAAATCTCTTTCATCCTGAGATTTGATAAAAATAGCCTCTCATTGAGGCTATTTTTATATATGCTTAAAAACTAAATAGATCTTTCATTTTCAGCAGGTCATGTTGTGATCCATCATATTCCCAATGTATTAAGCAAAGAACAGGTACAATACTTTCGTAATGAAATGGCAAAAGTGGAGTGGATTGATGGTAAAAAAACCACAGGATCACTCTCAAAAAATGTAAAACAAAATCAACAGCTCCCCGAAGATCACCCTCTCACACAACACTTAGGCAATATCATCTTAGAAGCACTTGGACAACATCCACTCTTTATGTCCGCTGCCCTACCTTTAGATATTTTGCCGCCTTATTTTAACCGCTATGAACAGGGCGAAACTTTTGGCTTCCATGTGGACAATGCCATTCGCTGGGTAGCTGGAAGCAAAGATCGGATTCGTACTGATGTATCCTGCACTGTTTTTCTAAGCGAACCTGACGAATATGAAGGTGGCGATTTGGTGGTAGAAGACACCTATGGCTATCATGAAGTGAAATTACCTGCGGGTGATATGATTTTATATCCATCCACCAGCGTGCATGAGGTAACACCAGTGACCTCAGGCTGCCGTGTCGCTTCGTTCTTTTGGGTTCAAAGTATGATTCGAGATGATGCTGACCGCCACATCTTATTTAATCTTGATCAAACCATTCAGAACCTACGTGTGCAACTCGGTGATCAACATCAGGAAGTGGTTAAGCTCACCAGTCTGTATCATAACCTGATGCGTAAATGGGCTGAACTTTAAAACAATAATCCCAGCCCAACGTCAACTACTGTAGCAACTGGACCGTTCCATGACATCAAAAACTGTATTGCCACCACTCACCCAAATTCCTGCCTCATTGCAAACGATTGCAGACTATGAAATTGAGGCAGAAAAGCATCTGCCTGAGATGGTCTGGCACTATTTGCAAGGTGGTGCTATGGATGAGATCAGTGTTCGGAATAACCTCGCTCAGTTCCAAAACCTGCACTTGATACCACGCATGTTAAGAGATCTCACTCAAGGCAATACAAGCTGTGAAATCTTAGGACAAAGCTTTCCACATCCTATTTTTGTGGCACCGATTGGTCATCAACAGCAGTTTCATCCTGAAGCAGAAGCTGCAACCGCGTTGGCAGCTGAAGTACTCGGCAGTAATATGATTTTGAGTACTTTTACCAATACCGACATGCGCACATTCAAACCAGAGAATCCTTACAAATGGTTCCAACTGTATTGGCAAGGTGACCGTGATAAATCTTTGGCTTTGCTGAAGCTCGCTGAGGCACAAAACTTCACCGCAATTGTGATCACTGTGGACTCTCCACATACAGGCATCCGTGATCGTGAACGTCGTGCTTTCTTTCACCTCCCTGAAAACATGCAGCATCCGCACACTCCTGCCCATATTCCACTGCCTGAACTACAAGAAGGTGATCATCCCGTGTTTAATGGACTGATGAAAATTGCTCCAACATGGGATGACATCGCATGGATAGTTCAACAGACTGATTTACCCATCCTGTTAAAAGGCATCGTCAGCCCACTCGATGCCCAACTGGCCATTCAACATGGCATACAAGGCTTAATTGTGTCTAATCACGGCGGTCGAGTTTTAGATACCTGTATTCCTCCACTCAAAGCCTTGCAACTCATCAAAAAAGCCGTTCCGCATGACTTCCCTCTTTTATATGATGGGGGTGTGCGTCGCGGCTCAGATGTGTTTAAGGCCATTGCTTTAGGTGCTTCCGCGGTTTTAGTTGGAAGACCATGTATTTATGGTCTTGCCACTGCGGGTGCCTTAGGCGTTGCCCATGTGCTTAAAATCTTAAAAGAAGAATTTGAGATCACCATGGCGTTGATGGGCACTGCAACCCTTGCAGATATACAGCCCGATATGGTCATAGAGTTCTCATAACCTCTTCAAAAAAGCGAATGAAATGAATCAAATTCGTAAAATGAAGAAAAAGATCAAACACATCTCAAAAATACACGGAAATATTTCCCCTATATATCAAATTAGAGGGAAATATTTTTTCAGATACGACTAAAATCCATAAAAAAAGAAAAATCTTTTCGACCGAAGTGGATTAAACTCTTAAATATAACGTTACAAGGTTACTCACGGTAAATCTAAGTCGTATCAAATATTTACGTTTACAAACACCCTGAAGACTCCCTTGTAAATAGAGACCATAGACACAATCTATATTCAGTAGTAGGTTGCTTTTTATTACCCACTCAAATGCAACCCGTACTATGTAAGGAGTTACCTCATGATGTTGGCTGATCCAAGTAAAAAATATCGTCGCATGTATCAACGTGTTGACTTGCCAGACCGTCAATGGCCAAACAACGAAATTACAAAAGCGCCTATTTGGATGAGTACTGACCTGCGTGATGGTAACCAAGCAATTTTTGAACCGATGGACATGGAACAAAAATTTAAAATGTTCCAAATGTTGGTGAAAATTGGATTCAAGAATATTGAAATCGGTTTCCCTTCAGCATCTCAAATTGACTTTGACTTTACCCGTAAATTAATCGAAGAAAATCACATTCCAGATGATGTGTATATCGAAGTTTTAGTTCAAGCACGTGATCATTTGATCCAGCGTACTTTTGAGTCTTTAGCGGGCGCAAAACGTGCCATCGTACATATTTATAATTCAAATGCTCCAACTTTCCGCCAAAAAGTCTTAAATGTCGATGTTGCAGGTGCGAAGCAATTAGCAGTCAATGCAGCCAGCAAAGTTAAAGAATATGCAGCGCAATATCCGGAAACGGAATGGGTGTTCCAGTACAGCCCAGAGTGTTTCTCTGCAACCGAATTAGAAGTTGCAAAAGACGTGTGTGATGCAGTTACCGAAATTTGGGAAGCATCACCAAGCAATAAAGTGATTTTAAACCTACCTGCTACGGTTGAAGTTTCGACACCGAATGTTTATGCAGACCAAGTCGAATGGATGCACCGCAACATTGCTCGTCGTGATGGCGTGATTATTTCTGTGCACTGTCACAACGACCGTGGCTGTGGGATTGCTGCATCAGAATTGGCGATTATGGCCGGTGCAGACCGTATCGAAGGTTGTGTGTTTGGTAATGGCGAACGTACAGGTAACGTCGACGTCGCTGCAATTGCTTTGAATATGTACTCTCAAGGTGTTGCGCCAAACTTAGATTTTTCAAATATCAATGAAATCATTGCAACGGTAGAAGAATGTACAGGTTTGCCTGTTCACCCTCGTCACCCATATGCAGGTGATTTGGTCTTCACCGCATTTTCTGGTTCACATCAAGATGCCATTAAGAAAGGTTTCGAGTTCCAAAAGAACGAAGAAATTTGGGATATGCCATACTTGCCAATCGACCCGAAAGACTTGGGCCGCGACTATGATGCTGTAATTCGCGTCAACTCACAGTCAGGTAAAGGCGGTATTGCTTACTTGTTAGAAGCAAATTACAACGTGGTATTGCCACGTCGTATCCAAATTGAATTCTCTCAAACCGTACAAAAACGTACCGATGAAGAAGGCACTGAAATTACCGCACAAGAAATTTGGAAATTATTCAAAGAAACTTATGTGGACACCAAAGATACGCATTACTCGACTAAGAACTACCGTTTGTATGACAACAACGGCAAACAAGTGGTTGAGCTTGAAATTGAAGTAAATGGTGAAACGCAGCAATTACGTGGCGAAGGCAATGGTCCAATCTCTGCAATGTTGGATGCTTTACAGTTACCAATCGACGTGTTGAGCTACGAAGAGCGCGGTATTAGCTCTGGGGCAAATGCAAAAGCCTTGGCTTTGGTTGAATTACAAGTCAAAGGTACAGGTAAATCAGCCTTCGGTGCGGGTATTCACGACAACATTGTGACCTCATCGATTGAAGCTATTATTGCGTGTACCAACCGCTTAATTGATCAAGGTGTGTTAAGCACAGATCAAGTGATTGCTGCTGCGGTATAAGTATTAGCAATAATAATTAGCACTAAAATGACTTTAGAAGGATACCCTCAAGTGGTATCCTTTTGTTTATTAACCCCAAAGATTTAAGGCGTATTATTCCTGTGTCTTTTCCTGCTGACTCCGTGGGTATCGTTAGTCCACAAAAGTTTACTTTTGAAGAGCCCTTAGAGCTCGAATGCGGTCGTATTCTCCCTCGTTATGAACTGATGGTTGAAACCTATGGTGAACTCAATGCAGATAAATCCAATGCGATTTTAATTTGCCATGCGCTATCGGGTCATCATCATGCTGCGGGTTACCATCATGCTGACGATAAAAAACCAGGTTGGTGGGATGCCTGTATTGGCCCAGGTAAAGCGATTGATACTTCAAAGTTTTTCGTGGTTGCACTGAACAATATTGGGGGCTGTAACGGTTCAACAGGGCCAACTTCGCCAAACCCTGAAAATGATAACCGTCCTTATGGTCCTGACTTTCCTTTAGTCACCGTCCGTGACTGGGTTAAAACCCAAGCTATTTTATCCGATCATCTGGGTATTCAAGTCTGGAGTGCGGTGATTGGTGGTTCGCTGGGTGGTATGCAAGCCTTGCAATGGTCGGTTGATTATCCTGATCGTTTGCAAAAATGCGTGATTATTGCCAGTGCGCCGAAACTGTCTGCTCAGAATATTGCCTTTAACGAAGTCGCACGACAGTCAATTTTGTCTGATCCAGACTTCCATGATGGTCGCTATCTTGAAAATGATAGCTATCCAAAACGTGGCCTAATTTTGGCACGTATGGTCGGTCATATTACCTATCTATCTGAAGAAGCCATGAAACAAAAGTTTGGCCGCGACTTAAAGTCAGGCAAATTTATGTATGGTTTCGATGTCGAATTCCAAGTCGAAAGCTATTTGCGCTATCAAGGTGAGCAATTTAGCCGTAACTTTGACGCCAACACTTATCTGATTATGACCAAAGCTTTGGATTATTTTGATCCTTCGCGTGAGTATGAACAGTCTTTAGTTAAAGCCATGTCACAGACCAAATGTCAGTTCCTTGTGGTGTCCTTTACCACCGACTGGCGTTTTACCCCGCAACGTTCACAAGAAATTGTGGATGCGTTGATCACCAACCACAAACCAGTGAGCTATTTAGATATCGACGCTGAACAAGGCCATGACTCGTTCCTGTTCCCGATTCCTTTGTATGTAAAAGCATTACGTGCATTTTTGGGTGGTTCTGAACACCTTCAAGCAACCCAGGAGGCTGTGTAATGCGTATTGATCATCAACTGGCAGAAAAATGGATCAAACCTGATTCTAGCGTACTCGATTTAGGTTGTGGTGACGGTGAATTACTGGCTCATATGAGCAAAAAGCACAATATTCGCGCATATGGACTGGAAATTGATCAAGAAAAGATTGCAATTGCAGTCGGTCGCGGGTTAAATATTATCCAACAAGACTTAAACTTGGGTTTAAGCCGCTTTGCAGACCAGTCTTTTGACTATGTCGTTATGGCACAAGCCTTGCAAGCGGTAGATGCACCAGATGTTTTATTACGTGATATGGTGCGCGTAGGGAAACAGGCGATCATTACTTTTCCTAACTTTGCCCATTGGAAGACCCGTTCTTTCTTGGCACTGAAAGGAATGATGCCCGTTTCTGAAGTTTTGCCGTACATGTGGTATAACACACCCAATATCCACTTATGTACTTTCCGTGATTTTGAAGCACTTTGTGCGGAAAATAACATCAGAATTATTAATCGACTCGCTGTAAATGGGGATCAACAAGATAGTTTACTCAGTAAACGTCTCCCGAATTTGTTTGGTGAAGTCGCAATTTATCGAGTGAGCGCTCTATGAAAAAACTATTCTTAAGCACGACACTACTGGTTGGACTTTTGAGCATTCAAGCTCATGCAGATTATGTTTCCCCAACCACGTCTGTTGCGAGTCAAGCTGCACAGTATTCTGTTATGGATATCAATAGCTTAATTAAAGCGGCAAAAGCAGGTCAGCCTGCTGCGCAGTTCTATCTTGCAACCAAGTATCAACAAGGTAAAGATATCTCTGCAGATGAACGACAGGCCTTTGCTTGGTACAAAGCCGCTGCAGATCAAGGTCTTTCGGCTGCTCAGCTAAATGTTGGTCGTATGCTTGCAGATGGCCTAGGCACCAAAAAAGATGAATCTTTAGCACGTCAATACTTTGAAAAAGCAGCCAGCCGTGGTGATAACCGCGCAAGCTTTAACTTGGCGATGATGGAAGAGCAAAAGAAAAACTACATGGGTGCTTATCAATGGTATGAGCTTTCAACCCGTGATGGCATGCTCGACAATAAAGTGATTACGCTTTCTGAAGGCAAGAAAACAGCCTTAGCGGCAAACTTAACACAAGATCAAATTCGTCAAGCACGTGACCGTGCAGACAAGTGGATTCAAGCTCAATAAGCTTTTATTTCCATACTCAGCACCTTCGGGTGCTTTTTTATTGCCTATCCATGAGTCGGACTTGTTAAAATAACCGCATAATTTTTAAAGCACGGATCTTTCACATGGCATCAACTGATTGGTTATCTCAAGGTACCTTAGTCCTCGCAAGCAATAACAAAGGCAAAATTGCGGAATTTGAAAAATTATTTGCAGAGCTGAACTTACCTGTTGAAGTGATTGCTCAAGGTAAATTGAATATTGAAGATGCCATTGAAGATGGTTTGAGCTTTGTCGAAAATGCGATTATTAAAGCACGCCATGCTTCTAAAATTTCAGGAAAACCAGCCATTGCAGATGACTCTGGGATTTGTGTCCCAGTTTTAGATGGTGCTCCAGGGATTTACTCTGCGCGTTATGCAGGTGAACACGGCGATGATGCGGCCAATAACCAAAAGCTCTTAGCTGAACTCAAGCCACTGCGTAAAGACGCTCAAGCGATTGAAGGCATGTTTGTATGCGTTTTAGTGTTAGTGCAACATGCTGATGATCCTCTTCCACAAATTTTCCAAGGCATTTGGAAAGGTGAAGTACTGGAGGCTGCACGTGGTGAAAATGGTTTTGGTTATGACCCGCTGTTCTGGTTACCCGAGTTAGGGCTTTCAAGTGCAGAAATGAGCAAAGAAGAAAAAAATAAAATCAGCCATCGTGGTCAGGCTATGCAACTGTTTAAAGCCAGTTTAGAACAATAAAAACTAAGCTGTGTAATGTTGCCCCTTCTCCCCTTGGGGAGGAAGGTGGCGAAAAATTTTCTATATTTTCCTCTATCGCCCTTGCGCAGCAGTACTATGCATTTCTAGCTAAAGTGAGTGCTTAGATCACAGCAAATACATGCAGCAATAAACCATAAATACTCACCACGGCACAGCTGATGATCGTACCTGAAGCAATGTATTTTGCCGACGTGCCTGTACCCTGATAATGCGTTTCCAAAGCCACAATATTGGCTGCTGGCGGTAAACAGAACAATAAGAACATGACCCCAATATATTGTTCAATATTAGGAATAGCGAAGTAACGATAACTCAGCCCACACAGCACCACGCCGCATGCCAATTTTAATAAAGCTGTCTGACTACTTTGCCACAGGTCCGCTTTCTCAACTTTGGTGTGCCTCAACCACATACCCAATACACACATGCCAGAGAAGCTCATACAAAATTTGGCTGCACTATAAATCACATCAATCAGATCATGCTGTGACCAATGTTGCACGCCAACGAAACGAAAAATAAGGGCTAAAATCAAAGCAATCATGGGTGGAGCACAGAGCACTTTTTTAAAAATAAACGAAAAAGCTAACGGTGTTTGGCTCACAGCTGTCACTGCCCAGAGATTGCCAAAAATAGAGCCACCGATATATAAAGCCACCATTGCTGGACTAATTTCTGTGCTAAACAACGCAATTGCAAAAGGAAAGCCTAACCATGCCATATTGACATAACTAAAACACAGGGCGCTTAATTTATTCTTTGAAAAATATAGGAAAAAGTAAAATAAGAGCACTGCCACGACAAAACTGAATAACATCAGAATAAAGCTACCAGCCTGATAAAACACCATGTTGTAGACAATAACAATCGGAATAAAGCAACGTGCTAAAAGACTTGAAAAGCCTGTTTTCAACCGTGTTGCCAATGGGGTGGATGCAAGGAATAAACCACTAAGAAAGGCCAACAGAGGGAGCAGCAACGTCACTTCAATATCCTTGAAATTTCACCGAATCATCATAACACTGCTTTTTCTCAAAATCTGTGCGAAGCGATCGTTTTGTCTTGAAATTGAAACATCATCGTCACCGCAATGTCACACAAGCCTGTTGATATAGGGAAAACGAAAAATGATGAGGATCTACCCATGGCGGGACTATCAATTTGGCATGTACTAATTTTTGCAATTGTGGTTATTCTTCTTTTTGGTACAGCCAAACTTAAGAACTTAGGTAAAGATGTCGGTGGTGCGGTGAAAGACTTTAAAAAGTCGATCCGTGATGAGGAAGCTGAAGCAGCTCAACTCAATGAGCCACGAACGATTGATGCTCATGTCAAAAGCACCGAAAGTTCTATTAAAAGCTAAGCGAGCACTGCCATGCTAAATGTAGGTATGACGGAACTCTTATGCTTTGCTATCGTTGCATTATTAGTTCTAGGTCCTGAGAAACTACCTGAAGCAGCACGCTTTGCAGCCAAATGGTATGGCAAAGCCAAACGTTTTATGAATAACGTTCAAACTGAGGTAGATCGTGAGCTAAAGCTTTCTGAGTTTCGTCAGGAAATTCAAAAAGAAATTGAGCGTATGACCGAAATAGAACAACGCTTACAAAAACAACTCGATCATCTCAGTAAATCAGCTCCAGCAACAAAGACTGAAAATACGGCTGCATATGAATATCAGTGGCTCACACCCTCTCCATTAACACCATTTTCAATCAACCATCTTAAACAACATGGTACACCTTTGTTTACTGCAGCAAATATACCTATTCAGCCCCAATTGAAGATAGCCGTATGAATCAAGTGTCAACAAGGCCAGACTCAAACACAGGCCAAGATGAAGAATTAGAACAAATGCCTGTCATGCAGCACTTAATTACACTGCGCAAGTATTTATTTAAAATCGTCGGCATTACCCTGTTGCTGTTCTTTTGTTTATTGCCTTTTCGAAATACGACTTATCAACTGTTATCTGAGCCACTACGCCAACAACTGCCAGTCAACTCAACCATGATTGCGACAGATGTCACAGCAACATTTATGGCACCGTTTAAATTAAATCTATTTGTTGCTCTAGTGTTAGCAATGCCAGTCATCATTTACTTAATATGGTCTTTTGTGCGACCTGCACTATATGAGAAAGAGCGCTTCTTGGCGGTTCCACTGCTTGTGGGTAGTATCGCACTGTTTTATATCGGGATCGCGTTTGCCTACTTCATTACGCTTCCAGCAATTTTACATTTTTTTATCAGTGTCTCGCCTGAAAGCGTCGCTCCAATGACGGATATCAATAGTTATCTCAGTTTTTGTTTGAAACTCTTTTTGGTTTTTGGACTCACTTTTGAAATCCCAATTATTACTTTAGTGCTAATTTTAATTGGTGTCGTTAGCACACAGAGTCTCGCTGAAAAGCGTCGTTTCATTGTCGTGGGATGCTTTTTCATTGCGATGTTTGTCACTCCACCTGATGCACTTTCGATGATTATGCTTGCGGTACCCATGTGGCTGTTATTTGAAATTGGTTTATTTTTCGGAAAATTATTAGAGAAAAGAAAAACAACAAGCCACTAAAACTTGAGAATTACAAACTTCCATCTTATTTCCTCCAACACTGTCTGGAGGATTTTTTATTTCATGTTGTATCTATTGCCCTATCAAATACTGTCTTCAAATTGACCCTAAACTGTAAATAAAACGTCACTTCTGCTTCATACAATCTAGCTCGACTTACTTACAATTATTGATATGGACTTACTATGACAGCCACAACAAATCAGCCAAGTCGTCGTGATCTTCTAAAATGGTTTGCGGGAATCCCTTTTTTACCGCTTGGGGCAATGACTACTGCAGCAGCATTGAGCGGTTGTAATGATAGTGACAATGACACAGCGGTAACACCACCTGTGACAAAACCTGCAAATCTAAAAGCTGCAACATTTACAGCGATGGCAGCGCCTATTGCAATTGCAGACCGTGCTAAAACATCAGTCAGTTCGAAACTCAAAATCGACTGGGATGACTCAACCAGTTCAGAGTATCAACTTGGCTATAAAAGCTTTTTTGAAACAGGCAATACTGTGCCTAAATGGGGCGGTGGTGAAATTATTGCTGGGGGATATTTTAACGCCAACGGCGACCCAATTATGGATACATCTGTTCCAGCGTCGCCACGCCAATTCTTTTCAGACTGCCCAGATGGCTCCTCGCTTATTCATTTAGACGGTGCTCAAGTCGAAGGTGTGAATAACCCAGTATTCCATGTGGTGCAATTTGAATATGCCTCACAAAACCTAGCAGGCGCGAGCGAGTATGGCAACTTACCCTCCCCAATTGCAATTTTGACATTAGACCAGAACCAAACAACAGGTCATTTAGAGCTTAAAAAATACTTTAATGTCGATACCTCTGCAGTTCATGGTTTATGGATTACTTGTGGTGCAAGCATGTCACCGTGGAACACACATTTATCTAGTGAAGAATATGAACCTGATGCATTTGAACAAGGCATTGGTGGACCAAGTCCAAAAGGAATCAGCAAAAACTTCTTTGGTGATGAGGCCGCAGCTAAACCATATAACTATGGTCATTTACCTGAAGTGATCGTAAATAAAGACGGCAGTGGTAGTATTGTTAAACACTTCTGTATGGGCCGTATTTCGCATGAACTGGTACATGTCATGCCCGATAACCGTACCGTAATTATGGGTGATGACTACACCAACGGTGGCTTCTTTATGTTCATTGCCGATGTCGCAAAAGATTTGTCAGCAGGTAAACTTTATGTCGCTAAATATGTATCTGAACTGACAGAGAGCAGTACAGGACAAATTAAATGGATTGAGCTAGGTCATGCAACTAGTCAAGAAATTGAAAAAATGGTTAATGTTGACAATATCCAACCTAGCGACATCATGGAAAGTTTAACAACTAATCCAAATGACGCATCATATACCAAAATTATTTTAGCCAAGAAGAAGCTTTGGGTAAAAGTAAAACCAGGTATGGAAAAAGCAGCAGCCTTCCTTGAAACCCACCGCTACGCAGCACTCAAAGGTGGCAGCATGGCCTTCACGAAGATGGAAGGGACCACCATCAACATTAAAGACAAAGTTGCGTATTCTGCTTTAGCAAATATTCAAAATTCAATGATCAAAGACAATGCAGCTTGGGTTGCCGCACACAATGTTTCATTCACGAAGAAAATCACTGCGGGTGGCGTACTGGCACATGATTTAACAGCAGGACAGAACACAACCGATGGGCAGCCTATCAACAGTGAATGGATTCCGTATCAATCGAAAATGCTATTGATGGGTGAGGACATCACAGTGGATAGCTTAGGTAACACAGCAAATCCAGATAAAATTGCAAGCCCTGACAATTTGAAGTTCTCTGAAACACTACGCACCTTATTCATTGGTGAAGACAGTGGTAACCATCCAAATAACTTCTTATGGGCTTATAACGTGGATACCAAAGCAGATCCTGTACGTTTACTCTCAACCCCTGCAGGAGCAGAATCGACTGGTTTACATGCAGTAGACTCAGTAAATGGTTGGACTTATATCATGAGTAACTTCCAACATGCGGGTGACATGAAGAGCTTATCTGAGGACTTAAAAGCAGCAACTTTAGCCAATTACAACAATGGCTATAGTGCAAGTGTCGGTTATTTAACAGCAGACTTGATGCCATCAGTAGAAAAGAAAAAGACTGAAACCAAAGCTTCTTAAGTCATTCCAAAAAAAATGCCGACTTATGTCGGCATTTTTTATGATTTAAAGAGTACAGCCTGTTCCGTGATTTTTCCTTTGAACTCACCCTGCTGCTGCTTTTCCAGCCAAGACCATTGTTCATGGGTCATGCGCAGGAAGTTAGAACAGCGTGTCCCATAAATAGGGCTTTGAATAAAAGTCGAAGACAATAACTCTTCCATATCCAGACTAATCCCAGTTTGTGGCAACAAGTCTGGAATAATCTTGCGCTCATCCTCCAAAATATCCCAAGCTGTCGCCTCTAACTCGCTTTGTAAGATGTGGGATTTTTGCAACATCGGTAAGAACTCTTGGGTAAAGCGCTTACGTAAATGTTTGGTTTTTTCCCAATGTTCCGTCATCAAACCATTCGACACCACATACACGCCTTTCGGAAGAACCTGTGGTGCTTCACCACGATTGCTCATATAGACCGCCTGATGCCGATCCCCCATAAAAAGATTAAAACCCGCATAGTCACATTGTTTTTTCTCTAAGTCTTGTGCAAAACGAATCGGGGTTTGTTCAGACTCTAAAAAGGATTGAATCAAATGTCCGCGAGACGTTGGATAGCTGGTTTGATCCTTCCCATCGCGAAAGTTGGTCAAAACAGCCCAACGTCCTGTTGGTGTTATCCCCATCCATGTGCCGCCAGACTGCAAATCTTGCCCTGCAATAATCGGGCTATTTTCCCATTGCTTTAAATGGCTCGAAGGACGCTGATAGAACTCATCTCGATTTGAAATCAAACACAATGGCATATCATCCAAGACCTGCCATGCTATTGCCACAATACACATAAACGATACTCATCATCTTTACACATTGAATGTACAACATTTTTCATCTCTTTCAGCTAAAATCTGTTCAAAACATAATGACTAGGAATATGCATGCTGACCTATCCAAATATTGACCCCGTCGCAATAGCACTTGGCCCTTTACAAGTCCATTGGTACGGACTGATGTATTTATTGGCCTTTTTGTTTGCTTGGGGACTAGCAAGCTACCGCGCGAAAGAACGAGGTTGGACACCGGACATGGTCTCCGATTTGATCTTTTATGGCGCTCTAGGTGTAGTTATTGGTGGTCGTGTCGGTTACGTCTTCTTTTATGGCTTTGAGCAATTCCTTGCAAACCCTATTTGGCTATTCCAAGTCTGGACAGGCGGCATGAGTTTCCATGGCGGCTTCTTGGGTGTAATGCTTGCCATGCTGTTCTGGTGTAAGAAATACAAAATGACTTGGTTCCAAACCCTCGACTTTATTGCGCCATGTGTCCCTACAGGGCTCATGTTTGGTCGTATTGGTAACTTTATTGGCGGAGAGCTTTATGGTCGCCCTGTTGCAGACCCAAACTTTGCACTGGGTATGATTTTCCCAACGGATCCGCTACAGCTAATTCGCCATCCTTCTCAGCTCTATCAGGCCTTTTTTGAAGGGTTATTGTTATTCATCGTACTGTGGTGGTTCAGTTCAAAGCCACGTCCTCGTATGGCGGTTTCAGCGTTATTCCTGATCGGTTATGGTATGGCCCGCTTCATCGTCGAGTTCTTCCGTGAACCTGACAACGGACAGCTGTTCATCGCATGGATGAGTAAAGGTCAATTCCTCAGTCTGCCAATGATTTTGGTCGGCGCGTGGATGATGTGGTATGCCTATCAAAAGAGAATCTATGATTGGGGCCCACAAAAGAATAATGGCTAATCCGATGAGCGGATAAAATATTGGGGGCATCATTGCCCCCTTTTTTAGGACCAAATTATGCTAAAGTGACATATGTTTGGTTTTTAAATACATCACTCCCATGCTCGAATTTTGGTTTAATCCCTCAATTTCTATTCTTAAAAAATTACTTATTTTTATCGCAATTGCTGTTGTAACAGGTGTGTTGTATTGGATGGAACCCCTGAGCCTCAATGCCATTTTAATGTTCTTGGGTACTGGGATTGTTTTTCTGATTTGTCGTTACTGCAAAATTCATTTTGCCGCCAAAAATCCTACAGGTTTTTTATATCGTCTACTGACTTGGATTCCAATTGCGCTACTTTTGGCACTGATTTTTATGAATATTAAAGATGGTGAGCTGCTGATTCCAGGTGCACAAGGGATTGGTTTTATGGCGCTGGGGATTTGCCTATTTTCCCCCCTATCTCTTTTGCATAGCAATACTCAGCCTGAGTCCAAATAAACCATGTTGAACTTTTGGTATTCTGAACGCTGTAGCCGTCAAATTAAACTCATCGTTTGTATTGCCACTTGCGTGATGATTTTTATGGCAGCACAAGTTCAACAGCTTGGCGCAATTTTTATTGGTTTGAGCCTAATGATTGGCATTGCAACGCATCTGCTACGTGGTGTGCAATTGAAGATTGCTCAGGACAATCCGTATCGTGAAGGTTTTTCTCGTTTGGTGGTTTTTCTACCCCTAATTGCCCTGATTTGTTTGCTGGGCTATCTACCCGCGCAAGATAAAATTGCGCTGGCGCTTCAGTGTATCGGCTTTAGTGGAGTTGGTTTATTTTTAGTATCGATTCACGCACAGCGTGAAAAAAGAGTTTAATCGGGATGCGGAGTTGCTCTACATCCCGTCAACATCTGCTTAATCCATTCGATAATAGCTGTAGTTCACATTTTGGTTACGGTAAACCGCATAACCACTTTGTTTAAAATCAGAAACCCAACCATTACCTGAATAAGCGGCAATATGTCCATAACGGTTCTTTGCAGTACGGTCGATAATATAAATATCGCCTTTTTTAGGCTGATCAAAAGATAAATTGATTTTACGATAACCAATGCTGGTTAGGGTCTTCCCCCAATCTGCCGCAGCCACAGGATGACTCTTAAAGCGTGCACCCGCAGACTCTAAGCCAATACGAATACTTTTAGCACATTTTTGGGTACTGGTTTGACGGGTAATATTTCTTAAGAAACCTGTAAACTTTTCAAGATCCACACGCTGATGGTTGCTAATGGCCCTTTCTCGTGCCTGCTTCGAGCTTAAAATATCCGAAGCGGTGACATTTCGCTCTGACTGAGAACGTATTATGATATTGGTTTGCGCAGGCGCATAGACGTCATTCATATTTACGTTTTGATCATAAGGCATACTAAAACCAACTCTCCTCCCAATCATTAGGGGTGTGCAACTTTTCGAGTTCGAAATACTAACCGCTCAGCATTGAACTTTCATGTCGTAAATGTAATATTTTTTTTCAAAATGCAACACAACCTTTCTAAAGTTTTCTTTTCTCTGTACTTTTTGAAACCTAAATTAACTAAAAAAATTTACCCCTTACCCAAGTCCTTTTTCGGCTTAAGCTCAAATTTTTCACCATTGGCTAATGAAGTCCTTAGATATGGAATGGATTGCCCATCTAAACGGCTATCTATTTAGATTCGATACAACTCAATTATTGCAGTTTAAATCCTGCACAAAACCACTTTAACCTGGTTCTCTGTAATAGCTTTCACATAACTTTTATATGAGTAATCATCTTGCCTGACTTACTAATCTCGGGTGCGCAATAAGGCACAATTCAGTATAATCATCCGCAGATTTTATAATTTAGAGTGGAAAGAACAGGCACATCTATTAAGAGGTCTGTTCCCCCGAAGTGTTTATTTGAGAGTTTTATGAAAACGTATTTAGACCTGCTACAACACATCCTCGATCACGGTGGTGATAAAGGCGACCGTACTGGTACAGGTACGCGCTCGGTATTTGGTCATCAAATGCGCTTTGATCTTTCTCAAGGCTTCCCTTTATTAACCACTAAAAAAGTTCACTTTCGTTCAATCGTGATTGAACTGTTGTGGTTTTTAAAAGGCGATACCAATGTGCAATATTTACAGGACAACAAAGTCAGTATTTGGGATGAATGGTCAACTGCAGAACAAACTGCGCGTTTTGGTCGCCCAGAAGGTGAACTGGGGCCGGTGTATGGCCATCAATGGCGTAATTTCGGTGCAACCAAAAAAGCCGACGGTTTCTATGAAAAAGATGGTTTTGACCAAATTGCATGGTTAGTCAATGAAATTAAAACCAATCCAAACTCACGCCGTCTGATTGTATCGGGTTGGAATCCACAAGAAGCTGGGCAAGTCGCCCTTCCTCCGTGCCACACTCTCTTCCAGTTCTTTGTTCATAACGGCAAACTGTCTTGTCAGCTCTATCAACGCAGTGCCGATGTTTTTCTAGGTGTGCCTTTTAATATTGCCAGTTATGCGCTACTCACTCATATGATCGCGCAAGTCTGCGGTTTAGGTGTGGGTGACTTTGTCTGGACGGGTGGCGATACGCATTTATATGCCAACCATTTTGAACAAGCGAAGCTTCAGTTAAGCCGTGAACCTTTAGGGCTGTGCCAACTGAAACTCAATCCTGCGGTTAATGATATTTTCGACTTTAAATTTGAAGATATCGAAATCGTGGGTTATGAATCACATCCTGGGATTAAAGCACCCGTTGCTGTTTAAAGCAGATAAAGCCGAATTCAATCTCGCCTTGAATCAGCGAGATTGAGGTTTACCCATAGATGTTCTTCCTCTCCTTGAGGAAGAATAAGAAATATGACCCAACATTTGAGCGCGTTATGGCCTTTCAAAACTTAGAAGTTGTACATGTAGTGGCAATGGATCAGCAACACTGTATTGGTAAAGGCAATGACCTACCTTGGCATATTTCAGCCGATCTAAAACACTTCAAAGCCATCACGCAAGGTGGTGTGGTCATTATGGGCCGTAAAACGCTGGAATCGATGGGCCGTACTTTACCCAAGCGTGTCAATTGGGTCATTACTCGCGACACTTCTTGGACTTTTGACGGTACAAAGGTGGCTTACAGCATCGAAGAAGCTTTAGCGCAAGCTGTTGCCGATGTTCAAGCTTCAGAAAAACCTGGCAGTATTTTTATCATTGGTGGCGGTGAAATTTTTAAACAGACCATCGACATTGCGGACCGTTTAGAACTCACGCATGTTGAACTCGATGTGCAAGGTGATGCGCATTACCCTGCCATTCCAGCAGCATTCAAAAAAGTCGCGTCAGAACAACATATTGATGACAAAACTGGAATTGCTTTTGAGTTCGCAACCTATCAAAAATAAAGCATATTCTTTTTGCTAAAAGCACGATGCACAACATGATCAAAATAGAATTTTGGCGGACACTGGGCTTTGGATTACTCCACACCCTGTTTAGTATTTTTGTCTTGTTGAGTTCAATTTGGCTGTGTTTTGCATTGTGGATTCAAGAGCCTTTGGGCTGGTTGGTCAGCCGTCTTTTTATTGGAATCTGGATTGCTTTTGCGCTCAGCATTTTGGGCATCTATATCACCCAAAGCTTTTTTGGTCGTCGCCTCGATATCATCCTTTATCTCCTTGGCTTTTTACTGGCTTTGTCTTGGTATTTTAGTTTAGATGCTCGCCAAGACCGCGACTGGCAACCTGAAGTAGCAAAAATCTTGCATTATGAAAAACAAGGCGACCATGTCACCCTTCATAATGTCCGCAATTTCACATGGCACCCTGACGGCTCCTATACTGAACATTGGGATACCCGCTCTTTCAATCTGAATCAAATCACTGGGGTCAATATCATTACCTCATACTGGATGGGGCCGCAAATTGCACATACTTTGGTCAGTTTTGATTTTGCCAATACCGCACCGCTGACCTTTTCCATTGAAATTCGCAAAGAGAAAAATGAAGAATTTTCAGCGATTGGTGGTTTTTTTAGAAAATATGAGCTGAGTTTAGTGGCCTCAGATGAGCATGATATTGTGTATACCCGCAGCAATATTCGTCATGAACAAGTCTATTTCTTTCCTGTTCGCCTCGGACAGGCTGAAAGTAAAGCACTGTTTATAGAGTATTTACATAAGGCAGACGAGCTCGCCAAGCATCCTAAGTGGTATAACACCCTCACCAGTAATTGCACCACCTTGGTGTTTGATATGGTTCAAGCCGTTTCACATGACGCTTTACCAACCGACTATCGTATTTTAGCTTCAGGTTATTTGCCGAATTATTTGTATGATTTAGGCGCGATTAGCCCACAGTGGGATATGAAAACATGGTATCAAAAAGCCTATATCAACCCACGTGTAAGCAAAGAAACAGAGTTAACCAGTCGTGAGTATTCACAGCTCATTCGTCAGGGCCTACCCGTTGACCAAACTCGCTAAGGTCTACAACGAGAAGCTGCAAGTTAAAACTGGCAATCAGCGACAAAATTTGCTTTGATAGTTCAGACGATACATCACAATAAGAGTCTGATCCCATGTTAAAAAAACTGATTGCAAGCAGTCTTTTAGCGAGTAGCTTAATCATAACTGGCTGCCAAACGACACCACCTCCAGCGGATACCATTGAAATGGCCAACATTCAACAGCTCCAGCAGCGGACTTGGATTTTGACGCAAATGGGCAATACCGAAATTAAAACAGCACCCAATGAACGTAATATTCCAAGCCTTCAGTTTTCAGCCGATAACCGCATCAGTGGTGCAGATGGCTGTAACCGCATTATGGGCAGCTATACCGTCGGACGCGATACGCTCACCTTGAGCCAGCTCGCAACCACCCGAATGGCCTGTATCAATAACAGTGCTGTCCCGCAACAGTTCCAAGAAGCGCTGGCAAAAGTGACACATTACCAAGTGTTTGGTAAAACACTGAAACTACTCGATCGACATGGTAACTTGCTGCTACAGTTTGGCTCTGCCATTCAACCACGTTAAATTGTTTCTATAAAAAGCCTGTAATCACAGGCTTTTTTAATCTGTAACAGACAACATTGTACTGAACCAATCAGCCCTTATATAAACAGATATAAACACAATTAGGATTTTAAAATGCAACAAGCACTCTTTGGTGGTGGATGTTTTTGGTGTGTAGAAGCGGTTTATTTAGAGCTTCAGGGCATACATAAAGTGACCAGTGGTTATGCAGGAGGAGATACCGACAACCCAACATATGAAGATATTTGTCGTGGCGATACCAACCACGCCGAAGTTATTTTAATTGATTTTGATGAAACTCAAATCAGCTATGCTCAGCTGCTCGATGTGTTTTTTGCCACTCATGATCCTACGACACTCAACCGTCAAGGCAATGATGTCGGCACTCAGTATCGTTCAGTCATTTATTATTTTAATGATGCGCAGCGTGTTGATGCAGAGCAAGCAATTAACGACTTAAAGGCAGAAGGTCTCGATATTGTGACCGAACTCAGTCCTGTACCAACGTTCTATTCGGCCGAAGACTATCACCAGAACTTTTACGCTCGTAACCCTTCTCAAGGCTATTGCAACTTTGCCATTCCGCCAAAACTGATGAAGCTGCGCTCTAAGTTTCAGGCTTTATTGAAAGACAGCAAATAACTTAATAATTCACCATAAAAAAAGCGACTTCAAGAGTCGCTTTTTTTAACATCAACTTAGTTATCGCTTACGAAAGCAATATCCGCCAGTCCAGCTTCACTCGCACGAGACATCACTTGTGCGACCATATCGTAACGAGATTCTTTATCTGCACGAAGTTGAACCGTTGGCTTGGTTTCCAACTCACCCGCTTCATTAAAACGCGTTTGTAGTTCTTCTAAGCTAATCACTTGATTATCCCAAGCCACTTCGCCATTTGCATTAATGCTTACCGTAATGGCTTTAGGTGGAGGATCTACAATATCAGCCGTCGTTTTTGGTAAAGTTAATGGAATTGATGGGTTGGCAACGGTCGCTGTCACCAAGAAGATGATCATCAAAACCAGCATAATATCGATCAGCGGAATGAGATTCATCTCATTCATGCCAGCATCGTTATCGTCACCCAATTGAAAAGCCATTAAGCTTGACCTCCAACTAAACCTTGTTGAGTCGCTTTACTTTCTACTGCCGCAGGTGCTGAGTCTTGTTGCAACATGGTATCAATGAGCAAGCCGTGTGCTTGGTCTTGAAGCTCATGTGCCAAAGTACGGTTTACACGCGCACAGATGTTATACGCTAACACCGCAGGAATCGCGACAGCTAAACCTAAACCCGTCATGATCAGTGCTTCACCTACAGGAGTTGCAACTTGCGCTAAGCCTGCTTGACCACTTTTACCAACAGCAACAAGGGCATGGAAAATCCCCCATACTGTACCGAACAAACCCACGAACGGTGCAAGCGATGCAATCGTACCTAGAACTGAAATACCTTTCTCAGCATTCGCTTTTTCAGCAGAAATTTGACGAAGAAGGGCTTGTTCTGCAACGGCTTTACGTTGTTCAAAGTTCAATACAGCAAACTTTGATTTTAACTTAGCTAAAGCTTGTGAAAGTTGAGCATAAGCTTGTTGTTTCAATTGACGTGTACCCATGATACGTAAAACAAAGATGGTCCACGTTGCAATCGACATTGCCAACAAGATGAAATACAGTGTTTTACTGACTGCATCAGCATGTTGCCAATAAACTGAAAAGTTCATACTCGAACTCCTGATAAAGTTAGCGTTTTGTATTCAATTCTAAATCAAATGGTTGCTCAGCCCGAATTGGATAAGCCACACCATTTTCTTTATAAGGTTTAAATTTAGCGCCTTTGACAGCTCTTAAAATCTTTTCATCTAAAGCAGGTACACCACTTGAGCGCGTAATACGGGCATTCACAATCGACCCTTTTTCATTCGCCTCAATCAGCACCACGACTCGACGGTTTTCACCTTGTAAATCTTGATTACTATAAACTGGTTTTGGAGAGCGGCTCCATTGCACACCTGAACCACCAATCGACACCGACTTCGGTGAAGTATCAGCTGGTGCAGCCTGAGTAACAGGTTTCGCTTGCTCTGGTTGCACGACAGGTTTTTCGACTTTTTTCTCTGTAATCGTCGTGGTGACTGTCGGTTTCACTGGGGTTTCGGTTGGTTTAACAACCGGTTTAACCACTTCTGCTTTTTTAACTTGTTGAACCTTTTCTACCTTTTTCGGTGGGGTTGGTTGTGGTTTTTCCACAATCTTCACTTCCTTCGGCTTAGTCGGTTCCTTTTTCGGTTCTTCCTTCGGCTTAGGCGGTAGCGGTTTTGGTGGTTCTTGAATTTTAACGAAGCGAACCTTCAATGGTTCTTTTTCAATCGGTTTGAGTTCAGGAGCTTTCATGTGGTTCACTGCCCACAATACGCCCATATGGCCCACGACAACCGCGATCAAAGCAGCAAGAACTTTCTTTTTCATCGGGTTGGGAGTCTGCATAGGAGAAATAACTGTTGAACTCATTAAAATCGGTGACCTAATTTAAGCGGAGTGGCCACTGGGTTGGTTTCCACTATAACGCTTATCGTTTAGTACAATAAAGTAGCGCAATGATAAATGAGAAGTGTTTTCATTTGCAACTATTAATTTGTCACTTTTTATGGTTTTTTCTAATCATACCCAAACAAAAAAAGGCATACTTAATGTATGCCTTTTTCAATCTTGCTTGCAACCCATTTTTTATTGGAAAACGACTGTTTTGTTACCATCAACAATAATACGGTCTTCTAAGTGCCACTTCACTGCACGTGCCAAGACATTACGTTCAACATCCTGACCCAATTCACGTAATTGATCAACCGTAAAGTCATGGTTCACACGCTCTACATCCTGCTCAATGATCGGACCTTGATCCAGATCCGCAGTGACATAGTGCGCGGTTGCGCCAATAAGTTTTACACCTTTTTCATGCGCTTGCTTATATGGGTTTGCGCCAACAAAAGCAGGTAGGAAGGAGTGGTGAATGTTGATCACTTTCATTTCCCACTTCTCGACAAATGCTTCATCTAGAATTTGCATATAACGCGCAAGTACCAATAAGTCATTGCCTTGCATTAATTCATCAATTTCAGCATAAGCTTCGCGTTTGTTGTCCTTCGTTACAGGGACAACTTCAAACGGAATGCCAAAGTTCTCAACCGCTTCGCGTAAAGTTTCATGGTTAGAAATCACTTTGGTGATTTCGCACGGCAAACCACCACGCGCATGACGCCATAACAGCTCAAGTAAGGCATGGTCTACTTTAGATACTAAAATCCCGACTTTTTTCACGTCGCTGACCAGCGCCAAACGCCATTGCATTTCATAACGCTCTGCTACATTTGCAGCAAAAGTTTGAGTGATGCTTTCTTTACGAGACTGTAAATTGTCTAGTTCAAACTCAACACGCATAAAGTAACGTCCGCCCTGAGCTTCAGTCGCGTATTGATCAAGCGCAGTAATATTCGCGCCTTGATGATACAAAAAGCTCGATACAGCTTGCACGATCCCTGGCTTATCTTCACAAGTAATCAGTAAACGTGCCGTGTTAGCAGTTGTCATATTCATGTCAGTTTAAATCAGTAAAATGAAAATCAAGCCAAGTATTCTAGCGCTTTTTACTCAGCTGTCAAAACACCTTATGGCTTATCATCCGATTTAAATGACGCCAAGCTCGAAAACAGTTCAGACGGCCCCATCGTATCCAACAAGCGCTCATACGTCTCACGACTTTCACCACGCAAATAGACCCCTTCTAAGAACACCATTTGACGGAGTGCCTGCCAGACCCACTTTTCTTCTAATGTATTGGAATCAGTGATATGACCCGACATATAAAGGAAGTTGGTCCAGTTGGTCAGTACAATCCATAAATTGATAATCAGGGCTTCAATTTCAGACGACGTCATTTGCATCAGACCTGCATCAACAAAGGCCTGATAGATCTTTTGCCCTTGCTGCATCACCTGCCCTGCAAAACGTGGATACATCTTGCGGAAGTCTTCATTGTTTTCAACCAAATGATAGACATCACGGTGTAAAAAGCGATAAGCCCACAACTGGCTGCTCAGCACCTGAAAATAACGAATTTTATCATTGGCATCTAACAGACGATCATCGGGCAAAGCCAGCATCTGTAGCGTTTCGCCTTGATACTGTTCCATGAGCTCTTTGATAATTTCACTTTTATTGCGAAAGTGATAATACAAATTGCCCGGACTCATATTCAATTCAGCGGCAATATGATTGGTCGTAACAGAACGTTCTCCACGCTCGTTAAAAAGCTGCAAACTGAGTTGCAAAATACGTTCTTTGGTTTTCAACGTTTTAGTTTGAGACATCCTAAAATAACCATTCATTCAGTGCATTAGAAGACTAACACATAAAGTAACTTGACTAATTAGAGCAATTACTCTAAAAATTAAACATAAATTGAAATTTGAAATGGTAGTGCGGCATGAACAGTCAAACAAAAACAACTTCATTGACACCACATTCTTATGATATTCAGCACCTACATGATGTGCTTGAACAGCAAAAGCACGCTTATTTACGTTATCCATTGCCAACCGCAAAAGAGCGTATTGACCGTTTGGCACGACTTAAGCGTATCTTAGTTAAGTATCAAGATCAATTTGCCGAGGCAATTAATCAAGACTACGGCAACCGTTCCACCAGTGAAACCAAAATTGGGGAATTGCTCACCTGCCTTGAACACATCAAATATTATAGCAAGCATTTAACCACGTGGATGAAACCCTCGAAACGTCACGTTTCAATCATTCACCAGCCAGCTAAAGCATGGGTGCAATATCAACCTTTAGGTGTGATCGGCATTATTACCCCATGGAACTATCCTTTATTACTCTCGATTGGCCCCTTAATTTGTGCTTTGGCAGCAGGCAACCATGCCATGATCAAAATTTCCAGTTCATCAGGCAACTTTGGTCGCATCCTTGAAAAAGCACTCTCTGAAGCCTTTCCTCAAGAATTAGTTTCCGTGACCAATGGCGGTGGCGCGATCTCAGATGCCTTTTGTCGTCTGGCTTTTGACAAGCTTATTTTCACAGGTTCAACCAATGTCGGTAAAACCGTCATGGCTGCTGCGGCAGAGAACCTCGTTCCATTGATCCTCGAACTTGGCGGAAAATCACCGGTATTAGTACATCCTTCTATTCATTTACGGGATGTTGCGCAGCGTATTGCTGCAGGAAAACTGTGGAATGCAGGTCAAACCTGTGTGGCACCTGACTATATGTTCTTACCTAAAGGTAAAACTACCGAGTTCATTGAGCACTTCCGCGAGTGTGTGGAAGAGATGTATCCTGACATTCTGCATAATCCAGACTACACTTCAATTATTAATGACCGCCAATACAACCGCTTGCAAAGTTATCTTGAAAATGCACGTGAGCATGGAGCACAGGTGGTTGAAATCAACCCAGCCCATGAAACCTTCTCCGATACACGTAAAGTGCCCCCTACACTGTTAACTGGCGTCACGCCTGACATGCGTATTATGCAAGACGAAATCTTTGGACCACTGCTGCCGATCATGGAATATGATCAAATAGACGATGTTATCGAGTTTATTAATAGCCGTCCGCGTCCACTTGCATTATACTACTTCGACTTTGATCAGGCGCGTGCAGATTATGTTGCACAGCGTACTCATTCAGGGCATTTCGGACAAAACACGGTTTTGACCCATGTCGCACAAGACGATTTACCATTTGGTGGCGTTGGTGCATCAGGTATGGGGAAATATCATGGTCCAGAAGGTTTCTTCAGTTTGTCGCATGAACGGTCAGTGATGTCGAATCCCAAGTTATATAGCTTGAAATTCATTCTCCCACCGTTTAACAAACCAATTCACAAGTTGATTTCAAAGACCCTTCTTCGCTAAATGATCAAGGCATGACCTATCGCACGGGTTCATGCCTAGTTTTAATGAAAATCGCTTGTCTTTTAAGCGCATTTTTGGTATAAAACGCCCCTTGAATGATTTCATCCGTTTACTTAATAACTAGCGCACAATCGGTGCTGTCTAGCAATGGAGTTCACCATGTCTAAGGTTTGCCAAGTTACCGGCAAGCGTCCAGTCGTTGGCAACAACGTCTCGCACGCCAATAACAAAACCAAACGCCGGTTCGAGCCGAACCTGCATCACCACCGTTTCTGGTTAGAAAGCGAAAAACGTTTCGTACGTCTTCGTCTAACTACAAAAGGTATGCGTATTATCGACAAATTGGGTATCGAGAAGGTTGTTACTGACCTACGTGCTCAAGGTCAAAAGATCTAAGGAGTCTGAACAATGCGTGATAAAATTCGCCTAGTTTCTACTGCTGGTACAGGTTATTTCTATACCACAACTAAGAACAAACGTACTATGCCGGAAAAAATGGAAATCAAAAAATTTGATCCAAAAATCCGTCAACACGTAATCTTCAAAGAAGCTAAAATTAAATAATTTTAGTTTTTTGAAAAAAACGACCTGCTTTAGGTCGTTTTTTTTTGCTTTTTTTTCGTTCGACTTGTTAAACTTTTAATCTCTTTTGGCACCTTTTGTGCTTTGCTTCTTTTTCACCCTTAACTTTTGCTTAAGGAGTTTTTAGTGCCTCATGACGTAGATCTCATTATATTACTTGCTGTCGGTTTTGGGCTCGCGCTCATTTTCGGCTATCTTGCCGTACGCTTACGCCTTCCCCCACTCATTGGTTATCTGATTGCGGGTATCATTATTAGTCCCAATACCCCTGGTATTGTCGCGGACATTCATCTGGCGAACCAATTGGCTGAACTTGGGGTCATGTTCCTCATGTTTGGTGTGGGCATGCATTTTTCCCTCAATGACTTATTACAAGTTCGCCGCATTGCATTGCCTGGTGCTATTTTACAAATTGCTGTCGCGACCCTGCTCGGAATAGGCGTCAGTATGATCTGGGGATGGAGTTTTGGCTCTGCCTTGGTCTTCGGCTTAAGCCTGTCTTGTGCCAGTACAGTGGTATTACTCAAAGCACTGGGAGACCGTGGTCTACTCAATTCAGTCAACGGTAAAATTGCCGTAGGTTGGCTCTTAGTTGAAGATCTGGTCATGGTCTTGGTACTGGTACTCTTACCCGCAACAGCAGCTCTACTCGGTGGAGAAGCCTTTACAGGCAGTACTGATGACAACATTTGGCTTACCTTAGGCATCACCTTACTTAAAGTCGTAGGCTTCATCGCTTTTATGCTGATCATCGGGAAACGTCTCGTTCCAATGATCATGCAATTTGTCGCTCGCCTTGGTTCGCGTGAACTATTTACCTTAACCGTGGTGGCTGCTGCGGTCTCAATCGCCTTTGGTGCGTACAAAATTTTCGGTGTTTCCATGGCACTGGGCGCATTCTTTGCAGGGATGGTCGTTAAAGAGTCTGACTTTAGCCACCGTGCCGAAGAAGAAACCCTCCCTCTACGTGAAATTTTTGCCATTTTGTTCTTTGTTGCAGTGGGCATGTTATTTGACCCGCGCATCTTAGTGGAACAACCTGTGCATGTGCTTGCTGTCATTGCAATTATTATGGTCGGCAAAACCATTGCCGCTATGGCACTGGTGCTCTTTTTCCGTTACCCCATCAATACTGCCCTCACCGTCGGTGCGTCACTGGCACAGATTGGTGAGTTTTCCTTCATCTTAGCGACACTCGGGGTTTCACTTAAGCTCTTGTCCTTAGAAGGGCAAAACCTAATTTTGGCAGGAGCACTTATCTCCATCACCTTAAACAGTTTTGTGTTCTCCGCAATTGAGCCTGTACAACATTGGATTCGTGAGCGCTCACATCTAGCACGCTTACTTGAACGTAGTGGTGACCCATTGGCAATGCTGCCTGATGAAGTCTCTCAAGACTACTTACGTGACCAAGTGGTAATTGTTGGGCATGGTGAAGTGGGCCGTCGCATTACCAAACAATTGATGGCTGAAGACATTAAAGTAGTGATTGCGGAAGAAAACCGTGAAATTGTAGAAAACCTGCGTGAAAAAGGCATTGCGGCAGTTTCTGGGATGGCGACAGACCCTGGCGTACTGATTCAAGCCCATATTCAACATGCGCGCCTGCTGGTACTTTCCCCAATGGATATTTTAGATATTCATAAAATCGTGGATATTGCCAAAACCCTCAATCCTGAGATTCAGGTCTTGGTGTGTGCAGAAAGTAAAGAAGAAGCCGAAGTGATTCGTCGCGATCAAATTGGTGAAGTTTATTTTGCAAAAGAGGAAATGGCGAAAAATATGAGCAATCATATTTTAAATCAAATTCAGATTGCACATCATCAAGCACCCACCCACTAAGGAACCAACACTGGATACAAAAAAACGTACTGTTCAGTGCGTTTTTTCTTATTCGGCTTAGCTGAAGAACTGTGGCTTTTCATCCACAACTTCCGCTTGCCACTCGCTCACTTGTTTTTCAAGTAAGCCGTATAAAGCCGCTTGCACCATCTGCTGAGCAACGACTGTTGTCTGGTCGCCCAATAATGCTTTGAGCTCTTCATTAAACTGGATCGTGACTAAAGGTGCACTCTCCGAACCTGCGTTACGTAGTGCGAGCTCACCACCTTCAAGTTGAACCAATTCTAAAATGGCTTCTTGATTTCCAAATAATTCTTTCAATTGTTCTATAGACATATTTCCTCCATGTTCAACATGGTGGCAAAGGCAGTTGCACTTTGCTTCGCTTAGACTTATTGATATAAGGACAAATTTTCAAACTTCAAGCGCTGGTCATCGCTTTTAGAATTCAACCATCTCATTCCGAAAGCCATCGATCAACGCCGTTAAGTCTCGATGCCACTCACGTAAAATTTTGGTATCGGGTAACCATGTCTGAGGGGTTTGAGTTACTTTAATGATCAGATTCGATGAAGTTTCTGACTCAGGTTCAGGTGTACTCGGCTCTGGCGCATACTGACACAAGCGATAAGCACGTTTTAACTCGGCAATGAAACCTTCTTTCGACAGTTGTTGCATTACAGTCACTTCAGGCGAGACTTGGCCCTTAGCTGCCATATGCTCTTCTATGGACTTCAACGTTGGGTTTAAGTCATTTAAGCGGTAGTAACGGACCAACTCTTGTAGAAACGCAAGCACCGCGCCATGCAAGTGAAACACAGCAGCCTCACGGTAAGCCTGAGCTTGTTGCACATGATCAATTTGTTCTGCTTGTTGACATGAAAGTCGAGCAAAGTAGAGTTTTTGGTTAGTGCGATCAGCATGGTAACGGGCAACACGAGTCATGAAGGGTGTTCCTAAGTTTTGGCGTTTATAACAATTCTAAGAGTAATCTTTCTATACAGCAGTGCATAATAAAAATTATGCATGATCTATTTCAATAAAATAAATCTTTCTTTTTGCTATGACAGGCATCGAAATATGCATGGGACGCACATTTGTGAGTACCCAAGCCCAATATTCCTTTTCCCAATATGATGCCATCGACGAATCAAGCTCATCTTCTCTCCATGAGTGAATCGACTCAACATCAACCACAGCAACAGCATACCCCCAACTCTTCATCGTCCTCGTGGGTTAAATAGTGCTTATTTTCCACAATAATCAAATCTTTAAGTGGCCATTGCTCTGGTCGCCAAGAACGGATCTCTAAGGTTTTATTTCCTTGAGAGATTTGTCGTCGCATCGGTGCAACAATCGATAAAGCTGGATAGATTTTTTTCACTTTATCCCATAAAAAAGGAGCATCGATTGCTCCTTTTTACTTATGCTTCTGGCTTCTCAGGTTTATCTTCCGCCTGTTTGACGCGAATACCAGTACCATGCAAACGTAGTGTATTAAGCCCTTTAATAGCTTTAATCGCTTCACGTGCGTGTGGCATTTCAACAAATGCAAAACCTTTCGATTTACCTGTTGCTGCATCAAGGATTAAATTACATGATGCAACTGTGCCATATTGCTTAAATAATTCAAGCAGTTCAGCTTCAGCCACTGTACGCTCTAAATTACGAACTAAAATTTTCATCTTACAACCTTCAAAAATAGGCAAAATCATCAAAAAGCAATCGCCTACGCTACTTTCTGAACATTGCACAACAAATACCACAATGTAATCTGTTTAGTTTAATCGAGATTAATCCCAAAATCTAAATTAATCGATTGGCGCTCAATTAAAGCACTCTTTACGGTTTGCTGACGAGGCTTATGATGGGTTTCCATGCTACACAAATTTCGGGTCAAATCATTTAAAAAGTAGCTTTCAACTTTACGCCCTTGCTCATCAATCACGTCTCGTGCCCACAGACTTAAATTTTGCTTGGTTAAAATCAGCTCATTCTGAGCACGGGTCAGCGCCACATATAAGACCCGACGCTCTTCTTCGACATCTTTAAAATCACCTTGGGCACGGGCATGTGGATATTGCCCTGGGGTGACATTGACCACATAACAGACCTTTTGCTCTGTACCTTTGGCCGAGTGAATGGTAATCAGGGTGACGACATCACTATCGGACTGGCGTTCAATTTCAGAAATCGACACAGGATCAAGCACATATTCCTCTAAGAACTCACTTAACTGGGCATGTTTAGAAGCCAATTGCTTCACCAGTTCAAAGTCCCCTTGGCGGCGATTCCAGTCTTTTTTATAATTTTCCGCCAATTGTGCTTCAATCGCCTGAATACCCAAACTGACGCAAGCCTGTACTTCCTGTTTCAGTACCGTCATTTGCTTCATGATCAACAAGGTTTCAGCTGGAATCCGCCCAAATTTCTCTAATTTACCAAAGATTAGATCAAACTCAGGCTCCAGTAAAAGTTGCTGAGCAAGACGGCTTGCACCGACATCTCCCACCCCATTCCACAAGGTAAGAAAACGCATCCATGCAATATCATCGAGAGGATTGGCAATCACGCGCAGCAAGCTCAGTAAATCTTTCACATGCGCGGTTTCAAGCAGTTTCATGCCCCCAATAAATCGATAGGGGACATTGGCTGCAATACATGCTGCCTCAATATGCCGTGCTGCAAAGCTGGAACGCACCAAGACCATATGATCCGACCAGCGCTGTCCCTGTAAGTAATGGCGCTCTTTAATGTCGATCGCGATCCATTTTGCTTCATCAAACTCATTTGGGAAAATGTGCATGCGAGGCTTCACGCCCTCCCCCCGATGAGCATCTAGGCGTTTGTTATATTGAATCTCAGATTGATCGAGCAGCCAATTGGAGAGGTCTAAAATTTCTTGGGTTGAACGATAGTTTTGCTCCAATTTAAACACCTGAGCATTCGGCACACGGTCTTTAAAATGGTGAATATTTTCAAAATCTGCCCCACGGAAACCATAAATTGACTGTGCATCATCGCCGACGCAGAACAGGCTCACTTTGTCTTTAAGGGGCTCAAGCAAGGCCCACTGCAAAGGGTTGGTGTCCTGCATTTCATCGACCAGCATGTGTTTGCAGAGCGATGCCACATAGTCGGCTAAACCATCTGACTGGTCGAGTGCTGAGGCCACGATCGCAAGAATATCGTCATAATCTAAAAAGCTACGCGCACGTTTTCGTGTCTCGTACTCTTTCATGATTTCCGCAATTTGATCTTTAAAAGCCAAATGCTCAGGATGCTGTTTTTCTAAGGCATCACTCAACTTTTGACGCGTATTTCGTGCAAAAGAATACAGATCACACAGTTCTTGCGGTTTAGGTAGCTGATTGGGATTTTTCTTGTCATCTTTCCCACGAATCAGGCGGAACATCATCAGTTGATCATCACGATCAATAATTGAAAACTGCTCTAAACCAAAGGCTTTCGGTACACGGCGCAGCAGATACATACAAAAAGTATGAAAAGTAGAAGCGCGTAGCCCTTTGGCTTGCTCACCTAAAGCCAGCTCCACTCGCGCCACAATCTCGCTGGCTGAACGACGGGTAAAGGTTAGAATTTGAATTTGGTTGGCAGGAATCCCTTGATCAATCAGGTATGCAGCACGTGCCACAATGGTTTTCGTCTTGCCACAGCCAGCCCCTGCGAGCACCAGACTGTGTTGCGACTCAGTCGTGGCAGCTTGTTTTTGTTGCGGGTTTAATTCATCAATTAGGCTGGCTAAACTCATAATCACTCATCAATTCGTGGATGCTGCTAGTCTAACAAATCTATGACGTCAATATGAGGCTCCAGCAATGATTATCCATTTCTGTCTGAAATACACCTTCAGATCTATGACCCAGACCTTATGCTCGAACCGCTTACTGCCTCAAAAATTTAAAATTAAGCTTACTCAGTATGCTTTATAAAGCAAAAGTCGAGTGATGTCCTCACAACTATTTTGCAAATGCTGTTCTGCATTTTTCAATGCTGTTGCTAAATCACAGTCAGGTTCATTGATCGAAACAATTTGACTAAACCCTTCATCAAATAATGCCTCAGCATCCTCTCCGACACGTCCAGCAAAGGCAATCACTGGTTTATTCAACTGCTTGGCTAACTGAGCCACCGCCCACGGCGTTTTGCCAAACTTGGTTTGGAAATCGATACTGCCTTCACCCGTGAAAACATAATCGGCTTGCTTTATTTTCTCCGCCAGTTGAGTTTGCTCAATCACCCACGTCGCGCCAGACTGAAGCATAGCGCCTGTAAAAGCCATTAGACCAAAACCTAGCCCACCTGCGGCGCCTGCCCCTGCAACATTACGTATCTGTAGATTAAGCTGTGTTTCCACCACATCGGCAAAATGACTCAAATTTCGATCCAACTTCTCAATCATCTCTGCGCTCGCCCCTTTTTGCGAGCCAAACACATGCGATGCACCCTGTGCTCCACACAGCGGATTAGTGACATCGGAGGCAATTAAAACTTGAATCTTTTGCAAGCGTGGGTCTAAAGCCTGCATATCAATCCGTTTAATATCTCGTAAATGACCACCACCAACGGGCACGTCCCGCCCTTGTGCATCTAAAAAGCGTACTCCAAGCGCCTGTGCCATACCACTACCTGCATCATTAGTGACACTGCCTCCAAGAGCCAAAATGATTTTGGACACGCCTAGATCCAATGCATGCCGAATCATTTGCCCCGTTCCCAAAGTTGTGGTCAGCAATGGATTTCGCTGTGCGGGCTCAAGCAGATGAATACCATTGGCTTTGGCCATTTCAATAACAGCCGTTTGCCCGCCATCAAATAAACCCCAATACGTTTTCACTCGTTGTGATGGCAAGGGCCCTGTCACCTCACATTCGACTTTTTGGCCAGCTAAAGATGTTAATAAAGCATCGACTGTGCCTTCGCCGCCATCGGCCATAGGCACATGTATACATACAGCATTAGGAATTATGTTTTGAATTCCACGCTGCATCGCCGCACAGGCCTGTTCTGCTGTCATACTTTCTTTGAATGAATCGGGCGCTAAAATAAAAGTTGTCATCATCCATAATTTTTTTAGAAAATTTAATTTATTAATAACACGATTTATAAATTTCCCGCCCGCATTTTTCTCTTTTCATTGTCCTTGGCACAGTTCGTTATCATTGAAGTTGAGTACATTTCGATAAAGTTAAAATAGCCTCAATGATTTTTTAATTTTAAACATAGAAGAGCTTTACTGTGCTGTCACCAAAACGACTACCATAGTTCATTTGGTTTTAATGCATAAATTAAACAAAGTGCGAATCAATTAGCCGATAAAATCATCATTAAACATTCAACGCTCTTTAAAAAAATAGGTGATGTATGGAACGAATTAACTTGGGAAAAGCCGTACCTGAACTCTATAAAACAGTATTAGAACTCGAAAACTTATCCATGCAAAAATCCCAACAAGCAGGTCTTGAGATTGGATTTTCACACTTGCTGAAACTGAGAGCCTCACAGATTAACCAATGTGCGTTCTGTGTACGTATGCATACACAAGATGCCATGAAAGCAGGTGAATCAATCGAACGGATTGCCCTCATCAGTGCATGGCAAGAAAGTGGATATTTTTCTGAAAAAGAACGCGCCGCACTGATTTTAATTGAAGAAATCACACTCATTGCTCAGCAGCATTTCCCCGATTCGGCGTATCAAGAAGCAGCAAGAATCTTATCCGATGCAGAAATTGCCGCTATTGAATGGATCGCGATTGTGATTAACACGTGGAATCGTATTGCGATTTCAAGTCAATATGCCGTCAATCCATAAGCCTGCCATTCAGCTTTACACATAATATAAAGCACACGAAAAAAGGGAGCCTGCATGAGGCTCCCTTTATTTTTTAATCATGCTTTATTCAGATTGGCTTGCTGGTGGAATCTGCTTAATGGCCGCCGCTAGAGTCAGATAATTAATCCCTTGGAATAAAATATCAAAAGCAAGGAATAAGCCCAGCACCCAAAATGGGGCATCTGGTGTAGTTAAAATCATAATGCCGGCCAGCAGGGTTAGAACACCAGAAAAAAGTGTCCAACCCCAACCTTGGAATGCTCGAAATAAGATTGCATTAAAGATACGAATGACCCCTGCAATAATCAAGAAAACCGCTAAAACACTGGTCAAGACAATGGCTGTTTTCACAGGTGTAGTAAATGCGTAATAGCCCGCAACCAAATACAACACACCAAACAAAGCCCATAGCCAGCGGAAGCCACCCTCAAAAATCTTAAAGGCTGCGATGAAGTGTAGAACACCACCTATCATCATTAACACGCCAAAGATAAACACTACGGATAAGGTGGCAAAAGGCAAAGCGGCCAAAAGAACGAAACCAAACAACACCAGTAAAATCCCTAAACCCAAATACCATTTACGATTTTCATGGAGTTGATGGCGAACTAAATCATTACCGACTGTTTTCATCTTCTTCTCAAGTTTGATTTTCTTTCACTTAGTTTTAACATGTTTTGCATCGAACTTGTAGGTTTGAGTTTATCCACACAATCAATCCATGCTGTGGATAAACTCAGCATTATCCACAGTTATTTTTTCCACCCAATTTCAATCGCAGTGATCTCATTCACCAATGTTTCATCAATCGATTCAGGCATTTTACTCTGTGTTTGTGAGGTTGGAATGTGCCCGGCCATTAATTCAGCTTTGGATTGAGGGAACAGCGGTTGTTGATTTGGATATGCATAGCCCGCAGGATACATCGGCTGTCCTGTGGCTAAGTCGTATTTATCACTGGCACCAAAGGCATGTAAAAGCTCATGTGCAAGAACGACTTTGTTTTGCTCGGTTTGCTTGTTAGATGCAAATAAATTCACCGAACCGATGCGACCTTTTTGCAAAGCTGTCGAGTGTTTCAGCTCTTTAGTCAGTGCTGAGTCATAATAGTTCAAATACAAAGTAACAGTTGGTGCACCATCTGAACCTTGATGGTTTTTCCATGCATAATAACGGAACTTTAAACTCCACAAGACCGTATCCAATAAACTTGCCTGTTCAGGTACTTTCGGCGGTAGCTGTTTGAGTTCGCGCCCAAGTTGGAAGTAAATCGCAATCGGTTGGCCGTGATATGTCGCCGACATCTGCTCTAAATAACCCTGTACCCCTTTTAAGTTTGCAGGCGTCAATTGCTGTATATATTGCTGAGTTGTACCTTGTCCATCAGCATTAACTGGATGGAGTAATACAATAATAGGCTTGCTCCAATCTTGGTTCTGATCCCGATAAGCGTTCAAAGCAACCACCAATAAAATCAGCAGCAAGATTAAAATACGAAGTTTTTTCCACATCTTTGATCCCCAATTTTTAATAATTTTTTATCACAATGATCAGCACATTACGTAATTTCTAAATGTATTATAGGTTGTTGTAATACAAAGTTTTCCCAAATAAAGTCGTATAATTTTCTTTGATTTGAAAATATAGCCAACGTTTTAGCTTCAGATAAGCTGCACCACCGATATTCAGTATGCTCATGATTCAATAGAACAGATTGGTTTTCAGCACAGAAGCCAACAAATGCGGGAATCATTTCAATCACATTCAAGCCTGGCTCATAAAACTGCTCGATGTAATCTGCGCTAAATAAACGTTGGGGCTGAATGGCGGTTTCTTCTTTGATTTCGCGAAGTATCGCTTGGCTGGCGGGCTCCTTTTCTTCAACCTTTCCTGCGACATGGCACCAATAATCACCTTTAACACGCTTCATCAATAACAGTTTAATTTCACTCTCAATTTTTGACAGTAAAACTGCGGATACAACAACAGAGCGAATAGGAATCATACATTAACCAGAATCTTTTTTTCTTTATAGCTGTGCATCATATAAAAAATGCCCACCAAAGTGAGCATTTCTTGATTATTTCTAAGCAATTAGAACTTAAGCTTCAACCCATTTTCCATCATTGAACACCAATGACCATTTGGTTTGCTTACCTTCAGGCGTTTCAGAACCAATATATTGCGCTTGATTCTTACGGCTAAATTTCACCAAAGTTGGATTCCCTTCAGGGTCAACATCAGGTGCTTGCAAAATAAACTGATACTTCGGATCAAGCTGATCGGCAACACTACGAAGTTCCGAAACTTTAGGTGCACGTGTTTCACGTACTTTCGGGAACTTACTTGCCGCCAAGAATAAACCTGCTGCCCCATCACGTAATACAAAAAAGTCATCATGCTTAGTTGAACGTAAATGTTCCATCTTAATCGGGTCTACACGCGGAGGTGCAGGCTGACCACTTTTTAAGACTTTACGTGTGTTATCACAGCTTGAGCAAGCAAAATAAGGTCCAAAACGACCCGTCTTCAGCTGCATTTCCCCATCACACTTATCACATGGAATGGTTGGACCATCATAACCTTTGATTTTGAACTCACCTTCTTCAAGTTCAAAACCAGCACAGTCTGGGTTATTACCACAGACATGTAGCTTACGACCACCATCGATCACATAACTGTCCATCGCAGTTTCACAGATTGGACAGCGTTTTTTCGACATCAAATCTGCCGTTTCTGCTGCGTCATCATCAGAAAGTGCGGCAAGTGATTCAACAGGCGTTAAGTTCAACGTGCCTTTACAACGCTCTTTCGGCGGTAAGTTATAGCCAGAACACCCTAAGAAGACACCTGTGGTTCCCGTACGAATCTGCATTGGGCGGTCACATTCTTTACAGTGAACTGCTTCCACCTCTACTGGTTGATTGCGGCGCATGCCGCCTTCACCTTGCGCATTGGTCAGGCGTTTTTTAAAGTCGCCATAGAAACTGTCAAGCAACTCTTTCCAATTGCGTTCACCATCGGCCACTTTATCGAGCTGACCTTCTAAGTCCGCGGTAAAGTCATAGTTCATGAGGTTATTGAAACTTTCATCTAAACGATCAGTAACAATTTCACCCATTTTTTCTGCATACAGACGGCGGTTCTCGAGTTTGACATAACCACGGTCTTGAATGGTCGAGATAATCGCCGCATAGGTCGATGGACGACCAATGCCCTTTTTCTCAAGCTCTTTCACCAATGACGCTTCAGTAAAACGTGCAGGTGGCTTGGTAAAGTGTTGCGATGGATCTAATTTTTCAAGCTTCAGAATTTCACCGACTTTCACCGCAGGCAATAACACATCATCGTCCGACTTGTTTTGACCACGTACTTTAGTGAAACCGTCAAAGACTAAGGTGCGACCTTTGGCTTTAAGCTCAACACCGTTGGCATCCACTAAAATAGTCGATGACAAGTATTCTGCTGGTGTCATTTGACACGCGACGAATTGACGCCAAATCAAATCATACAAACGTTGTGCATCACGTTCCACACCCACCAAGCTGTCGCCTTTTAACGCCACATTTGATGGACGAATCGCTTCGTGGGCTTCTTGTGCACCCGCTTTGTTACCATAGCGGTTCGGCTTAGCAGGCAAATATTTCGCACCAAACTCGGTCTCAATATGATGACGTACCATATTCACCGCATCGTCACTCAAAAAAGTCGAGTCGGTACGCATATAGGTAATAAAACCTGCTTCATACAAACGCTGCGCCAACATCATGGTTTTCTTCACAGAAAAACCCAGACGTGTACTGGCTGCTTGTTGTAAAGTCGAGGTGATATACGGCGCGCTCGGATTCACCTTGGTCGGTTTATCTTCACGTGCTGAAACTTTGTAATCTGCGTCTTTAATGAGCTTCAATAAAGCATCGGTATCGGCTTTATTGCGTAGCTTTAAGGCTTTACCTGCTTGTTTGACGGCTTCTAAACGAATCTCATCAGTTTGTGACTTAGTGTCTGCAAAAACTTGCCAGTATTCTTCGGGAATAAAGGCACGAATTTCACGCTCACGCTCAACCACCAGTTTAACTGCGACAGACTGAACACGGCCTGCCGATAAACCACGGGCAATTTTTTCCCAAAGTAATGGCGAAATCATAAAGCCGACAACACGGTCTAAAAAGCGGCGTGCTTGTTGCGCATTGACTTTATCGATATCAAGGCGTGCTGGATGCTTGAATGCATCTTGGATGGCATTTTTGGTAATTTCGTTGAACACCACACGTTGATAACGTGAGTCATCCCCACCAATCACTTCTTTTAAATGCCAAGCAATTGCCTCTCCTTCACGGTCCAAGTCCGTTGCGAGATAGACCTCGTCAACTTGCGAAGCAAGCTTTTTCAGTTCAGCAACCACATGCTCTTTGCCTGGAAGCACTTCATAATGTGCTTTCCAGTCATGCTCAGGATCAACCCCCATACGATTGACCAGTGCATTTTGTGCTTTTTCAGCTTTCTGAGCATCGGTCAGTTTGGTTCGTGTTGCTAGCTTCTTTTCTGCAGTCTTACTGGAACCACCTGTAGGTAAATCACGCACGTGACCCACAGACGACTTCACAATGTAATTCGAGCCTAAATATTTATTGATTGTTTTCGCTTTTGCAGGCGACTCCACAATCACTAAAGCACGCTTTTTCCCAGCCTCAGGAGAATCTGCTGTAGTACTTTTGGATGTGGACCGAGGAGCTTTCGCCATATTAACCGTTAATCCTGTTTCAATGGGTCTGTAAAATTAAAGTTCAGCCAAAGACTGTAAATATGCTTTCATGGCATCTAACTGGGTTGCTCTTAAGTCAGAATGCTCATCCCAATAGAGTCCCACGCAGTTTGCTTGCATATCAATAGCATAAATACCCTTTAATTCAATGGGTAAATGTTTAAACTTGTCATCACCTGTAATGAGCTCAAGCTGCTGATCAACAACGCGAGCGCGCATTAAAGGTAGGCGTGCTTCTGGAATCAGGACACTGTAGTACGCCACCATGCTGGCACGGTTTTCCGAAGCCATTGGTATTTTCGTCCAGTCAGGTGCTGCGACTAAACGCGGGTGTAAACCCATCTTGCGCGCTTTATCACGCATTTCACCTAAAGCTTTTTCTCTTGGACTTACACGAAGTCCAAAAATCGAGCCGAGGATGAATAAGATGATAAATCCGACAACCCAAATTCCAGTATTTTCCATAGCACAACCTTTTTATTCCTTTATTAGAGTTGCATAAGCACAATATAAAACGCAAGTTTGAACGATAAAATTAATTTAAGAACATTTCATGACTATATAGAACTTCGTGTCCATTCCAGTAAATATAGCCTTTATCGAGTAACTCTTTCAGTAACATACGCACATCTGACTTCGGAAACATTTGCTCAAGCAAATCACGTAGTGCATAGATATCTTTGGGTTTATTGGTTTTTAACTCGCGCAGTTTTCGTGCAACCTCAAGCTGTACAGGGTCAATCTGTGCAAAGTTTTTAAACAACTCTTGTTGCACGGACTGCGTATCTGCAGTTGGTTCAAGCTTATCCACGACACTGTCTTTTTGCAGTTGTTGTAGCGCTTGCTGCATGCTTTGCGGCTGTGAAATTGGGTCTTGTTCATCTAAATTCAGTGCCAACCACTGCTTCAACACTTTTTTACGAAAGCGAATTTGCTCATCATACCTTTTGATGATTTTGAGATTAATCAACATCCCCACTACCCGCTGCGTCTTTTCAGGTACGAGTTGCAAAATATTACTTATTGAATTTTTTAGACCGTCCAATGTGTTCGGCTTGCCTGACATTTTTCCCAAAGCATCACAATATTTTTTGACCATTTTTAAATAAGGCTGATTTTTGATGCTGTCTAAACTGGGAAGGTGACGTTGACTCGGTACAGCTTCAGACTGAATGAGGATCAAATTGCTCTGAATATCCGAAGATTGCATTAAGTCCAAAAGTATTTCTGCTGTATTGACCGCAGAGATAATTTCAACCTGCGTCTCTGGCTCAAGCAAAGCCATTAACTGCCCCACCACCACGGCATATTCGAACTCTTTTTGCTCGGCTTTGGGCGTGTCTAGAATCACCACTTGACCACTACTGATCCAAACAGCCAGTTCCGTCAAATCTTGCAATGCATACTCAAATTGACCTTGGCAATGAAACAAATACAAAGTCGGATAATGCTCCACAATCTCGCGCAACAATTTGGCAGTCGGAACATTATTTTCAAGGTCAAGAAGAACAACTTTTTGAGTCATAGGACAGTTTTTATGGGATGCACCAGAAAGCGGGTATTAGAGTAGGAACTGCATCAAAGGTCAAATGATTTCGTCAGTCAAATCGAGCTTTGAGTTGGGTAAAACAAAAAAAGAGACAAGGATCAGCAATATCTTCACCCCACATCACAGCATTTTTTAGCCCCAGACAGCAAATGCACTTAATAATGTGGTGGACGATCGGCCATCGGGTCAAATGTTGCAACTCCATCGGACAAATCTGAAGATTCAACACGTTGATACAAAATTTGCATTTGTTTTTTTAAATCAGCAATTTCCAGTCCTTGAATCACCAATTGTTCATTGAGTTGTTCAACTAAATCATCTAAAAATGCAATTCGGACTTGCAAATCTTCAATGGGTGCGGACAATGGCGCTTGATTATCAATATTTTGTTGTTTAGACACTTCAAGTCCTCATTTGAGATTTTTCAGGAAACATTATGGCCTATATTACTTTAAGGGATGTCCAACTTGCGTTTGGTGGACCTGCCTTGCTCGACGGCGCGAACTTTTCATTAGAGCGCGGTGAACGAGTGTGTTTAATTGGTCGTAATGGTGAAGGTAAGTCTACTTTACTTAAACTGATCGAGGGAAGCTTATTACCCGATTCTGGTGAAGTTTCTCTACAAAATGGCATTACCATTTCGATGTTGGCGCAAGACGTCCCAATGGACTCGGGCAAAGTGGCGGATATCGTGGCAGACGGCGCAGGTGAAGCCGCTGATGTGCTCAGAGCCTATCATGAAGCTAGTGATGCTTGTGTACTTGGAGACATGGAAGCGTGTGACCGCATGGGTAACTTGCAACACAAACTAGATCAGTTAGATGGCTGGGCTTTAGAAACCAAAGTCAATTCTATTTTAAGTAAAATGGGCCTAGACCCAGATGCCGATTTGGCCGATTTATCGGGTGGTCGTAAGCGCCGTGTGCTGCTTGCTCGTGCGCTCCTTACTCAACCCGATGTGCTATTACTGGACGAACCAACCAACCATTTGGACGTTGAAAGTATTGAATGGCTCGAGAAGTTTTTACTTGATCAAAATAATTTAACTTTACTGTTCATCTCGCATGACCGTTCATTTGTGGACAGCATTGCGACTCGAATTGTTGAACTCGACCGCGGCACTTTGCGCAGTTACGAGGGTAACTATTCACGCTACCTCGAACTAAAAGCAATGCAAATGGAAGCAGAAGAAAAGCAAAATGCTCTTTTTGATAAGCGCTTAGCTGAAGAAGAAGTATGGATTCGCCAAGGTATTAAAGCCCGTCGTACCCGTAACGAAGGTCGTGTTCGTGCCCTAAAAGAATTACGTGAACAATCTAAAGCACGCCGTTCACAACAAGGCAAGGTCAGCATGGCAACGCAAGATGCTAGTCGTTCAGGTAAAGTGGTCTTTGAAATTGAAAACTTAAGTGTTCGCTTTGGTCATGATGCACCTATCATCAAAGGCTTCTCCGCATTGGTGCTCCGCGGTGACCGTATTGGTCTTGTTGGTGACAACGGTGTCGGTAAAACCACCCTCATTAAAGCCATTTTAGGCGAACAAGAACATACGGGTACGGTAAAAACAGGTACGCAATTGGAAGTGGCTTACTTCGACCAATTACGTAATGCCCTCGACCTTGAAAAATCTGTCAAAGATAACGTGTCAGAAGGTTCTGACCATGTCGATGTGAATGGTAACCGTCGTCACATTTACAGCTATTTGCAAGATTTCTTGTTCTCACCAGAACGTGCGCGTACACCAGTCAAAGCTCTTTCAGGCGGTGAGCGTAACCGTATCCTTTTAGCCAAGTTACTACTTAAGCCATCTAACTTAATCGTGATGGACGAACCCACCAATGACTTGGATATGGTGACACTAGAGCTGCTAGAAGAAATGTTGTCCGACTACAAAGGCACCTTATTGCTTATTTCGCATGATCGTGCCTTTATGGATAACGTGGTAACCTCAACTTGGGTGTTCGATGGTAAAGGCAATATCGATGAATACATCGGTGGTTACCAAGATTACTTACAACAGCGACCAGACCAAACTGCGGTTGATCAAAAAAGTGCTGTGAAAAAAGCAGCGGCGAAAGCTGAAGCGAACGCAGCACCTGCTAAAAAAGTCAAACTCAGCTATAAAGATCAACGTGCGCTTGAACAACTGCCTTCCGAAATGGAAGCACTGGAAAAAGAGCAAGCGGAAATCAATGCCTCACTTGCAGATGGTTCACTATTTATTTCAGATGCAGACAAGGCTATGACATTGTCGAATCGTTTGACTGAAATTGATGAGCTATTGCTGGAAAAACTGGAACGTTGGGAAGAACTGGAAAATTTAACCAAATAATTTTCCGTAAGCTCCATAAAAAAACTCCGCACAATGCGGAGTTTTTTATATTTAACGCGGCGGGCGATGCCCACCACCGCCAGGATGTATGCCAGCACCTCCACCTGGATGTATCCCACCCCCGCCAGAATGAATTCCACCACCACCTGAATGACTACCTCCTGGATGGATATGATCAGGATGTTGCCCTCCTGGATGTCCACCGCCATGACCATTAGGTGGTGGACGATGGTTTTCTAGTGGAAAGGGTGCATACCCTGTCCAACCAAACCCATGATAATAATGATTATAATCATCATATGGACTATAGACACAGCCCGTTAAAGAAATGAATAGCACGCCGCAACTGATAATGTTTTTTAGCATTTTTACCCCCCTGTTCTTATCTTTCTTCTTAGTATTGAGAATTTCACCCAAATTAAAACAAAACAAATGTTGTGAGATATTTAGACCATGTTCTCCTCTGAGCATGAATACATCTTCTTCGCCCACCTCATAAAAACTATCACAACTTGATATGAGAAGGTCCTGTACAACAGGTTCATGGTGAAGATTGCATCTTCATTCTTGCTTCATGCTAAACTCGAAACATTCTTTTTTCAGCCTTTATCGCAATTTATGAGTTCGAAGCCAGACTATCAACCCGGTGAATTTCAGTGGTCTTTTCTGCATCCCAAATATTGGGGCGTTTGGATTGGTATCGTCTTTCTCATGATATTGGCGATTCTTCCATGGGCAATTCAACACCGACTGGCCACCCTCTTAGGCAATCTCGGTTTTAAATATCTGAAGTCGAGGCGTAAAACCACCGTTCGTAATCTGGAGGTGTGTTTCCCTGAATGGTCGGCCCAAGAAGTCCTTGAAAATGCCCGTTTAGTTTTTGTCGATCAAATGCTGGGCGTATTTGAAACGCTGAATGCGTGGTATAACCCAAAGTGGTTTACTGGCCGTGTTAGTATTGAAGGTTTAGAACATATTCAAAAAGCACAAGCAGAAGGTAAAGGCGCACTGCTTTTAGGAACCCACTCTACTTTGCTCGATGCGGGTGGTTATCTATGCGCGCAGTATTTTGAACCAGATGTGGTGTATCGCCCACAAAATAATCCACTGCTGGATATGCTCATCTACCGCTGCCGCGCCACCATTTATGCACATCAAATTGATCATGATGACATGCGTGGTTTGGTCCGCAACTTAAAAAATGGCCATGCCATTTGGTATAGTCCAGATCAAGACTTTGGTTTAAAACAAGGTGTTATGGCGCCATTTTTTGGCGTTCCCGCAGCGACAGTTACCGCACACCGTCGTTTATTGAAAATGACCAAAGCCGCAGCCATTCCTCTGTATTTTTATCGTGATGGGGATATTAAAAACCCACAATACAAAGTGTTGATTGAACCTGCGGTGGAAAACTTACCCAGTGAAGATGAAGTCGATGATGCGACACGCGTGAATCAAATTATTGAAAATCAACTCCGTATTGCTCCGACTCAATATATGTGGTTCCACCGTCGCTTTAAAACTCGCCCTGCAGGCTATGACAAGATTTATTCTTAACAAAAAAAGGGCTGCTTAAAAAGTTGAACCCGAGTTCTGCGTCCTGCAAAACTCGGGTACATGAGGTTGTGCTTTCAACGTTATTCTTGTTTTATTCGGTGGCATTCCATACCTACATCATATCCATGATGATTTCCATCAGCTTCAACTTCCATACTGGGATGATCCATTCCCGCTCCATCTGCTGATGAGACTAGAATACGGGGATACTAAATGACTAACCATTCGTCAGATTCCCAAATCCCTGTAAGCCATATCCTACACTGATGAAATCCGAGCACCCCGTATGTTTACTGGTAATCTTTGGCAATTTTATCTGTAACCTGCTTACCTTCTCGTTCCGCTTTCTCAATTCCATCTTCAATCGCCTCTTGCGCTTCTTGCTCATCGGCTTCGGTTTGTTCCAGCTCTTCTTGTGCCAGCTCAAACACCCGACCTGTTTGTAGCACCACATATACAGGAAAATGATCTGAACCAATATGTGCTAAACGCTGCATCTGTACTAAGGCAAAATCCGTACTGTGAAAAACATGATCCAGTGACCAGCGCAGCAAGGGGTAGTCGGCATGAAAAGTATTGACAAAATGTCGTCCGACGCGAGGATCTAGCAGCCCACTGATCCGTTGAAAAAGCCGTGTCGTACGCGACCATGCCACGTCATTCAAATCCCCCATCACAATGCAACTTTCATCCAAATCTTTAATCTGATCACCAACTATCAATAATTCAGCATCACGTAAAGTAGAGTCTTTGGCTTCGGTCGGACTTGGCGGTTTCGGGTGTAAGCAATACAGTTGCACTGGCTGTCCTGACCTTAAGATGACTGTGGCATGAATCGAAGGAATTTCATCGCTCAAAATAAACTTCACTTCAATATCTTTAAGCGCTAAACGACTATACAAGTGCATGCCGTACAGATTATCCAAAGGCACTGCAACCCGATAGGGATAGTCATCTTCCAGTACATTCAAGGCTTGTTGCCAATGTGCATCTGACTCTAAAGTCAAAATCAAATCCGGTTGATGCTGATGAATCTGCTGCAGCAATAAGTGATATTGAGTATTGGGCGTTAGTACATTCGACACAATTAAAGAAATCTGACGCTCTGACTGTAACTCTGTTTTGGTAACCGTTTTAACCTGTTTTTTCCACACAAAAGTATAAGGCAACACCATTTTGAGTTGGTACGCCACCGCCGCAATTAACCCAATCAAAATAGCTTCACGCACCCAATCCCAAGGCGCATCCCAAAGCAACATCAAGATAAATGCAATCAACCCCAACGCCAAAATCTGTAAGCGTGGAAAATCTGCACCTCGAAACCACCATTCATCTCGAGGAATCAGTGACCAGAAGCTTAACCAAATCACAACACATGCCAGCAACTCAACCCAGATCATAGATACCCACTCTTATATTCTTAATTTTTTGTAGATTCATAAATTAATATCAATTTTGCATGTAACATAAACAAGATATATTGCACAATATAATTGCTGTTTTCATTGTGTAGTGCTTGCAGTTAAGCGCTCTTTTGATACACTCGAATCCCCTTTTAATTTTTAACGCACCGAGGCAAAGTGACATGAAAGTAGGTCTGGTCGGTTGGCGCGGGATGGTTGGTTCCGTCCTTATGCAACGAATGGTTGAAGAGAATGATTTTGCTCATTTTGAGCCATTTTATTTCTCTACCAGTAATGCAGGCGGTGAAGCGCCTGCGTTTGGCGGTAAAACTGCCCCAGCACTTATGGATGCATCAGACATTAACAGTCTGAAGCAAATGGATGTCATTATTACCTGCCAAGGTGGCGACTATACCTCAGAAGTTTTCCCAAAGCTGAAAGCGGAAAACTGGGCAGGCTATTGGATTGATGCGGCATCTACACTTCGTATGGAAGATGAAGCCATTATCGTACTTGACCCTGTCAACATGAATGTCATTAAAGATGGTTTAGTGAACGGTACCAAAACATTCGTGGGCGGTAACTGTACAGTTTCACTGATGCTGATGGGCTTAGGTGGTTTATTCCAAAACAATTTAGTGGAATGGGCAACCTCGATGACTTATCAAGCAGCATCGGGTGCTGGTGCGCAAAATATGCGTGAACTGATCTCTGGTATGGGCTATTTGTACAACAACACCAAAGATTTGTTAGATGACCCACGCTCTCCAATTCTAGATATCGACTCTAAAATTGCGGAATTACAACGTGGCGAAGGTTTCCCTTCAGCAAACTTTGGCGTGCCATTAGCAGGCTCACTCATTCCTTATATCGACAAACAATTAGACAGCGGTCAGTCGAAAGAAGAATGGAAAGGTCAAGTTGAAACCAACAAGATCTTGGGCAACCAGCAAATCGTTCCGATTGACGGTCATTGTGTGCGTATTGGTGCGATGCGTTGTCACTCTCAAGCTTTAACTTTGAAGCTGAAGAAAGACGTGCCTCTCGATGAAATCGAAGATATGTTACGTAGCGCGAACCAATGGGCAAAAGTGGTTCCAAATACCCGTGAAGCGTCTATGACGGACTTAACACCTGTGGCTGTAACAGGCACATTAACAGTTCCTGTTGGTCGTCTACGCAAATTAAATATGGGCAAAGAGTACTTAGGTGCTTTCACTGTCGGTGATCAATTGCTTTGGGGTGCTGCGGAACCCTTACGTCGTATGCTCCGTATCCTGATTGACTACAAAAATACTTAAGTATTTACCCGCTAAAGTATTAAGCCGATCACACTTGATCGGCTTTTTTTTGTAACCTCAATGTTAACGTTTTACAAATAACACACAACTCGCTAATCTATAATTTTCGCTTTGCGATCTGTGACCGAGCTAAAGATTAAGATGACCGTAAATAACAAATTAAAGATAGCCATTTTAGCCATTATTGCTTCGCAAAATGTGAATGCGATCACTGTTGATCCTATTCAAATTCAGGTGGTGTTTTAAAAAGTATGCTGACATTAAATGAAGCCATTATTGATGTAAAAGAAGGTTAAGTCGAAGGCTTTAAAATGGTTTTCAAGCTTTTTGGAGAAATTGCAACTTCTTCTAAAACCACGCCTTATTCGATGCCTTATTTTGCTATTATTACCTTCAATTCCTACAGTAAACAACTTACCAATACTTTGCTTGCAGTTTTTAAAAGCAGTGATGAAACTGTCCCAATGATCACTTGCAATTCGGGTGTAGTGAATACCTAATTGTTTAAGCTTTGTCTTCAACCTTTGGACTGTAGCTAAATCTCTCTTACCCCAAACATAAGCAACAATCTCACCTGTTTCTCGATGGTAGGCGTAAATAAGCCATTGTTTATTATTTTTATTTCCAACAAAAGTCCAGAATTCATCTACTTCGAGAGATTCATAATGACTTTG
>CAACWN010000123.1_pt1 | contig 54998 bp, 49 predicted proteins | sample 2275671 | NCBI WGS metagenome assembly CAACWN01 (sample SAMEA5312464, study PRJEB27640) | indoor metagenome | biome: indoor environment; feature: controlled; material: polymer furnished wood metals | place: Austria | collected 2011-04-21 | reverse complement strand
ATAAAAATAAAGAAGCATGGACGACTTTCAGTAAGTTTATTTCGCTACGGTTTGGACTATGTTCAAATGGCTATTCTACGTTTGATTGGTTTTGGAAAAAAAGAAGAATTTAAGAAAGTGCTAGCAATTTTAAGAAAGAAAAAGCCTGATAGGACAAGGGTCCTATGAAATTTGTCGTGTACAGAGATTTTATAGATAAAAATAGTTCAGACTGATCATCACATCAATTTGAACTGAGCTTCATGCTATCGCCTGAATATCTACGGTTCAATCGAAGCAACAATGTGAAAAGTGCACATTACCTAAAACTACAGATGATGAAAAAATGGTGGGCTTTGAGTAACAAGTAGAAGCTTTTTGTGAATAGATTGAGAGGGAATGAAGAATTAATGATCAGTGCGGATGTTTGAAAACTCACATAAACTGTACAAAGCATGCGAATTAAGTGCGGAAGCTTAATTTTGGTCCTGAGTAAAATGTAAGGAAGTTTGTCTAATACGGGTATCGATGAATGGAATGTCAGCCAATTGAATGCTGAGTGTTCGATGCCATGGATTTGAGATGAGAAAATTGGTTATTTAAATTAAGATGATGGCTTATTTTATTGTGTTGTTTTTATCATATTCCATGCTAGGTATAAAATTTTGAAACTGATGTCGATGCCGCAGGCGGTTCCTACGCATATTATTTCAGGCTTTCTTGGCGCGGGTAAAACTACTTTGCTCATGCATTTGTTAGGTCAGAAACCGGAACATGAAGTTTGGGCGGTACTGATGAATGAGTTTGGGCAAATTGGCGTAGATCAACAGCTCATGCCACAAACGGAAGGCTATGCGGTGAAAGAATTACTCGGTGGTTGTTTATGTTGTAGCAGCCAACTACCGATGCAAATAGCACTGTCTCGTTTGCTCTCAGAACAAAAGCCTGATCGGTTGTTTATTGAACCCACAGGCTTGGGACATCCAGCACAGTTACTGGAGCAACTGACCGAGCCACATTGGCACTCGACCCTGCACATGCGTGCACCGATCACGGTGCTGGATGGTTCGCGTTTACATGATCATGCTTGGACAGCACAAAATCTTTATCAGGATCAATTAAAAGCGGCGCAGATTGTGGTGGTTTCGCATCAAGCTCATATGCAAAAAGCAGATCAAGATGCTCTTGAAAAACTGCAAACCGAATATAAGCCTTATGCTCAGCAGTGGCTTATGGCAGAGCAGGGCAAGATTGAGCTTGCGCAAATGGATTTTGAGTACATCGGAGCAAAACGACTAAAGCAGCCTTTACTGAACATTCAGCAACAGTTGAAAGCGACTCAACAAGATTTTCCCGAGATTAAACAGTTGCCGTATCACTATGTAGAAACGGCACAAGGTTATAGTGTTGCTGGTTGGAAAATGCCGAAGCGTTGGGTTTTCAACTTTTACGATTTATTAGATTTGCTTTGTGAACAGCAAGATTGGCGACGGATTAAAGGAATTTTCCATACCAATCAGGGATGGAAGGCATTTAATTTCAATCCTGAACAATTTAACTATCAAGATGTGGAAGAAGGGATTGATAATCGAGTTGAATTGATTGTTCAAAATGAAAGAGATTGGATGGATTTTGAAAGCGCACTTTTTGAATGTCTCATAGAGCAATGACTTAAATTGTTTTAAGCAAAAAAAGCCGAAATCTTATATGCTAGTCGGCAAATTTGAGGATGGTATGTATGGCGCTTAAAGCTACAATTTATAAGGCAGATTTGAATATTGCCAATATGGATGTCCACCAATATGGGGACTATCAACTGACTTTGGCATTGCATCCTTCAGAAACCATTGAGCGTTTGATGGTGCGTTTGTTGGCATTTGCACGTTTTGCGGATGAAGCTTTAGAGTTTACCAAAGACTTATTTGAAACCAATGAGCCTGCACTGTGGGAAAAAGACCTCACGGGTCAGCTGGTGAAATGGATTGAAGTGGGCAGCCCAGACGAAGATAAAGTGAAAAAAGCCAGTGCACGTTGTAAGCAAGTGGCGATTGTCACTTATGGTACAGCGGTCGATGAATGGTATAAGCGCAACAGTAAGTTGAAGACATTGAACAATGTAGAAATCTGGCAGTTGTCGACTGCAAGTACTGAAGCGGTTCAAGCCCTGTGTGAGCGGACTATGCAACTTCAGTTAAATGTAATGGATGGTGAGTGGACCTTAATTGGTGACCATGCACAAGCCATTATTGAGTGGACGCAATTGCAATAAACAAGCAGTTTAACTAGATTTATTGATTGAACAGGTTGGAGCGAGAACATGAGCGCAGAATTAGAAATTATTGATTTGGTTGTCGGTGAAGGCAAAGAAGCAGTCAAAGGTGCTTTAATCACTACGCATTATACGGGCTGGTTAGAAGATGGAACCAAATTTGACTCATCTTTAGACCGCGGGAACTACTTTGAAACTGTGATTGGGACAGGCCGTGTCATTAAAGGTTGGGACCAAGGGATTATGGGCATGAAAGTGGGTGGTAAACGTAAACTCATCGTGCCATCACATTTGGCTTATGGTGAGCGTAAAATGGGCAATATTATTCCTGCCAATTCAAATTTGATTTTTGAAATTGAATTGTATGATGTAAAAACACGTGATTAATCAAAAATAGTGATAAATAAAAGAGTCAATTACAAGGATGTATTTGATTAATTTGTAAAAACACTTGGTTTTTAAGAAAAACATTTGTAGATTAATTCTTAGGCAGAGCGTATTTAAGGGAAGAGTCGCTTTTGTATAGCTCATTGAGCAAACAGTCTTTGTTTGGGCTTATTTTAGGCTGTTTGCTGGTTTTAAGTTTGATACCTTCGACGTGGGCACAATATGAAGCTGAGCCCACGCAGTATTATTTGCATCAAAAAAATGTCAATGACATTCAATTCACCGAACAAACCACCAGTTATTTAAAAGGTACATGGTCTTATTATGACCAAGAGCTGATTTCTCAGCCTAATCGTAAACTCCCTTCTAAAACTACCGAATTGCCAATTTCATTTCAAGAACTTACAGGTAGTAATACGGGTTATGGGACTTTTGTCGGTCATTTCAAAATTCCGGATGAATTTATTGGCCGAAGGCTAGCCATTCATATCCCCAATCAAAATTGTGCTTATCGGGTTTATCTCAATGGCGATTTTTTAGTTCGTTTAGGGGATGTCGCGGATAATGCGGGAGCACAGCAAACAGAAAATGCACCGCGGATTGCTTATTTTGTCCCTGACAGCCCCTATTTTACTTTAAGTATACAAGCCTCAAACTTTAACAATTTACGCGGCGGCCTTGAAAGCCCCATGCATATTGGCATTGCTAAAACGATTAATCGACATTATCAGCAACTGATGATGAGTATCGCCATGATCTGTGGCGTGGTGTTTGGTGTAGGAATGTTCACCACCATGTTCTCGATGTTCTCGATGTTCTCGATGTTCTCGATGTTCTATGGTTCAGATAAACGGAATAGTAAAAGTTTTTTTGTTTTTGGTATTTTTATTTTATTTCTTGCCTTACATAATCTTTTTACTGCGCCATATGCTTATACGACTTTCCTAGATATCAATTGGTTGTGGGGCATACGCTTAGAATATTTATTTATCTATTTAGCGGTCATGTTTTTTTTGAGCTATATGTATTTGCTCAATCAGTACTATTTAAAGCATTGGATTTATACCGTCTCCATGTTGGTTTTGACCTTGAATATCGTCATTACCTTGTTATCCGAGCAAGTTGTTTTTGAGCAGCTGGCTTTTTATAGCGCATTTTTCAGTATTGTTATTTTGGTTAATTTTGCCTATGGTTTTTACCTTACTTTAAAGACCAAACAAAAATATTCGAAAATCAATTTATACGCCGTGGTATTGCTGTGTATATCGGTCATTCATGACTTTTTACTAACGCTACATGTGATTGATTCTATTCATCTATCTTTTATCTCCACCAGTCTGTATGCACTTTTGGTGATGTTCCGACAATCACGTAACTATGCTTATCAGACTTACCATACCGAACGTTTAAATAATAATTTAATTGAATTGAATGATTCTTTAGAGCAAAAAGTGCAACAGCGCACCTCTCAATTACATGACTTAAATGAAAAACTCGAATATCAAATTCAAATTGATGCCTTAACAGGTGCTTATAATCGGCGTGCATTGAATCAAGAAATTCAGCAGCGCTTTATTGAAACACAACAAAATAGTCATGCAACTTTGGTTTTTGCCATGATGGATGTCGATTATTTCAAAAATTATAATGATTTCTATGGGCACCTAAAGGGCGATGAAGTTCTGCAAAATCTGGTCAAAGTGATTGGTGCAGTACTGCCACATAATGCCTACTTAGCACGCTATGGTGGGGAAGAGTTTGCCATTGTTTTATATAATGTCCCAATTGCGATTATTAGTCAGATTATGCAAACCGTTTTAGATGCAGTGCGTAGTGCGCGCTTTGAGCATCATAACCGCCTAGATGGCAAAGATTATGTAACTTTGAGTATGGGGGTGTCGTGGATGGATCATGAAACGATTTATGCCAATATTCATGACCTTATGAAAGCGGCCGATTTAAAGCTTTATCAAGCCAAAGAAGCGGGCCGTGATCAGATGAAAATGCCCAATGAATCCTATGAAAATGAGTGAATTTAGTTGAGTCATACTTCTGTTAATAAAACTTAGGATAAGAGTTTAACCATGGTCACCATTTTGGGATTTGGAATGTCTTGGACGTGGATTTGAAAGCCATGTTTTTGATAAAAAGAGCATGCCGTTTGGGTGCTTTCTAAACTCATTTGGTGAATTTTTTTACGTTTAAGATGTTCAATAACAGTTTCTAATAAAGCTTTTCCAATGCCGCGCTGTTGTTCAGCGGATGAAATATAATTGAGTAAAATACGACCTTGATCACTGACCATAATAAAACCCACTACGTGCTGATTGAGTACATAGACCCAGCTGTCGTTATAGTGCATCCACATAATCAGGTTGGATTGGGTTTTATTTTCTAGCCAAATTTGAATCGTACTTTCATGGCGATGGTGGTCTTTGATACATGATCGAATACTGTCGTGCACGACATTTAAAATTTCAGGAATGTCCTGAAGTTGGGCTGCCCGTATCATCTTTTCTTCTTAGAGCTATAGAAACAGCTATTTCATGCTAGCGACTGTATTTATTAAATTGAATTACTGTTAGTACGGATGTAACTTTGTTGTTCAATCGCACTAAGTTAATTATTTTTTATAGTGATTTTGTGAGTGAAAAATCACATATTGTGATGCCTTTCACGTTTGTGCGAATATGTGTTGAATCACTTGAATTGGTCTGAGAATCAATACCCAATTACAAGTCATCGAATTGAGCATTTGAGTTCATACGTAGTCTGTTTTAATTAATTTGGTGTTTATTTGAGCGATAATGCTGTATTTTAAAAGGGAATATTGGTTACGAGAGCAGAGCATGGCGACATTTTTACTGATGATTTGCATACTCATTGCTTTGGTTGCGACATCTATTATTGGAATCAAAATTCAAAAAAAGCAACGTTTTCTGAAGCGACAAAAAAAAGCGGTTGAATCTGAAGCAGCATCTGTGCAAATGGCAACGCATACCAATAGAGCACCTCAGGTTGAGCGTGTTATTGAAGTTGATGCTTATGAACAAGAGCTGTTCGATGACGTGGCGACTCTATTTCTAGATCAAGCGATATTGCTCACGGTCGAAGAAGATGCAACGTTAATGCAAAGCACCTTATTGGTCAAAATGCCTGCGAAAACCCAGACACAAATCCGAAAAATGGATTTAAATGAATGGTCTATTTTTTGGAATTTCTATGATCAGTCGCTTGAATACTATGTAAGTCGTTATGGCATGTTTTATACGCATATTGACCGCAGTGGACGCGAGCATAAAAAAAGCTATCGTACTCGGGATTGATCTCTTCGCTTAAGCCTCTTCAGCGTCCATCACAGCTATGGATAACTGCTTAAGAATTCGCTCTGCAACATGAGTTAGATAGAAGTCATCCTGTTTTAAGCGTGTCATTAAAATTGCCCCCTCATAATCGGCAACACTGATTTTAGCCAGTGCCTCAGCTTGAGCAATGGGCATGACCTGCTGAAAGTAGTGGAACAACGCCAATTCCCAATCTTGAAAAATAGACTGAATTTTGAGATGAATTTGTTCAGATAAATGCGGGATTTCCAATGACAGCATCCCGACTAAGCAGCCTTGAACACCCGCACTAAAAAAGCTGACAGATTGCTGGTGCAAGTGTTCAAAGCGAACGCAATACTCTAAGTGCGTATCATTCAAAATACTGAACAATTTATGGTTTAAGTATTGCTGGCTGATTTGCAAAATATCTAAAACCAAAGCTTCTTTATTGGAATAATAATAATAAAATGCTGCTTTACTGAGCCCACAAGACTTTGCCAGTAAATCCATACTGGTGCCTGCATAACCATGGGTTTTAAAGGTTTGCATGCAATGCAACTGGATTTGTTCTTTACTCAGTTTTTGTGGGCGCATAGAGTTTTAACGTTCCGTAATGGTTGGTAATGATAAATAGCCATCGAAAGTGTTCAGCATATCTTCCCAGATGGCTTCGGCCCCTTGGCGGAAATATCCCATGTGCCCAATTTCTTTCAAGCCATAGTCATTGGCTTCAATATTGAGATAATGCATGTTCGCATGCCGATAATGCTGCATAAATGCATGCCTTGAGTTTGGTAAAGCCCAGTCATCATCCAGTGCTGAAACAGCATAGATTGGAGTTTTGACCTGTGCATACTGTTCCAGTAAGTGTCGCTGCTCTGGATCTGCAAAAAAGTAGGTCGGATTTTTACACCATTTTCGCCACTGTGTGTAGACATCCACAGGTAAATCGGTACCCATTTTCAGCAGGCTCCAAGGCAGATAGCCCTTTAGTGCAACCATCGGCGGGAAAATAAGATTCCACATGACATGTACTTTCATTTTCTCCCGAAACGGCATATAGCCATGCCAACCCGCACCTGTGCCAAAGCAATACATCGCAGTGACTTGGTCATGGTTGTGGATTAAACCGAGTGCTTGGCCTCCATAAGAGTGTCCAACCACAAAAATAGGTTTGTCATCTTTGTGGATAGAGTCAATGGCAGCCGACAAGTCTAGCTGCCCCCAGTCCAAATAGGACATGCTAAAACCTTTGAGTTGCTTCGGTGCAGAAAGCCCCACACCACGATAATCAAAAGTTAGGACTTGAAAACCTAGCGCTACTGCATACTCGGCAAAGCGACGATAGAACTGCTGTGGTACACCTGTTGCACTGGCAACAATGATGTTGGCTTTGATCGGCTCAGATGAGCGATAACGTGTACCAACAAGTATATAACCATCGGTTGCTGAAAATTTTACAGTTTGTTTCTCAATTTGGGGCGAATCTAAATGGGCTGTGCCTTGCATTATCGTTTCTTCTTTTTTGTTAAATACTAAAGTCGGTTCCAGACTTTTGGGCTTTACTGTCCTTTAAACTGAGCAGGGCGGCGTTGTAGCATCGCCATGACACCTTCTTGGACATCTTGGGTTTTGAGTAGTGGGCTGAGGTGCTCTTGTAAATGTGCAAAGGCATAGTCTGCGCCGTGTTGTACTGCTTGTTGTGCAGAAGCCAGCGTGGCTTGAACGGCAAGTGGTGCAGCTTGTGCAATTGATTCTGCAAGGCTCAATGCTCGCTCTAATGCAGCATTTGGCGTGGATGCTTCTACGACCTCGGTAATTAAATTGAGGTCGAGAGCTACTTGTGCATTGAAGCTGTCACCTGTGAGTAGATAGCGCATAGCTTTGTTCCAACCCGCCGCTTGTACAAAGCGAACCGTTGCACCGCCAAAGGGTAAAATACCGCGCTGTACTTCCATTTGGGCAAATTGTGTATTGGCATCGGCAATAACCACATCGGCATTGAGCATCAGTTCAATTCCCGCGGTAAAGCAAAAGCCTTGGACTGCCACAACCACGGGTTTGGTACGAGGTCTGGAGCTGGTGCCCCAAGGGTTAATTTGTGTCGCGGGAAAGTCGAAAACGCCTGCAGTGAGTTTGGGTTGCAACTCAACCAAATCAAGCCCAGCAGTAAAATGTTCTCCGTGCGCAAAAATTACAGCACAGCGCAGTGAAGGATCATCCTCATATTCGGTAAGGGCCAGTGATAAGTCATGAATCATATGACTATCGAAAGCATTGCGCTTGGCTGCGCGATCTAAACCAATTAAAAATAACGAACCGCGAACTTCGCGACTGACACGACCTTGTTGTTCTGACATTTTGATTATTCCTGCATCGTTTTATAAGTTTTTAAACGATTGTTAGAAAACTGTCAAAACTTATGCGTATTCATTCTGTGACTCGACAGTTTGATCCGATTCACCGAAAAAAACGACGTTTAGATTGAGCGGAATTGTCTTGCCTTTATTGAGTTTTTTTTCATAATAGCAGCACTTCTTTGAATACCAGTTGAACCATGTCTAGCCTTGAAATATTTGCAGTCATCATTAGCTTAATTGGGGTGACGTTGACCATTAAGCGCAATATGTGGTGTTGGTGGTTTAACTTCGCTGCTTTCTTGTTATATGCCTATTTGTTTTATACCTATAAGTTGTATGGCGAAACCATTTTGCAGTTTTTCTTTGTAGTGGTGAACTTTTACGGTTTTTATCACTGGCTCAAAGGTAAACAACAAGATCATGAGATTCGGATTGAACCGATTACAGCTCGGCAAGTGATTTTGCAAATGCTACTTGCCGCTGCGGCTGGTGCAGTATTTGGTTTGAGCTTAAAGTATTTGACCGATGCTGCTGTACCGCTATTGGATGCGCAGCTCGCAGCGTTTAGTCTGTTGGCGACTTATTGGACCAGTCGTAAACATATTGCGACATGGGTGCTGTGGGTATTTGTCGATATTGTTTATGTCGGTATGTTTATCTATAAAGATTTGTTCCTAACCGCGGCTTTATATGCAGGCTTTGTTGGCTTGGCGGCTTTTGGATGGTGGCAATGGACACAGGTACGCCATAAACAACAGCTGAAAAGTGTTTAGGCTAGGCAGTGTTGATTGACTTTAAACAAATACAATTGGCTCAATTTGAGTCGGTCATTGAACGGTTAAAGGGAAGTCCACAGCAATATTTGGACTTTGCTTCGGTTGCGGATTTTTATCAGGCCACTTGGCTGGATGACTTACCCAGTAGTGCAAGTTGGGCGGTCACAGGGCTGGATGATGGGGCCGAGCATTTTGATATTCGCTTGGCCTGTTTTGAGCGCGTGGTTTTTATTCATATTGCAGATGATATTGTCATACAGAATGGCACACATTGAAATCTAGATCACGGTATAGTCGGTGCTGGAGCATCGTCTATATTTGACCTTTCTACAGGATGACGAGATCCAGTTTTCAGTCCTGATCAGGGCATGGATGTTTACAAAAACAAAAAATAAAGGATTTAATGCTATGGCACATCAGTTTGTAGTCAATGCCACCATCAAAGGTGTTTCATTGGATGACTTCCGTCGACTCGCAGCCAATATCAGCTTACATGAAAATGTTTGTCGTCGTATTCCCGGTGAGAAGTTGGAAATTTTGGAGTCGAATAAAGTCGGCGATATTTATACCCTCAAGCGCGCGTATAATTTGGATGTCAATATTCCAGATATTGCGAAGAAATTTTTAAAAGATGCCTTTCGCTTACAACGTACCGACGTCAGCAATTTAGTTGTATTGAGCTCGGAAGTTCGTTTAGACCCCAACTTACCTTTAGAAGCCGTGTGCCAACGTAGTGTATCGGGTAATGATGAGCAGATTCACTTTCAACTGGAATGGACGGTAAAAGTGAAAGTGCCATTAATTGGCGGTATGTTAGAAAAACATGCTGAAGGTGAAATCCGTAAGTTTAGCCAAATCGAGCTTGATATTGTGGAAGATGAACTGCGCCAAAATTTGCATGCAGAAACTTTAAGCTAAAGGCTTTGACCTCATGTTTTCAAAGTATGTTGCATAAAAAGAAACCCTTCGATTGAAGGGTTTTATCATTTTAGTGCTTCATCTCGAACTGAGCTCGATAAACCAAAGCTGTGAAGAAGCAAATCAAACAGACCAGCCAAATATAATACATCGCGCCAATGTTGCTATAGAGACTGAGCCATTGAACCAAAGGCAGTGTGATGCCTCCTGCAATAGCATAGGCGACATTGTAGGAAAACGAAATGCCCGAAAAGCGGATTGGAGCAGGGAACATTTTGACCATGCTATAGGACACAAGCCCTACCGTGCCTGAAAAGAATCCCAAAAGCATATACAGTGCAAACACCGTAGTTGGACTGACCGCACCTAAACTGTGATAGAAAATGGTTGCGATAGCGGCGACACCGAGCGAGCCAAAAATCAAGACCTTGGCTGCACCAAAACGATCTGCCAATGTCCCAGCGAGTATACATCCCAGCATTTGCATGATGATCGCAGCACTTTGCATTTGAAAAGCATCGCTACGTTCAAAGCCAAAGGCACCCGTCAGTAAGTTTGGCATGGCTAAAATCAGGACTACCACACAAGCAGTTAAGAACCAAGTCAAGAGCATACCAATCACCACGGCGGTTTTATGGTTGGCGAAGACTTGTTTCACCGGCATTTCTTTAGACAGCTCTTTACGTGCTTGCATGGCTTTGAATACGGGTGTTTCTTTCAAATAACTGCGTAAATACAAGGCCACTAAGCCAAAAATACCGCCCACAATAAAGGGAATGCGCCATGCCCAATCATGTATAGCGGCTTCATTAAACTGAAGAGAAATGAACAGTGACATTAAAGCACCGAGCAAAATGCCGAGTGACAAACCAGCCGTAAGTAAGCCATTGGCAAAACCAATTTTTTCAGATGGGACATGTTCAGAAACAAAGGTCCATGCCGCTGGAATTTCTCCACCAATTGCAATGCCTTGTACCACCCGCATAAGGAGTAAGAGTAAAGGTGCGGCATAACCAATCGTTTCAAAGGTCGGCATAACCCCGATCATGAGGGTAGGCAAAGCCATGAGCAAAATAGATAAGCTAAATAGACGCTTGCGCCCGATGAGGTCGCCAAAGTGCGCCATGACTACACCGCCAAGTGGACGGAAGAAGTAACCTGCGGCAAAAATACCGTAAGTATTCAGCATAGCCCAAAATGGGCTGAGCCCTGCGGGAAAGAACAGCTCAGAAATAATTTTGGCGTAAAAAACATAAATAACAAAGTCATAGAACTCAAGTGCACCACCGAGTGATGACAGCCCAAGGGTACGTTTGTCTTCTCTGGTCAAACGTGGTGTTGCATCCATGCGTATATTTCCAAAGCTAAATAAAGGTTTATATTTGATTTTAAAGAAGTCTTTTTTGAATGAATAATCAATCTTTCTTTACTGGGTTTGAACTAAAAATTATACATGAATCAACATAGTTGATTTGACGGTCAACGTAAATTTATAACGCAGGCGAGATAAAAAGCTTATGATATAAAAAGAATAAATAGGTATAAAAATTAGGATTTGTGTATGAGTGTCATTTTACCTGTTGCGCAACGTGGTGAAGATATTTTAAGACTCAAAGCTGCTCGCGTCGCAGATGCAGAATTTAATAGCGACTGGCTCATGCAGTTGGCTTCTGCCATGATTGCGACCATGTTAGAGCGGAGCGGTGTGGGCATTGCCGCACCACAAGTCTATATTTCAAAGCGGGTCATTATTGTGGCTTCACGGCCAAATTTACGCTATCCCGATGCACCTGAAATGGACGCCGTGGTGATGGTCAATCCTGAAATTTTAGAGTTTTCGCAAGCAACGACCTTAGGTGAAGAAGGCTGTTTAAGCGTACCGAATGAGCGTGGTCAGGTACAGCGTGCGCAAAGCATTAAGGTGTTGTATCACACTTTGACTGGTGAGGTAATGGAAAGTACTTTTGAAGGTTTTCCTGCACGCATTGTGCAACATGAAATCGATCATCTAAATGGTATTTTATTTGTCGATCGCCTGAGTGCTTAGTCGCGAGTGTCATTTTATTCATCTTTATATTTAAACTGTTGTGGGGTCTGCCCCAAATGACGTTTAAACATGGCACTAAATGCACTCGGATTGCTATAGCCAAGAGATCTTGCAATCTGCGCGACAGATTCACCACTGGCAATTTTACTTAAGGCATGGGCAATATGCATTTGCTGAACCCATGCGCGATAAGACAGCCCCGTTTCCTTTTGAAACATGCGCATCAAGGTTCTGGAGCTGGTGCCAATTTCATCGGCCCATGTGCTTAAATCTTTTAACTGATCGGGCGTACTTAATAGTGCTTGGCAAATATTCATTAAGCGTTTGTCTTGTGGCCACGGAATTTGAATGGGCAACAGATTGGCTTTATGAATTTCATCAAAAATTAAAATCTGTAAAGATCGAGACAGTTCATCAGAGCTGATCAGCTCGGAGGGTGGAATGTGTTCAATCGCATTGAGCCGAATGAGCAGTTCATGCAATAACTTACTGACCCGAATAATAAAACAATGTTGCCCCAGCAGTGCAGCTGCATCTGCTTGAACCAATGCGGTATTGAGTTTAACTCGGCTTAATGAAATCACACTGTGCTCAACATGGGTCGGAATCCAAAGTGCACACATCGGCGGCACGATCCAGACATGATTCGGGGTGAACACTTGAATCATCCCTGCCGAAGCATACAGAAACTGCGCCCGTGAATGCGTATGCGCAGGGGTAATCTCTCGATAGGTATGCTCAGAAGAGAGTCCAATCACCAATTCGGACATTTCGGTTTGAATCAGAGAGTTTGGCATGTGTGGTTTAAATTGTCAGTTATACAATGATTATTGGAAGATAGTCTTGTGAATGACAATTTACAATCAATGCTTGATGAAAAATACATGGAGTTTGCGAGGGATGTCGTCTTCAATTCAAATGAAAGAGGGTATGGGCGAAGCTACAATCAATGAGCAACCGCAAGGTATGATTATAAAAGTGGTGGGAGCGGTGGCGGTTGCGCATCTACTGAATGACTTGATTCAAGCCGTTTTGCCAGCCATTTATCCAATGCTGAAAACCAATTTTTCCTTAAGCTTTGCGCAAGTCGGACTGATTTCATTGGTCTATCAAATTACGGCATCGCTACTGCAACCTTGGATTGGACTCTATACCGACAAACATCCGAAACCTTATCTGCTCCCACTCGGTATGGTGGTGACTTTTAGCGGCATTTTGCTGTTGGCATTTTCACCAAATTTTATTGTACTGCTCATGGCCTCGGCATTGATTGGTGTAGGATCTTCGACCTTTCACCCTGAAGCCTCACGTGTAGCACGTATGGCTTCGGGTGGGCGCTTTGGCACAGCACAATCGACCTTTCAGGTCGGTGGCAATACAGGTACAGCGATTGGGCCTTTATTGGCCGCGCTGATTATTGTGCCTTTTGGGCAGCATGCCGTGGCATGGTTGATTGTATTTGCTTTACTTGCGATTTGGGTTCTGTTCGGTGTCAGCCGTTGGAGCATCAGTCACAGTAAAAAACAATTGGCTGCCAAAGCGCATCAAGTGCAAAGCAAACTGCATGGGCGTCAACTCGTCATCGCGCTGTCGACCATTTGCGTGTTGATGTTTGCTAAATTTACTTACATCGCCAGCATCAGTAACTATTTCACTTTTTATTTAATGCACAAGTTTCACCTCAGTTTACAAAGTGCGCAGTTACATCTCTTTGCCTTTTTGGCTGCGGTGGCTCTGGGTACATTTGCTGGTGGGCCGATTGGAGATCGAATTGGGCGTAAAGCGGTGATTTGGGTGTCTTTTGTCGGCATGGCGCCGTTTGCGTTGATGATGCCGCATGCCAATCTATTTTGGACGACTGTACTGTCGATTATCACAGGTTTAGTACTTTCCTCTGCCTTTGCTGCCATGGTGGTCTATGCACAAGAGGCTGTTCCGGGACGAGTTGGCATGATTGCAGGGTTAATGTTTGGTTTAATGTTCGGTGTAAGTGGTATCGCCGCAGCAGGCTTAGGATATTTGGCTGACGTCAACGGCATTGAATGGGTATTTGGCGTGTGTGCGTTATTGCCTTTACTCGGTTTAGCGACCTTCTTTTTACCGAAGACTCAAGCAAACTAACTGAATACGGCTGACCTTCAGTTTTAATCGCGCTATCTTATCAAACTAAGATGGCGCGATTGCATTTTGGCCTGATGATTATTGTTATGTATAAATGCACTGGGGTTGTGTGGTTTGATTTTAGAGGATTGATGTAATGACTGATCTGAATGCTGTACTCAAATTTTCATTAGGCGTAGATCGACTTTCATTTGAAATGGATGGACAGCATATTCGGTTAGACCACGGTTTAAGCTTTATACAGTCAAACAGTATGCGTCATGGGTTACTGGATGAACTTGCGATTGAGTCGATGATTTATGTGATTGAGGAGCTGTTAGAATCCGTTCAGATGAAGTATGTCCAACCTAAGACCGCCATGACTTCAGATGTATTATTCCAAAAGGTTTTAGCATTATTTTTCTCAGATCAGCAGCAAATTGACCGTGTGCAACTTGAAAGTGCTTTTAATACATTTATTGAGCGCAGGGAATACTATGTGTCTAAGGTGGCTGATGAAGGTTTCTCTAGTTTGGTTTACTTTATTGTACTGCGGGAGATGATGCATCACTGGAATGTGGTGGAGATTCAATTAGAACAGCTTGATTTTGAATGATATTAAAAACGTAAAAAATAAGGAATGATAGATAACACAATACCAGTGCCACTCAGTAGGAAATTACTCTCAATAAAATAAGGGAAAACCATTAAAACTAAACCTACAATAAAAGGCACAGTCATTTTTTACTTTTTTCCATACAAAAAATAGCCTAAACCAATTGAGCTAAAGATCACGCCTAGAAAGAGTTGAGTACTGTTCATGATGATGTTTAGTGCATTGTCATTTTCTGTTAGATATTATGCCAAGGTTATTATAAGAAGATATGAAAATTAAGAGTGCCGTGATGCAACCGTATAATAAAAACTTAAAACAGCCATCTCGTGATTTACGTAATAATATGACTGATGCTGAACAACTATTATGGCAGAGATTAAGACGTAAACAGATTTTAGGGCTACAGTTTTATAGACAGAAGCCGATTCTCAATTTTATCGTCGATTTTTATTGTCCTTCTGCAAATTTGGTGATTGAGTGTGATGGTGGGCAGCATTACACAGCAGAAGGGCTGGAGGCTGATCGGGCGAGGGATCAAGCTTTGGCGCAGTTGGGGTTGAACGTGCTGAGGTTTGATAATAGGCAGATTTTGACTGAAACTGATGCTGTGGTGGATCAGATTTATTGGATTGCGAAACAGAGATTGGAATCCCTCTCTTGCGAAAAGTAGTTTCTCACCTTTGGGAAAGGGGGGACTTTACGCGAATTTTGTTGAGGTTTTGAATTCGCGGGGTTCCTCCCTTTTTAAAGAGAGGTTAGGAGGGATTACTCATAAAAACATAGGTTAATATAATTGTTTGTAATATATTGAATTTACTTTATGGGGGAAATTAAAGAAGGTTGCCTAAATGCTGCTTTGTAAAATGTGTATTGAAAAGAAATTACCATCTTATACATATAATAATGAAAATTTTGGAAGACAATTTTGTGAAGAGTGTCAGAGTGAAACTCAGCATTTAGATTATGAAGTTTTTAAAAATAAATTATTCGACGTGATATCTAATAATTATAAACTTTTAAGTAATCTTCCTTATAGAGCAGGTTGGTTTTATGAAGCGCATGATGAAGATGGGGTAGTGGATAATTTCTATGATCTTATAGAGCCATTGAATTTAGATGAAGAGTTAGCAGAAACATTAGCAGATGATTGGGCAGAGAAGTATGGTAATGATTGTTTAGTACTTTATGATGATTCTTTAGAAGAGTATGAAGGGTGTAATAAGGAATTTGAATGGGAGGATATTCAGGAAAGTTTTAAACATGAATTTAGATTTTTCAACTCGAAACTAAAAGATTTTTTAGATCATACTTTTGAATTTTTAATTGATGATCAAAGAATTAATGAATCACTCATAAATATTATACCTCCGAGTACTACTTTATATCGTGGAAGAAGTTTTGATAGCCTTAAAGATTTAAAAAAAGAAATTAATAATGATAATTTGATGTTTGAGTTGGAAAATGAAACTGAAGAACTTGCAAAAAATATTCGAAATAAATTTGGACTTGTACCATCATACTTAGCTAGTGACCAAAGGATGACGCCTTTAGGTGTATCCGCTCTTTATCTATCTACTGATAAACTAGCGTGTGTAGCTGAAATTAGAGCTTTAGTTGGGCAATATGTTGGTGTTGCTGAATTTTCTAACAGAGTAGAATTGAAGCTATTAAATTTGAATAAATTAGCAAAGGGGTTTTATCCCTATCATTTAGAAGAAAACTATCTTGAAAAACTAGATGTTTACGTATTCTTTAAAAAACTCATAGCAAGTGTATCTAGACCAAAACTTGATAGTGGAAAGTTTGATTATTTGATAAGTCAGTATTTTTTTGAGTATTTAAGAGTAAAGTTTTCAAACCAAATTGATGGGATTTATTTGAAATCTATTCAGTTACCTACAGCTGATAATATTATCTTATTCCCTGAGGTTACTACTGAGGGTATAGATAGCTCTCTTTTCGCAGGGAATAATAAAATTTATTTTTCATGGAATGCAACGGCAATGAGTGGTCTGAGTATTTCACAGGTGAAATCAATTGTTATTACTACTGAGATTGAATATATATCCCATCCAAGAATGACAGAATCAACGGATTGGATTTAATCCCTCCCAACCTCCCTTTGAAAAAGGGAGGAGCTGCCACGTAACTCATTTAATCACATGATATCCCCCTTCTTTTTAAAGCAGGTGAGAAGCATTGCTTCGCAAGGGAGATTAAACTCAAAAGAATCCCCTCACTTTGAGGGGATTTTTTTATTTAATACGAATTGATTTTCTTCCCCCTTTGTTAAAGGGGGATCGAGGGGGATTTAAACAATCGAATCATCTAAATTCGGTGCCAACCAACGCTTCGCTACATCCAGTGACCAACCCTTACGCTTTGCATAATCCTCAAGTTGATCCTGAGAAATCTTGCCCACATTAAAGTATTCACTTTCAGGGTGCGAATAATAGAAACCACTCACAGAAGAAGGCGGCATCATCGCAAAGTGTTCAGTCAGTTTCGTACCGATTTTTTCTTCAGAACCTAACCAGTCAAACAACACCGCTTTTTCAGAATGCTCTGGACAAGCAGGGTAACCTGGCGCAGGACGAATACCAACATACTTCTCTTTGATCAATTCTTCATTGCCCAAAGTCTCATCGGCTTTATAGCCCCAGAACTCTTTACGAATACGCTCATGCAAATGCTCCGCAAATGCTTCGGCAAAACGATCCGCTAAAGACTGAATCAAGATTGCAGAGTAATCATCACCTTTGGCTTTATATTCATTCGCCAATTCTTCCGCACCAAAGATTGATACCGTGAAACCACCAAGATAATCGGTATTGTCTTTAGAAGTGCTAATAAAGTCGGCTAAAGATAAATTCGGCTTACCCGTGACTTTGTCAGACTGCTGACGTAGGTGCTCAAAAGTATGCGTTACAGTTTGACCTGCTTCATCAAATACGCTGACGGTATCTGCACCTGTACGTTGTGCAGGGTATAAACCAAACACAGCACGTGCATCGAAACGATTATTCTCGATAATGTCTTTCAACATGATTTGTGCTTGATTGTACAAATCAGTCGCGGCTTCACCCACCACTTCATCTTCTAGAATTTTCGGGAATTTACCTGCCAAGCTCCAAGAAATAAAGAATGGTGTCCAGTCAAAATATTCCACCAATGTTGCAAGTGGGTAGTTGGTGAGGACATGTGTACCCATCGTATTTGGAATTGGCGGTACATAATTCGCATCCACTTTAAAGCCATTTTCAATCGATTCGGCATAGCTGAGCTTCGCTGCTTTCGGCTGTTTATTCGCTAAACGTTCACGAATCTTGGCATATTCAGCACGATGCTCTGCAATAAAGTTACCACGCATTTCTTTAGACAGTAGGGTAGTCGCTACACCCACTGCACGAGAGGCATCTGCTACATAAATTACCGCATCATTTGAATATTGTGGGTCAATTTTAACCGCGGTATGGGCTTTCGATGTGGTTGCACCACCAATCAGTAAAGGAATGGTAAAACCTTTACGCTGCATTTCTTTGGCAACAAACACCATTTCATCCAAAGATGGGGTGATCAAACCAGATAAACCGATGATGTCACATTTTTCATCAATCGCGGTTTGCAAGATTTTTTCCGCAGGTACCATTACACCAAGGTCAACGATGTCATAGCCATTACAACCCAAGACCACGCCCACGATATTCTTACCAATATCATGTACGTCACCTTTTACGGTTGCCATCAAAACACGGCCTTTAGATTGTGCATTGCCTTTTTCGGCTTCGATGTACGGGTTCAGCCATGCCACAGCTTGTTTCATCACGCGTGCAGATTTTACTACTTGCGGTAAGAACATTTTACCCGAACCGAATAGATCACCGACCACGTTCATACCATCCATCAATGCGCCTTCAATGACATCAAGAGGACGTTTGGCTTTGAGGCGGGCTTCTTCGGTATCTTCGTCGATATAGGTAGTGATGCCTTTTACTAGTGCGTATTCAAGACGCTTTTCAACCGACTCATTCCGCCATTCAAGATTTTCAGCTTCACGCTGCGCGCCACTATGACCACGGAATTTTTCTGCCACTTCAAGCAATTTTTCTGTGGCGTTTTGACCTGATTCACCTTGGTTTTGGTTCAGTACAACATCTTCAACCGCATCTTTCAGTTCTTTTGGAATATCGTCATAAATCGCCATTTGACCCGCGTTCACGATACCCATGGTCATGCCTTGCTTAATGGCATAGTAAAGGAACACCGAGTGAATCGCTTCACGTACAGGTTCATTACCACGGAAGGAGAAGGAGACGTTAGAGACACCACCCGAGATCATGGCATGCGGTAGGTTCTGTTTGATCCAACCTGTGGCTTCAATAAAATCGACGCCATAGTTGTTGTGTTCTTCAATCCCTGTTGCCACTGCAAACACGTTCGGGTCAAAAATAATATCTTCAGCGGGGAAGCCAACATCATTGACTAAAACATCATAAGAACGTTTACAGATTTCACGCTTGCGTGCAGCCGTATCTGCCTGACCTGTTTCATCAAATGCCATGACAATAATCGCAGCACCATACTGGCGACATAAACGTGCTTTTTCGACAAACTCGTCATAACCTTCTTTTAAGGAAATTGAGTTCACGACAGGCTTACCTTGTACGCATTTTAAGCCTGCTTCAATAATTTCCCATTTTGATGAGTCAATCATGATTGGCACACGAGAAATATCAGGTTCAGATGCCACTAGATTGAGGAAATGTACCATTGCATTTTGCGAATCGAGCATCCCTTCATCCATGTTGATATCAATAATTTGTGCGCCTGCAACGACTTGTTGCTGTGCTACCTCTAGGGCTTCAGCAAATTTTTCTTCACGGATGAGACGTAGGAACTTTTTTGAACCTGTAACGTTGGTCCGTTCACCGACATTAACGAATAATGAATCATCATAAATATTAAAGGGTTCTAAACCACTTAAACGACATGCAGGTCTGGTTTCTGGAATCTGACGTGGTTTTATATCTTTAACCGCATTGTAAATGGCAAGGATATGATCAGGCGTTGTACCACAGCAACCACCGGTAATATTGATCAAACCACTTTCTGCAAATTCTTTAATGAAGGCTGCGGTTTGTTCAGGGGTTTCGTCATATTCACCAAAAGCATTTGGCAAGCCTGCATTTGGATGCGCTGAAACAAAAGTATCGGCTACATCAGCAATAGTTTTCACGTGTGGACGCATGGCATCTGCACCCAAGGCACAGTTAAAACCAATTGAGAGTAAGTCACCATGACGCACCGAGTTCCAGAACGCTTCTGCGGTTTGGCCTGTTAAGGTACGGCCTGACGCATCGGTAATGGTCCCTGAAATCATCAGGGGTAATTCACGACCAAGTTGTTTGAACACTTCTTTCACTGCAAAGATTGCCGCTTTACAGTTCAAGGTATCGAACACGGTTTCGATCAAGAGGATGTCTGCACCACCTTCGATTAAGGCGTGCGTTGCTTCAATATAGTTTTCTTTCAGTTCATCAAAGGTAATGTTACGGAACGCTGGGTCATTTACATTGGGTGAAATTGAACAAGTACGTGAGGTTGGGCCAAGTACGCCTGCAACAAAACGTGGTTTATCTGGGGTTGAATATTTGTCGCATGCTGCACGCGCTAAACGTGCTGCTTCACGGTTGATCTCTGGAACGAGGTCTTCCATGTGGTAGTCCGACATCGAAACACGTGTGCCGTTAAAGCTGTTGGTTTCAATAATGTCTGCACCCGCATCCAAATAAGCTTCATGAATGCCTTGAATAATTTGTGGCTGAGTCAGCACCAAAAGGTCGTTGTTGCCTTTGAGGTCAGAAGCCCAATCTACAAAGCGTTCACCACGATAATCTTCTTCTTCGAGCTTGTGACGCTGAATCATGGTACCCATTGCACCATCGATAATAAGGATGCGCTCGGAAAGAAGTGCTTTTAAGGTGGCAAGTGTAGACATTCAAAACTCACAAACAGGTTTTCAAAACGTGCAATATTTTAGCAGAAAAGCAGATTGATTGATGCCTAATTCAAGTGGTATTGGCTATATGGCAAATAAAAAAGGCTGATTTAGCTTTAATTTTCACGAAAGTGAAATATAGAACCGCTATGTTAATAGATCAGAATAAATAGAGATGAAAAAATATTGATTAGAGCAGATTGTTACAGACTACAGACAGCACAGCCAAATGTAAGAAAATAATTCAGCGTAATCCGCACCGAAAAATTAAATTTTGAGCCAGCACAGTGCGTTCAAGGCCTATAGGTGATTTACTGCTGATCTAAAATAAGCCAATTATGAAAAAATTGGCTTCATGTGACACGCATTTGTCATATAATTGTCACAATTAAATTGAACAATAGGGGATATTGATATCCTCTTTAGCCGTCTGCATGAATTCTAATATTCCTCCCGTCCAAGATCAGGTGCACGTGACACAGGTCAAGTCGACGAATGTGCACGTACCTACACCGAAATTTTTTATGCCGGTGTTTTTAACGGTCATTATTTCAACGCTAATTTATATTGGCTTTCAGCTTTCTGCTGACTTATCGCATGTTCCTGCACTGAATCTTTACTCTTTAATCCTTTTAGCGACGGCGTTGTTCATTGCTTTGGGTTTTGAGTTTGTAAATGGCTTCCATGACACTGCCAATGCGGTTGCAACGGTCATTTATACCAATGCACTGTCTGCGCCTGTTGCGGTGATGTGGGCTGGTTTCTGTAACTTCCTTGGGGTTATGGTCGCAAGTGGTGCAGTGGCTTACGGTATTATTGCACTGCTGCCCGTTGAGTTGATTATGAATGTCAGCTCAGGTGCAGGTTTTGCCATGGTATTTGCCATGTTGATTGCTGCGATTTTGTGGAACTTGGGCACATGGTTCTTGGGTATTCCAGCATCAAGTTCACATACTTTGATTGGTTCAATCTTAGGTGTGGGCATCATGAACTACCTGATGCATTCGGGTAGCGGCGCTTCGGGTGTCGATATGGATCAGGTGATTAAAGTCGGTAAAGCTTTACTGTTTTCACCTATGATCGGTTTTGCTTTTGCAGCAGTGTTATTCTTATTGGTAAAAAAAATCTTTAAGAAACAACTGGAACTGTTCCAACCACCTGAAGGCAACAAACCACCACCGCCACTGATTCGTGCCATTTTGATTTTTACTTGCACGGGTGTAAGTTTTGCGCACGGTTCAAATGACGGTCAAAAAGGTATGGGGCTAATCATGCTGATTTTGATTGGTATTGTGCCTTTGGCTTATTCTTTAAATAAGAATTTAGATTCACAGCACATTCAGTCATTTGCTCAACTTTCAGATCAAACTGCGGCTGTGATTTATCCGAATCATAACGATATTGCAGATGAAAAAGCCCGTACGGTAATCACGCAATATATTCAAACCAAAGAAATAACCCCAGAAGTCGTACCTGCTTTAGCCAGTTTGACAGATCATTTGGGTGAGCGTGTTGGCCATTATGGAGATCTTAAAGCTATTCCTGAAGCTGAAGTTTCTGCACTACGTAATGACATGTACTTAAGCACGACTGCGTTCAAACGTTTGGATAAAGCGGATCAATTGCCAGCGATGTCTGAAGCAGGCAAGAAGACAGTAAAAGAATATCGTAGTAACCTTGATTCATTCTTACAGTATATCCCAACATGGGTGAAAGTGGCTGTGGCATTGGCTTTAGGTCTAGGTACGATGGTCGGTTGGAAGCGTATTGTCGTGACTGTAGGTGAGCGTATTGGTAAAAACCATATGACTTATGGTCAAGGCATGTCAGCAGAATTGGTGGCGATGACCACGATTGCAGCTGCTGATGGCTTTGGTATGCCAGTATCGACCACTCACGTGTTGAACTCTGCGGTTGCAGGGACCATGGTGGCAAACAAGTCTGGTCTGAACTTTGCAACAGTAAGAACCATTCTTTCGGCTTGGATCTTTACCTTGCCAGCAACGATCTGTTTATCAGGTGGCTTGTTCTGGTTGTTTCTACAGTTCGTTTAATCTGATTGGTAAAAACCAATGATAAAAAAAACGCTACCTTGGGTAGCGTTTTTTTAGCTCTGTATTTTATGAACGATGCTGTTCATATTTTACTTTTTGAATTTCGCCCAGACTTTGTCTAAAGGTAGTTTATCTGCGGCAAAGCCATAAAGTGCTGCAAAGGGCAGTGCAGTACGTGCTAAATAAGCTACACGCCATAAGCCACCATGGTTTGCACCATGCATCATCAGCTCTAAAGGATGTTCAAGTTTGACCTCCGGGTTAGCTACAGACGCAGGATTACGCAGGTCATGGATCCATAAAGCCGCCATGATGGCATTGGTAGTTTCAGGTTTAAAGGCTTCAACATCAAACAAGCTCGCTCCATTAAATGCGGCTTTGAGCAGTGGATTTTTGGTGACAGAATGCGTGGTGGTTGATGGCGCAATGTTGATGCTGACGCGCTGACCTTCTGAGCGAGCAAGCGTTGCACGCCACTGCTGAATACGTTTAGCCAACGCATAGTTCGGCCCTTGTTCAATCACTAAACAGTCGGCGATACCATAAGACTTCGTATTATCCGACTCGATGAGCTCATGTAGGTTTTTCTTAAAAAATAGTTGTCCGCTGAGGGTTGAAATACTCTTGCTAATCATCTGCTGCGTTTTAGAGCGTCCACTGAACTTTTGCTCAGACGCTGTAATGATTTCTTCTGGAACTGCATAGACATCGGTAGGTGTACACATATACATCAAACTGGTATCTGCTTTTTGCGCACTGACATATTGCATGATCGCATCCATTGCAACGGAAACGCGGACATGTTTTTCACCATCCAAATAAGCAATCGCAGCCAAATCTAACTGATGTGGGTTTTGTACCAACCATTGTGCAATTTCAGGCACTTGTGTCAGTAAGTTCGCACCAAGTTTTTCTTTAAGCACAGACACAGGTGTTTCCGCGCTCAAAGCTTCAACTGATGGGGCATATAGCGTGGCATTGCCGTGTTGAATGGTGTCTAAAATTTTGCTCCACACGCGGCTATTCGGTAAATCAACTGCCACAATATTGGCTTTCCATTGGGCTAACCATGTGAGTGGACCCGCTTCAGATGCCGCACCGAACAAAACCATTGTGCGATCTGATAAATCAAACCATTCAGGATGTTCCACACAAGCAATCAGTGCTTCAGCATGACTGGGTTCAATCACACCTGCATCTAACCATGTTTGGATTTGTGCAAGTAAAGCACCCCCTTTGAGTTGTTGGCCTTTATAAGGCACTGACCATTCAGGCGTCGCATGACTTTCGCCTTTGAGTTTAATAGTATGCAGTGGTGCGCTTTCAAGTGACATTACATCTTTGAGGAGATGTTTTTGCCCATCCCGATAAAAATCAAACACATTATGTGCTTTGTTGAGCCCATCTTGTGCCATTTGAATCGGTGCAATTTGATTACGAATCCCAAATTCAACTAAGGATTTAAAATAGCGTGGATATTGTTTACGCCAGCTCTTTTCTGTAAGAGCTGTAACAGAGCTCTGGTGATCAACATTTGCTAAGGCCTCTGCAATAATCTCTTTCCCTGTACGTGAGGTACTAACTTTTTGTGTTTTAGGGTAAGTTGGAAATTGAAGACCATCTAAGGGATTGGACATGCAAGAAATCTCACTGGCATTTGCTATTTATATACAGTTGTAAACATTATCTATGCCAAATCAAATTACTGCTTGGCATTTCATGCCAAATTTATGTAAAAATATATATAATAAAAAAGCCTTCTGAATAGAAGGCTTTTGAGTTTAGCAGCGACCTTTTTGGTCTGTCCTAGTGGGCAGAAATCGCTTTGGCCATGAGGATAATAAGAACGATCATCGACGATGATACTCCCTTCAGGAGTGTGTACCGCACAGGCTGTAAAACTGAGACTGATCATCAAGGTTGCCAATATAGACATTATTTTTATCGCAATTTCCTTGGTTTATAGTTGTCCTGATGTTCATTGTAAAAATCAGGACCACCCATTGCTGTAGAAAAATGTTACTGAGCCTATATGCGTATGGATGCAATCCATGTGCAATCTAGGCGTTCGGCTTTAAATAGGTAACTGGGTTAATTTGTTCAGAAAGTGTGGAATAAGACGCGGCTCTAAAATTAAGGTCATGATGACCCCATAAGCAGCTCCCCAAAGGTGGGCGCTATGGTTGATGTTGGAGTTTCCTTTTTTACCTGCCCAGATGCTATATGCCACGTACAACACTGCAAAAATAATCGCAGGTACGGGAATAAAAAATACAAAAATCAGCTTCCAAGGTTCAAACAACACATAAGCGAACAATACCGCAGAGACCGCACCAGAAGCACCAAGGCTTGCCCAGCGCACATCATTTTTATGTTTTAAATAACTTGGTAAAATGGCAAAAATTAAACCACCCAGATAAAACAAAATAAAACCTAACTCATAGAAGTATTGACGGTAAAAACTTTCAATGATGCTACCAAAGAAAAACAGGGTGAACATATTGAACAGGAGATGCATACCATCGGCATGAATAAAGCCATGGGTAATAAAACGATCGTATTGTCCACGTTGCATCGCAGGAGGCCAGAAAATCAGTCGGTTCATCACGTTCTGATTTGAAAAGGCCACCATAGAAATAATCACCGTAATAATAATGATCGTAACTGTATGATTAAAAGGTAAATCCAACATTTCTGAGATGTTCTGCATATAACTATCTTGTGGTCATAATGCCATTAAATTGAGCGAAAAGATGAACTTTCACAATAAATCCGACAATTTTGGTTGATTTTTTTTAATTACCCCGCATCTTCAGTTAAAATAGCAACTTCAGCTTGAGGAAATGATTGTTATGTCGACTGAGAACAGCAGCACTGCAGTTGCAGAGGAAATTCCAAACTTATTGATTACTCCGACTGCACAAGAGTATTTACGTGATTTATTAGAAAAACAAAATACACCGGGCATTGCTGTACGTGTATTTGTTGAAAATCCGGGTACACCACGTGCTGAATGTTGTATGGCATATAGTGCGCCTGAAGAAGTGATCCCAACCGATTACCGTCAAGATTATCCAGATTTTCCTGCGTATATCGATACACCGTCTATTCCATACTTATTAGATGCAGTGATTGATTACAACAAAGACCGTTTTGGTGGGCAGTTAACTTTCCGTGCCCCAAACTCGAAAGTACCACGCGTCGGTCCTGATGCATCGATTGAAGAGCGTATTACGTATATTCTTCAGTCTGAAATTAACCCAGGTCTAGCAGGGCATGGTGGTAACTGTGCATTGGTTGAAGTCGTTGAAGATGAAGAGCATGGTTTAACGGCTGTACTGAAATTCGGTGGTGGTTGCCAAGGCTGTTCAGCAATTGATGTCACGCTGAAACAGGGTGTTGAAACGACTCTGCAACAACACATTCCTGAGTTACGTCGTGTGATTGACCAGACGGATCATACGCAGGCAGAAGGCGCGTACTTCAAATAATTTTTAAACCATTTTACCAAATAACCTCCTTAAATTAGGGGGTTATATTTTATCTAAAGGTAAAATGTAACTGAGAATAATTATCAATATTTATTGCAATATGTTTATCATTTGTTAAGATACCCTACGAAATTTACACAATCTCTCCTTCTTTTGTATTTGGGTGTATACGTTATGGGTAAAAATCTGACGAGATCAACTTTGGCTTTGGCTGTTGTAGGGGCAATGAGTTCATTTGCGATGGCGAATGAATCGCTGACTAATGGGGCAGAAAAAGATACAACACAATTACAAACGATTGTATTAACGGCTGGGGAACAGGTTAAGCAGTCTCTAGGCGCATCTATTATTACGGATAAAGATTTAGAAAAATTACCTGTTGTAAATGATATTTCTGAATATGTACGTCGGATGCCTGGCGTAAATTTAACAGGCAATAGTGCAACGGGACAACGTGGTAATAACCGCCAAATTAATATTCGCGGTATGGGGCCAGAAAATACCTTGATTTTGGTTGATGGTAAGCCTGTGAATTCGAGAAATTCTGTGCGTTATGGCTGGAGAGGGGAACGTGATACCCGCGGTGACTCAAACTGGGTGCCCGCAGATGCGATTGAATCTATTGAAGTATTGCGTGGTCCTGCGGCTGCTCGTTATGGCTCAGGTGCCATGGGTGGTGTTGTTAATATTAAAACTAAAAAAGTCACAAACGAAGTTCATGGTTCAGTTGAGGTATTTACTAACCAACCTGAGAACTCAAAAGAAGGTTCGAGCCATCGAGAAAGTTTTAACTTGAGTGGTCCAATTATTAAGGACGTATTGTCTTATCGTTTATATGGAAATTATAACAAGACAGATGCGGATGCTGCAGATATCAACCCACTGACAGAAAGTGGTAGTCGTGCAGCAGGTCGAGAAGGCGTTGAGAATAAAGATATCTCAGGGCGTTTAGCTTGGCAGATTAATGATCAACAGAGCTTGACTATTGACACTTCATTTGGTCGTCAAGGGAATGAATATACAGGTGATATTCAAAACAGTAATGCAGATGCAACAAATCCAGATTCTAGCTTTAGTAACATTGCGTACGTCAATGGATTGTTAGGTAAAGAAACTAATACGATGTACCGAGACAGTTATGCTTTAACCCATGAAGGAAAATGGGCATGGGGTGATACAAAATTATTGGCTCAATTTGATAAAACTAAAAATAAGCGTATTCCTGAGTCACTAGCTGGTGGGCCAGAAGGAAGTCCAAATTCATTTGATAAAAAAACGTCGGTGCTAGATACCACACGTTTTAATGCTGAAACCAATATTCCATTGGATATATTTCTTCCTCAAGCACTCACCTTGGGCGCAGAGTGGGTTGAAGATAAGTTTAGCGATGCAACCAGTACAGTACAAGCAGATGCCTCTGGTTTGGTACAGTTGCCATCTGATCGTACTCACATGAAATCACGAATTGCTTCTGCATACATTGAAGATAACTTTAAAGTAACTGATGCAACAGATTTGGTCTTGGGAGTTCGTTTTGATGATCATAGTAAGTCTGGGTCAAACTGGAGTCCAAGTTTAAACATTACCCAAAAACTTGGAGATTACTTCACTTTAAAAGGTGGTATAGCAAGAGCATATAAAGCGCCAAATATGTATCAAAATGCAGAAGGCTACTTACTCTTTACACGTGGGAACGGTTGTCCTGACACCACAGCAACGGCTTCGGGAAGTTGCTATTTAGTTGGAAATGCAGACTTAAAACCTGAGACTTCTATTAACAAGGAAGTGGGTATCCAGTTTGAAAAAGATATTGTGAATGCAAGCTTAACGTGGTTCCGTAATGATTATAAAAACAAAATCACATCAGGTGACGAAGTTGTTGGAACGACAACCGTAGGTTCAACAACATATCATTTATTAGAGTGGACCAATATTCCAAAGGCTTTAATTCAAGGTCTAGAAGGAAGTGTTAGCTTAGATTTTGGTAATATTAATTGGACAAACAACTTTACTTATATGATGGATTCAGTGAATAAAACCACTGGAAATCCTTTGTCAGTTGTACCTAATTACACGATTAATTCGATTTTCAACTATGATATTACAGATCAATTTGATGTGAATTTCGTTTATACCCAATATGGTCGCCAAAAACCACGTCAATTTGCTGAAACGCGTAATACAACGATGAACACGAAAAGTGTGCCAAGCTATGGTATCGCAGGGATTAATGTTGGATACAAATTTACAGATCAATTTAGCGGTCGTTTAGGTGTGAGTAATTTATTTGATGAGCAACTTGTTCGTAATAATGACTTGAACCAAACCTACAACGAACCAGGTCGAGCTTATTATGCGAGCTTGAAGTATGCATTCTAAATTATGAAAGAAAAAAGCCGCATAATGCGGCTTTTTTTATCGTTTTAGAATCGCTTGTGCTTGGTCAGAATAATAAAACAGTTCTAAATAATAACGTGCTCGATCACGCAAGTAATGTGATTTGATGAGCTCTTGAATAATAGGATTCAATAAATCTTGAAGTTCATTTTGAATTAAAGCTTCGTCGATATTTAAGTCACGTAGGAGTAAATCAAAAGGACGTTCTTGGTTGCGAATGTACCAAGCATAAACACCATCATGCAGCTGTTGCTGCAGATAGTTAGTTTGACGTATATGTTCCCAAATTTCGTGACCCATAGCGACGGTTTGAGGCAAGTCTTGCACTTCTACATAATTTTTTAAAACTGATAAAGGCATGTCTTTGATTTTATGCCAAAGATTGGCTTGAAAATGATACAGCTTTTCATCATTAAAGTTTTGATTTAACACTTGTTCGCTCATTTGACTGAGTTTTAAGATGTTCTTTTGCAAATAATGACCGATGGTGTCATTTAGGTTTGAGTCCGTGACGGTTTCAAGTACCGACTTGCCCATTTTCATAAAACTAGAGACACCCGGCACACGTTTGGTCATGACGGAGTTGTTTAAATAGTCTTGAATTGAGTGCTGAATGAGCTGAGTAATCATGGCTGAAAAAGCTGGGTTATTTACCACAGTTTTAATCAGGCGTTGACGATGCCCACTTTTACTCGCGACATACTGCGCAATTTTGTCGATGGTGAGTACTGGAATCACATCGGCAATTTTTGTTGATTCATTGATGGGGTGAATCAAAGCAAATTTGATGTGCTCTGCAATTTGTGAAATCAGATGTTCTGTTGCAGGTGTGGCTAGGATTTGTTTTTGCAACAGCGCATTGATGTCTTCAAAGCTCCACAGTTGCTGCAAAGTTTGTTTTCTAAACCAGTGATAAAAGAGGGTGAATTCATTTTGTACGGTACTTGCTTGCGAAAACTCATGATCTAAAAAATTAAGATGAGCTTCAATGAGCTGCTCAATCATCGGGTGTTTCTGCATACGTACTCAACAAAATTAATTTAGTGGAATCAGTTTATCAGCCAATGGATTTTTTAACTTTTGTGTTTTTGCAAGAAAAGGCAGGTAGTGCTGTGCAACTGCTTGTTCTGCCTCCAAAAGTGGCATATGACCAACATTGTTAAGGATGACAGGAGCATCAGCACGTTTCAATAAAGATTTGAGCTCATTCGCCACTTCGACATTAATAATTTTGTCCTGCTTACCCCACAAAATGAGGGTGGGTGCTTCAATGTTACGAGTCACTCGGGCAAAGGAGTCAGTGGTATAAATTCGGTTCAAGGTCACCAATTGATCAATCACTTTACTGTTTTTTTCAGCCTGAGTAATTAACTGTTTTTCTTGGGCGCGCTTTAAATAATAGGGCATTTTGATTGGGGTTTGCATGACGCGTTGCATCACATCATCCAAATCGCCCGGCTTGCTTACAATCAAGTGCTTTAAATATTGCGGGTCTTTGGCATAGTTGGTGTTGGCGTTTTTATAAATCCCGGCACTGTTCAATAAAAACAAACTTTGCGTGTCAAAAGGGTATTGCGCGGCATATAGGGTTGCAATAGAACCACCGATAGAATGTCCTGCAACATTGAGCTTATCTTGTATATGAATGGCTTCAACAAAACGACGGAGTCGCTCTGTGACATTTGGCATAGAGAGATCAAAATCATCTGGGACTTTGGTGTCGCCGTTGGTTGGAAGGTCAGGGATAACCACGTGGTAATACGGCGTTAGAAACTGTGCTACACGGTTCCAATTGTCCCGATTTCCAGCAAAACCATGAATCAGCAAAATAGTCGGTTTATCAACTGCACCGCCTTCGTTATAACTCCAAACGATGTCATCCACTTTAAGTGTTTTGGTTTTTAAGCCGGCGGTGACGCGTTCTTGTAGAAGGTAGCTTTGTAAACTGAGTTTGTCTTTGATGATGGTATTTTCGACCGCATGGCTGGCGAAAGGAAATGACAAAGCTAAGGCGAATAGACCGGCCTTTAGACTTTGTTTCAAGACGGATTTTGAGCGCATCATCATGGTTCATCCTTAAACGGAGATGAATGAAAAAACTGACCGAATAAGATAAAAATGCTCTGATTTTGAATAGTTTTTATGTTTATTTACAGGTCTGTTTGATTCTAATAGCTTTCATGCAAATGTCATTAATTATTTATTTGAAAGGATATACTGCATTTGGATAAAGTGTGAACTGCGTAACGATTTGTTTGAGATTAAATGCAAATTTAAAATTAAGCAAAAAAAGAAGCCGCTATGTTTTTTGCAAGTGACAATCAATTTCGCTGGGATTAAACTAGTCCAACTTAATAACAATCGGGTGGGAAAGGGAATGCTAACAGCTCAAGAAGCTTTAAGCCGTCTAAAACAAGGTAACCAACGTTTTGTAGCGGGTGAGACAACCCACCATAAGCAATTGTCTCACCAAGCACGAGCAGAGATGGCGGAAGACCAAAACCCATTTGCGATTGTACTCGGATGTTCTGATTCTCGTGTGCCTGCAGAAATGGTATTTGACCAAGGCTTGGGTGATCTGTTTGTTATTCGTGTTGCTGGAAATGTGGTTGCACCTTCGCAAGTTGGCAGTGTTGAGTTTGCGGCTGAGCGTTATGACTGTGCGGTCGTTGTGGTTCTTGGTCATAGTCACTGTGGTGCGATTCAAGCCACCATTGACACTTTGATGAACCCAGATAGCCCACCGTCTGCAAACTTGATGTCGATTGTAAACCGTGTCCGTCCTTCAGTTGAAACCTTGATGCAAACTGAACTGAAACATGATTTATGCAAACTGTCTAAACACGCGGTGCGTTCAAATGTATTTGCCTCTGTAAATCAGTTACGTCATGGCTCAGCTGTGCTTGAAAGTTTAATTGCCAAAGGCAAGTTACAAGTGGTTGGCGCTGAGTACTCACTTGAAAGTGGTGAAGTGGTTTTTTTTGACTTCTGATCAGCGGATATGATCAGAATAAAAGGCGCTCTATAAAGCGCCTTTTATATAGGGATAAGCCAAATTTAATAAAATAGGCTGTGCTTTGCCATTTGGATGGACCAAATCTTTTTGCATCAAGCTTTTATTTCCCGCTACACCTTCCAAGAAGAAGGGCAGCAATTTCACTTTGTATTGTTGACTAACCACTTTGTAATTATTTTCAAATGCCTTGCTATAGGCTGTGCCATAGTTTGGTGGCATTTTCATTCCCAAGACAACCACAGTTGCATTGGCTTTTTGACTCTGTTGAATCAGTTGCACTAAATTTTTTTGAATCATCTGAGGTGGTTGACCACGCAGCCCATCATTCCCGCCAAGCTCAATCACCACAACATTTGGCTTATGCGTTTGCAACAGTTTGGGTAAACGAGCCAAAGCGCCACTGGTGGTTTCACCACTCACACTGGCATTGACCACTTTGTGTTGTTTCGGATACTGTTGGTCTAACCGTTTTTGCAGTAAATTTACCCATGCTTGCTGTGGTTCTATGCCATAACCTGCACTAATGCTATCTCCTAAAACCATCACGGTTTTTGCAAAAACCCAAGTGGGGCTTAGGCACAGTGCAAGCAAAACCAAGTATGAACTGATACGTTTTTTAAATTTGCGATTTTGCACGAATATTTGCATATAGGGATGTTATGACCCAAGTTCATAGTGATGTAAGCATCATGCCACAAGTGATTATTTCTGCCCAGCAACTGACACAAAAGATTAAACTTCCGCAAAAAGAACTGACCATTTTCTCAGATTTGAGTCTGAGCATCGCAGCAGGTGAACAAGTCGCAATTACAGGACGTTCAGGTTCAGGAAAGTCTACCTTACTGGGTATTTTGGCGACCTTAGATCAGGCTAGCGGTGGTGAGCTAATCGTTTGTGGTGAAAGTATCTCCAAGCTCAACGAAGAACAGCGTGCGAATGTGCGTTTGAAGCATATTGGCTTTGTGTTTCAGTCCTTTCAACTGCTGCCACACCTGACTGCTGTTGAAAATGTGATGCTGCCGTTACGGCTTCATGCATCCTTTAACTTCGCTGAAGCGGAGCAACGCGCTTTGAGTTTGTTGCAAAAAGTTGGATTAGAGCGACAGGCCACCCAAACACCGAAGGTACTTTCGGGTGGGGAGCAGCAGCGCGTTGCAATTGCCCGTGCGCTGATTGCTGAGCCAAAAATTATCTTTGCCGATGAACCAACAGGAAACTTAGACAGTCAAACTGCGCGAGAAATCGAGCAATTATTGTTTCAATTGAACCGTGAGTTGGGTACGACCCTGATTTTAGTGACGCATGACCATACGCTTGCAGAACAGTGCCAACGGCATTTTGAATTACTCGATGGTCAGTTGATCGAACATCCTCGAACGGGAGGATAAAATGAATTCTCTATTTCAGCCCTTACTGAAGCAAAGTTTTAAAAGTAGCGGTGTGTATTTATTGATTATTGCATTGATTCTCGCAATCAGTGCAACGACCGCGTTGAAGTTTAGTAATGAGAAAATTCAAAATGCCGTAGCACTGCAAGCCGCTGAGATGCTAGCAGGGGACTTGGTTTTAACGGACAGCCAAAAACTCGACCCGAAATGGAAAGCGCAAGCGACAGCTCTCGATTTAAAACAATCTGAAGTCACTGTCTTTAGTTCGATGGCATATACCGATGATCAGTTTGTTATGGTCAATGTTAAAGCCATCGATCAAGCCTTCCCTCTGCGCGGAGAGTTACGTATTCAGCCTGCGGCGAAGCATATTGCTTCGGGTGAAGTGTGGTTGAGTCAACGTGCTATGGATTTGCTACGGGTTAAACTGGGCGATCAGCTGAATATTGCAGATGGTGTGTTTAAGATTACAGGCTTGATTGAGCATGACTCCAATCAGGAGTTAGGATTTTCAGGTTTCTCTCCCACGGTGATTATTTCAGAAGCGGATATTGCCAAGACCAATGCCATACAAGTCGGTAGTCGCATTGAATATCGCCTACTAATGGCAGGTACGGCACAAAATACTCAGCAGTTTGAAGCAAATTTTAAGAAGCAGAATGTATTGTCTGAAGAGGTCAGTGCGACAACTCAAAGTCCTAATGCGGAAGAACCACAAAACAGCTTACGCTTACGGAATGCCAGTGAGGGCAATACCCGTTTAATGAAACCGATTGAAAATTTGGACACATTTTTGCAGTTGGCGAATATCTTAACGATTTTACTGTGTGGAATTGCGATTGCTTTGACCAGTCAGCGTTTTGTGCAACAAAACCAAGATCACATTGCGCTATTACGTTGTATGGGGGCTGCGAAGTCACAAATTCTTTGGGCTTACCTTAGCTTGTTGGGTGTGGTGTTCTTGCTTGCCATGCTGGTCGGGAGTGTCGTGGGGGTAGGGCTGGGTTATGGCCTGTTACAGTTGATGTTACAACTGATTCCACACTTAAGTATTGCATTTTCAGCTTGGGATATGCTGCTCGGGCCGATTCCGATTGCCATGTTGACTAGTGCTGTGGTGCTATTGGGTTTTGTCTTACCAAGTTTTTGGGAGCTTTTGAATACTCCACCGATCCGTGTCATTCGCAGTCAAGAAAAATCAGTTTCGTCTATGTTTTGGATGTTACTTGCAGGCACGGCAAGTCTGGTATTATTTAGTATTGTTCTGACTGAAAACATGGTGCTGACAGCCATGGTGATTGGGGCAATTATTATTCTATGTGCAGTGTTATACGTTGTGGTCTGGCTGAGTTTGAAGTTCCTGCGCGGCTTGAAAAATGCGGTTTCTGCCTATGTCCGTACGCCTTACCAAACTGCGTTTCAGATTACCGCTTTGGCTTTAGGACTCAGTTTAATTACGGTTTTAGCCGTGCTACGAACCGATTTGTTAGAACGTTGGCAACAGCAAATTCCTATAGGAACGCCGAATCAGTTTGTATATGGTTTACCGCCTTTTGACATGCCTGAGTTAAAAGCGAAAATTGAACAAAACCATTGGAACAGTACGCCGCTCTATCCGAATATTCGAGGTAGACTGATTGCCAAAAATGGACAGCCTTTTGCTGCGGATTTGGTGAAGCAAAATAATTCCTTACGTCGCGAGCTAAATTTAACCCAAGCAGACCGTTATCCTAAAGACAATGTAATTGTCTCTGGAGTATCAAAACTGACAGCAAAAGGGCAAGTTTCGGTGGAAGCCAACACCGCAACAGAGCTTGGGATAAAAGTGGGGGATCAACTGACCTTTAGCTTACCAGAGGGTGTGATTCATGCCAAAGTGGCAAACTTACGAACTGTAGAATGGGAAAGTTTTAGCCCAAACTTCTTCTTTATTTTTGCGCCCCAAACTATGGATGAAAATGCGGGCAGTTATTTGGGCAGTTTCTATGTGCCTGAGTCAGACAAAGCGAAATTGGTCAGTATCATTCAACAATTTTCCAACACTGTCTTTATTGATGTCAGTTTAATTTTAGATGAAATTAAGCGCATCGTGACCGTGCTGGTGCAGATTGTCACGATCCTTGCAGTTTTAGTGAGTATTTCAGGTATTTTGGTTTTAATTGCGTGCCTGAACTTACTCATGGATGAGCGCAAACGTGAGGTGGCGTTATTACGTTCATTTGGTGGTTCCAAGCAAAAACTCAGAACTATGCTCAGTCTAGAAATTGGCTTTATTGGTTTTATGGCAGGTGTGGTTTCTTGTTTATTTGCTGAAGCAATAAGTGCAGTAGCATGTTATCGCATGGGATTAACCATTCAGCCACACTGGGAAATCTGGCTCATTTTACCACTGTTCATGACCTTACTCTGCGCGCTGATTGGGCGTTATCGCTTAAGTTATCTCAGTGAGATTCCACCTTTACAAAGTTTGAGAGAGATCAATCAATCGTGATTGATCTCTTAATATCTTAAGCGTTGAATCTTAGAAATTGAGCTGTTGACGCATCATCATTAACACTTCTGACCATAAGGGTTGAATATAGACCACAAGGTTTTGGCAGTGTAAGTAAAACCAATACGAACCGCAGGCTGCCAAAACAAGGCTCAGCAGCATAATCCAACGCTGCTGCGTTTTTTGTGAGAGATACCAAAGTGCCGCCAAAACAGCACCCATCAACATGCCGCCAATATGTGCGGCATTGTTAATCCCTGAAATCATAAAGCCCATGGCTAAGTTGATTCCCATCACGATGAGCAAAGTCTTTTTATCTAAAATAAAACGTTGCTGTGGGAGCATCGGTAGTAGCGATAGAACCGTCAGTGCTGCGCCCAGTCCCATGACGGCACCTGAAGCCCCTGCACCGACACGCGGCAAGAGTTCAGGGTTTGCTAAACCAACACGAATCAGTTCATAACTGTCTTGAATGGCAATATAACCACTGAGCAAGCTACCCATGAGACCAGCAAGAACATATAGCGCAAGAAAATAGACACGTCCAAACATTTGCTCCAGCACACTGCCAAAAATATACAGCGCCCACATGTTCAATATGAGGTGAACCAAGCCAAAATGAAAGAACATACTGCTCAATAAACGCATCGGTTCAGTCAAGAAGGTGAGCGGTGCATAGTCTGCTCCCCAGTGTATAGCATCAGCCGTACTTGGATTGCTGACATCCATGCCATGCAGTACTTGCCAAAAAAACAGCCCAACATTCACGGCAATAATGACGGCGGTAATCCACCATAAATGTACGTCGAATTTTGTTTTGATTTGCGGAGGTGTAAGCTCGGTCATGCTATTCTTGCTAAAATTTTGCTATATTTGCCCAAGCTTAGCATGAATAAAAATGATTTTTGGAGTAAGCCACTGGCATGAAAGCTTTTATTGTTCGTAGTTTGTTAGTCGTTGTCAGCTTCGTGCTTTTGGTACAGTTGTGGATTTTTGCAAGTCTTGCGTGGTGGCGGTACAAGCCAGTGGAAACCACCATGTTTATGCGAATTGATTATTGGTCTGAGCCATCTAAGCCTATTCAACACGAATGGCGTGATTATGACGAGATCAGTGAGTACATGAAAAAAGCCATTGTTGCGGCTGAAGATGGCAAATTTATGCAACATCATGGTTTTGACTGGGATGGCATTCAAGCGGCGCTTGAGCGTAATAATGACACGGGCAAAGTAGTTGCCGGCGGTTCAACAATTTCTCAGCAATTGGCCAAAAACTTATTTTTATATAACAAGCGTTCATTCATTCGTAAAGGTCAGGAAGCTGTTGCAACTTGGATGATGGAACGGATGTGGAGCAAAGAACGCATCTTAGAGGTTTATCTGAACTCGGTGGAGTTTGGTGATAATATCTATGGCGTGGAAGCTGCAACCCAACACTACTTTGGTAAAAGTTCACGTAGCTTAAGCCGAGAGCAGGCGGTCTTTTTAGCGGCCATTTTACCCAATCCGAAATACTACCAAGACCATCAAAATGACCGTAAGTTGCAAAACCGTGAGCGCATGATTCGAAAGTATATGCGCTATAGTGATATCCCTTAATTTGATTGATGTGAAAAAGCCCAAATTTATGGGCTTTTTTTTATGAAATTGTCACAAAATTGAAGCATACTTATCATGATAAAACGCATTCAAATAATCAAAGGTTAGCTATGAATACGGCAGCAAGCACATCTCCGATACTACAACCTGAATACGCGTATAACGATCGCTATATTAACCGTGAGTTATCGATATTAGATTTCCATTTACGTGTATTGGAACAAGCCGTAGATCCTTTACATCCGCTGTTAGAACGGATGAATTTCTTACTGATTTTTTCACGTAACTTAGATGAGTTCTTTGAAATTCGTGTTGCGGGCGTCATGGAACAGTTGGATCTGGGCAATGAAAGCCGTAGCCCCGATGGCTTAACCCCACGCCAAGTACTCGATCAAATTTCGCAAACCGCACATGCCGCAATTGAACGTCAGTATCGTATTCTCAATGATGAAATTCTGCCGAAACTACGTGAGGAAGACATTTGCTTCTTACGCCGTGGGGAACTGACACCTGCACAGTCTTCATGGGTAAAGAAATATTTCCAAGAACAGGTCGCACCTGTCTTAACACCGATTAGCCTTGACCCTGCGCATCCATTTCCGCGTTTAGTGAATAAAAGTCTCAACTTTATCGTGACTTTGGAAGGGAAAGACGCATTTGGTCGTCAGATTGATTTGGCCGTTGTTCCTGCACCACGTTCATTGCCACGTGTGGTTCGGCTACCTGATGAACTCACAGGTGGAAAAGAGCATCATGTGATGCTTTCAGCCATTATCCATGAGCATGTTTCTGACTTGTTCCCAGGGATGACAGCGACAGGCTGTTATCAGTTCCGTGTCACACGGAATGCCGATTTGGCACTCAATGAAGATGTGGAAGACTTAGCCAAAGCACTGAAAGGTGAGTTAAGTTCACGTCGTTTTGGACGAGCAGTACGTTTGGAAGTTACACAAAACTGTCCAGAACATATTTATAACTACTTGCTAGATGAATTTGATCTGCATCAGGAGCAGTTGTATAAAGTCGAAGGACCGGTGAACTTGGCGCGTTTATTGTCCAATTTTAAACGTCCCCATCTACGGTATGACGCGCATATTCCTGTTATTCCTAAAGTGCTGAAAAAGTCGGAAAGCATGTTCTCTGCAATGCAGAAACAGGATATTTTACTACATCATCCGTTTGAGTCTTTCGCACCTGTGATTAACTTATTGCGTGAAGCGGCACGTGACCCACAAGTGTTGGCGATTAAACAAACCCTATACCGTAGTGGTGCAGACTCTGAAATTGTACAAGTCTTAGCAGAAGCGGCGCGTAATGGGAAAGAAGTTACCGCAGTGATTGAGCTGCGTGCGCGTTTTGATGAAGAGTCAAATATCGAAGTGGCAAATGTGCTACAAGAAGCGGGCGCAGTGGTTGTTTACGGCATTGTGGGCTATAAAACTCATGCCAAAATGATTCTTGTGGTACGCCGTGAAAATAATAAACTCGTTCGTTATGTGCACTTGGGAACGGGTAACTACCATGCGGGTAATGCACGAATTTATACCGACTATGGCTTGCTCACGACCGATAAAGAGTTATGTGAAGATGTACACCGTATTTTCCAAGAACTGACGGGTATGGGGAAAATGGCGAAGCTGAAAAAGCTACTCCATGCACCGTTTACGCTCCATGCTCAACTGATTAACTTTATTGATGATGAAATTGCCAATGCCAAAGCGGGCAAGAAAGCGCAGATTATTGTGAAAGTAAATGCACTAACTGAAGTGCAACTGATCAACAAGCTATATGAGGCATCGCAGGCAGGTGTACAAATTGATCTCATTATTCGTTCAATTTGTTGTCTACGCCCAGGCTTGCCAGGGCTTTCGGAAAACATTCGTGTACGTTCGATCGTGGGGCGTTTCTTAGAACATACCCGTGTTTTCTATTTTAGTAATAATGGCGATGCGCGTATTTATGGTTCGAGTGCTGACTGGATGGATCGAAATCTATTTAATCGTGTTGAGGCATGTTTCCCAATTGAAGATCCTGCTTTGAAAAAACGTATTTATCAGCAAGGTTTGTTGACCTATTTGCAGGATAATCAACAAGCTTGGTTATTACAGGGTGACGGAACATGGCTTCGTGCGACACCAGTTGAAGACGAAACTGAGCATAATGCACAGCGTTATTTGTTAGATGTGATTAAATAACTTTAGAGAGGTGCTTGGGTCTAAAAAAGATTTAGGCACAAAAAAGGAGTCATGTTTGACTCCTTTTTTATGCACAAAAATAAACTTAGTGCAGATCTTGAGTAATTTTTTGCAGGATTTGTAATAGCACATCAAATTCGCTTTGTAGCGGGGTGCTTTTACGTGTCACCAAAGCCAAGATACGGCTTGGAGCAGCTTCAATTTGTTTGACCATCAAATCTGGATTCGCTTTAATCATATTGGTATGAATTGCGATTTCAGGTAATAAGGTAAAACCAAGATCAGCCGATACCATTTCTACAAGGGTCGGTAAAGAACTCGCTTTTAAACGATGGTCATTCTTACGTTCACCAATAGGGCAGGCACTTAGAGTGTGGTCACGTAAGCAGTGGCCTTCTTCAAGCAACATTAAACGCGAAAGGTCTAAGTCATCCAGCGATTTGGCTTGGCTTGCGATATCTGATTTATTGCAGACCAAAAATAAACTTTCTTTTGCGACCTCAGCAACTTTTAAGCCACGTGTATCAAAAGGTAGAGCCAAAACGACCATGTCTAAATTACCATGTTCGAGTTTTTCTACAATTTTCTCACTTTGCGCTTCGTGTAAATGTAGTTGAATTTTAGGGAGTTGCTTATGCACTTCATCTAACAATTGCGCCAAAATAAATGGCGCAATGGTTGGAATAACACCTAGATGTAAATCACCAGTTAAAGGCTCGCTCATTTCTCGGCTTAAACGCATCAGGTCTTGAGCATCTGCCAGTAGAACACGAGCACGAGCAACGACTTGCTCGCCTAGAGGAGTTAAGCGCACATTTTGGCGATCACGCTCTACAAGTACGCCACCGAGTAGGCGTTCAAGCTCCATAATCCCGCCCGACAAAGTCGATTGGGTTACAAATGAACGGCGTGCAGCTTCAGTAAAATGCAGCGTTTCTGACAGTGTAACGAGATATGACAGCTGTCTTAAGGATGGTAATGCAGCCATAGTGTCCTAATGATTATGATTTAAAGTGTTGTGCAAATAATTCGCTAAGATTTGGAATGAAGTGCGGTGGGATATCATGCCCCATTCCATCAATTAATTCAAATTTAGCGCCCATAATTGCCTTTGCAACGGCCTTTCCGTGACTAGGCGGGAGTAAACGGTCTCGCGAACCGTGTACCACAAGGGTCGGTTGTTGAATCTGTTTGTCCAGTTGCAATAAAGAACCTGTACATAATATTGCTAAAAACTGTTGAAGTACACCCGCAGGGTAATAACTTCGGCGATATAATTTGCGAGAAGTCTGAATTGACTCGATTGGATTGTGATAATCAGGCGAGCCAATGATCTTAAACACTTTCAAAGAGTGGCTTACAATTCCTTCTTCATCGGTCGATTCAGGTCGCCCAATTAGACTAAAGAGTTGCTTTGGAAAAGGCGGCGGCAGTAAAGGTTGGTTGTTACTGGTGAACATTAGGCCGAGCTTTTTGACCTTCTGTGGATGACGTGCTGCTAGAATTTGCCCAATCATACCCCCCATGGATGCACCAATCACATAACTTTCATCTAAACCTAAACGGTCTAAAAGCAGTGCCACATCGTCAGCCATGTCATATAAGTCATAAGGTGCACCACGGTTATCTAAACCTAAAGCAAAACGACCCATCAGTTTGAGGGTGTTTAAGCGTGGACCTTGATGTTTAATTTTTGAAGATAAACCAATATCTCGGTTATCAAAGCGAATGATACGAAAACCTTGATCAATCAGAGATTTACAGAAGAAATCAGGCCAAAATAAGAGCTGTGCTCCTAAGCCCATGATCAAAACAATGGTCGGATGATGGTCTTCGCCACCGATTTCGACATGGAGTTCAATACCATTGCCTAAGTCGACTTTGGTTTCGCGCATGAAAGAGGTATAGGGTGAAAGATTATATTGGAGTGCGCTATTCATTATTGTAATCCTCACATAAAGGACATCTATTGTTATAAATGTCCTTTTATTTAAACTCTAAATCTGTGCTGGAATCAAGTCTGGAACCAGTTTTGTTAATGCTAAGCGTTGTTTCGCTGCGGTTGCACCGAGCAGTACGAAGCCGCGAAGTGTACCTTGACTGTCTAGGGCTTTGGCAATCATGCCATCGTCTAATTCCTCAGTTTCCCAGTTCACCTCTGCATCGATTGGCGCAGGCAAAACAGTGAGCGGCGCAGCGGGTGTTTTAACGGCTACAGGCATAGCAGGGTAATGCACCGCAGTGGTCTCACCATTTAAGGTTTTGGCTAAAGCGCGTGCTTGTTGCATGATTGGCATGACATAAGGTAGCAAGAGTCCGTTCACTTCAGCACAATCTCCGACAGCGTAGATATGCGGCTGATTGGTCTCAAGTTGTGCATTGGTCAAAATGCCACGACTGGTTTGAATATCTGCTTCTTTTGCCAGGGAGATGCTCGGTTGTAAGCCAATCGCAGATAAGACTACATCTGCAACCAAAGACTGACCATTGGCCAAGGTCACAACATAGTCACCATTTTCAATTTTAGACACTTTTTCAACTGTAGTGCCAAGGGCAAAATGAATACCCGTTGCTTCAAGGTTTTCTTTAAAGGCACTTGAGACATGCGCTGGCAATAAACGGCCCAAAGGCTGGTTTGCCAAGTCGATGACGGTAGCTTGATGGCCTGTATGTTGTAAATCATTGGCAAATTCGCAGCCGATGAGACCTGCACCTAAAATGACTACACGCTTGTCTGCACGTTTTTCAAGTTCTGCACGGAAGGCTTTATAGTCGTCTAGATTGTTGACAACTTGAATATCATTGCTTCCATCACCAGCAATGGCTAAGCGAATTGGGTTTGCACCTACCGCTAAAACCAATTGAGAGTAGGGCTGTGTAGATTCAGCGCCATCTTTAACAAGAGTTAACTGCTGTTGTTCAGCATGAATCTCTTTCACCCAAGTATGCGTGGCAATTTGCATTTTCAGTTGTGTTGCCATTTTCTCTGCATCACCCAAAGCAATCTGTTCAGGCGCTTTGTTGGCAACAAAGGCATTGGACAACGTTGGTTTGGCATAATTAGTCGCATCATCTGCACATAGCATAAGCAGCTCTTGTTCAGGGTTCAGCTTGCGAAATTCACGTGCTACAGCATAGCCTGCCATACCTGAGCCAATGATGACGATGGGATGCATAAGGTTCTCCAGAGATTATTTTAAAGACGTAAAAAAAGACCATGCTGCATGGTCTTTAACACTATGAATTAGATTTCAACCATTTCAAAATCGATTTTTGACACGCCACAATCTGGGCAAGTCCAATCGTCAGGGATATCGTCCCATTTTGTTCCCGCCACGATGCCATCTTGTGGCCAACCTTCTGCTTCGTCATAAATCCATCCACACACGATGCATTGATACTTCTTCATTTGACTCTCCAAAACGCTGAACAAGAAAGGGTTCAGCAAAATAATCCATTACGCAAGCTGCTATTCATCTGAGTGGTTAGCATGCTTCGCTAACCTAAATTTTTACGCAGTTCTAATACGAATGTAAAGTAAATATCGGAGTTTAATGATTGAATCTATCGGCTAAAAGCGATAATCAGGACAAAACGTATCATTTAAAACCAGATCACGTTTTGCGAATGGGTGAAGGTTGTAGATGATTACATCTAAAAAAGATGCGTTTTTTCAGTCAGCTAGCCTTATAAAATTATTGATGTATAGACTAAGGTCGTGCTGTAAACTCAAAGTTAAATTGCTATTTTAATATTGAGTACATCTATACCTAATATTTATTAAATAAATGATTTAATTAAAAACAATAATTTACATAAATATTTTGGTTGTTCGGTCGGCTGCATAGCCAGTACTTGACTGTTTTTTTAACAGATAAAGCTGTAAAATTCATCTATTCCTTTTCAAATTTTATTGATCTCCTATGAACAACTTGTCTACAACGTTGTGGTCGCACATTCGTACGGTCCAAGATTTTCCAAAACCTGGGATTTGCTTCTTCGATTTAACACCATTGTTTATGAGCAATATTGAGCCTTTAACCGACGCGTTAATTGCAAGTATTCCTGCTGAACAGTTGGCGGAAGTAGACAGTTTTGTTGCTGTAGAAGCGCGTGGCTTTGTCCTTGCGAGCTTATTGGCACAGCGTTTAGGTAAAGGTTTATTGTTGGTGCGTAAAGCGGGCAAGCTGCCACCACCAGTGGTGGGCGTGGGTTATAGTTTGGAATATGGTTTAGACCGTTTAGAAATGGCAGCCAATACCCCATCGCAAAAAGTGATTATTGTGGATGACGTTTTAGCGACAGGCGGTACATTAAAAGCCGTTAAACAGTTGGTGGCAAAATGTAATCATGAAGTGCTCGGTGCCAGTATTTTTCTTGATTTGCCTGATTTGCATGCTGACTTAGGTTTAAAGATTTGGTCAGTGTTAGATGATAAATCGAAACCAGACTCTGTTGCTGCATAAGCACATTAAAAAGCCTTGGGACATCCAAGGCTTTTTTTATTTATATAAATATTGTTGTTCTAAATGTTCAATTAGCTGATTAATATTTTCAGGTTTAAGTAGTCGGTGATGTCCACCTTCAACCGCTTGAATCAACATATAATTTTCTAAAATTTCCTGTGCTGCATACATATCAATTAATTCATCTCCCAGCTCCAAGTAGGCCACTTGCGGTACATTGTGGTCTAAGTCAGTATCATTAATACTCGGATAATCATCGCGAAAGTCAGGGGCTAAGCGTGGGTTGGCAATCACACATGGAATTTGATGTAGCAGCGACATTTTCAATGCCCAATATGCACCAATACAATGCCCAACAATAATTTCAGGTTTTATTTTTTCAATAATATCGTCGTAGAAACTGGCTACGGTAGAAAAATTGAGATAGCGATAATCGATATCGATACAAAATTTCTGCTTTGCATCAATGGCATGGAACTTAGTGGACTCGCGTGAGGAGTCTAATCCATGCAAAAACAAAATTTTAGATTCGCATCTGCTCATGATTTATCATTCAATTAAAAAACTAAATTATTTTATGAGTGGAGAAAAGTTTACTTTTCCACGATTTATAATGTCCATTGTAGAGGGATTAACCGTGAAATGAAGTTAGCTTTTGGTCTAAGAAATAGACAGACCTTTTATACGGTGGGTTCTTAGCTCTGAAATAAACGGGATATATACTTTTTTATATACCGCATGGTTTTTGATGATGCTCATTCGTCTGGAATTCTGCTATGCTATGCAACTTCCGTTTTTTAATACATATACACGAGGCAGAGATGACGCAACAAAACGCTCAATCGACTTCTGAACAAGCCATTTCCGAAAACGATTTAATTGCACAGCGTCATGCCAAGTTAAAGCAGATTGAAGATCAAGCCAAACAAACGGGCACTAGCCCATGGCCAAACACGTTTAAACGTGAACATTATGCGCAAGACTTACAAGATCAATTTGCAGACAAAAGCAAAGAAGAAATTGAAGCAGCAGAGCATGTTTATGTGTCTGTAGCGGGCCGTGTGATGTTGAACCGCGGTTCATTCATCGTGATCCAAGATATGACGGGTCGTATCCAGTTATATGTAGCGCGTAAAGAGTTAGCACCAGAAACCCTAGAAACCATTAAGAGCTTAGATCTTGGCGATATTATCGCGGTGAAAGGTTATATTGGTCGTTCAGGTAAGGGTGACCTTTATGTACATATTGAACACTTTGAGCTTTTAACCAAGTCGCTTCGTCCACTTCCAGATAAATTCCATGGTCTAAACGATACTGAAGTTAAATATCGTAAGCGTTATCTTGACCTGATTGTGAACGAGGAAACACGTAAGACTTTTGAAATTCGTGCCAAAGTGGTTTCAGGCATTCGTGCGTTCTTAACTGAACAGCGCTTTATGGAAGTAGAAACACCGATGATGCATGTGATTCCAGGTGGAGCATCAGCGCGTCCATTTGAAACGCATCATAATGCTTTGGATATGCCACTTTTCTTACGTATTGCGCCTGAGCTCTACTTAAAACGTTTGGTGGTCGGTGGTTTTGAGCGTGTGTTTGAAATCAACCGTAACTTCCGTAACGAAGGTGTTTCGACGCGTCATAACCCAGAATTCACTATGATTGAATTCTATCAAGCTTATGCAGACTATAAAGACTTGATGGAACTTACCGAAAATATGCTTGAGCGTTTAGCGTTGGACATTTTGGGTTCAACTGATGTGCCTTATGGTGAAGAAGTATATAGCTTCAAAGGCCCATTCAAGAAAATTTCAATGTTTGATGCCATTCTAGCACACAACCCACAGTTCACGCCTGAAAATGTCAATGATCGTGAATTCTTGGCAAAATTTGTGCAAGAAGAACTTAAAGAACAGGTGAAACCAGGTTTTGGTTTGGGCAAACTTCAAACCATCGTATTTGAAGAAACTGTTGAAACTCAGCTACGTCAACCGACTTTCATTACAGAATATCCTGCTGAAACTTCGCCATTGGCACGTCGTAATGATCATAACCCACACATTACGGACCGTTTTGAGTTCTTTATTGGTGGTCGTGAACTTGCGAATGGTTTCTCCGAGTTGAATGACCCGATTGACCAAGCTGAGCGTTTTCAAGCACAGGTTTCAGAAAAAGACGCAGGTGATGATGAAGCAATGCACTACGATGCAGACTTTGTTGAAGCACTTGAGTACGGCTTACCGCCGACAGCGGGTGAGGGTATTGGTATTGACCGTTTAGTCATGTTATTCGCTAATGCAGCAAGTATTCGTGATGTGATTCTGTTCCCACACATGCGTCATAAAAACTAAGTTTGATATGAACATAAAAAGCCCGCATTTATTGCGGGCTTTTTATGTTTTACGGATTAATCTTGAAATAATTGGAATCCAAACTTGGGGTTATCATGTTGATATATAAAATCAACAAGCTGGTCTGTATTGAGTGTGCTTTTTAGTATTCTAGGTTGCGAGTTTGGTAAGTCATATACATAGAACGTAAATGAAACCTACACTAGGTATTTGTAGATGTATTACCTAGCAGAAACATAGATGAAGAATCGAAGCGTGAACAGGCTTAGTGCTTTGAATGAAGTTGATGTAATATTTGAGTTTATTTAGTGATATATTATTGTTAAATAAAACTTATAGGGCTTATCAATTTTGTTTTATATGAGGTTTTTGCATATAAATATAATAAAACAAGCAATAGTGTGTATAACTAAATCTTTATAATGAATATATATTTTTAAAAGTGTAATAAGTACACGATTTTTGTGAGTTGGTGCTGTCAATGTCATTAAATGAGGAAAGACTTACTCATCTTAAACAGCTTGAAGCTGAGAGTATTCATATTATCCGCGAAGTAGCTGCTGAGTTTGAAAACCCAGTGATGCTTTATTCTATTGGTAAGGATTCAGCAGTCATGCTGCATCTGGCGCTTAAAGCGTTCTATCCTGCCAAGCTTCCATTTCCGCTTCTACATGTAGATACAGGCTGGAAATTTAAAGACATGATTGCTTTCCGCGACAACATGGCAAAAACCCATGGCTTTGATTTGATCGTACATCAAAACAAAGAAGGGAAAGATGCGGGCATTAACCCATTTGACCATGGTAGCTCAAAATATACCGACATCATGAAAACTCAAGGCTTAAAACAAGCACTTGATAAATACGGTTTTGATGCGGCATTTGGTGGTGCGCGTCGTGATGAAGAAAAATCACGTGCTAAAGAACGTGTCTATTCATTCCGTGACTCGAAACACCGTTGGGACCCGAAAAACCAACGTCCTGAACTTTGGAATCTTTACAACGGTAAAGTGAACAAAGGTGAAAGTATTCGTGTATTCCCACTATCAAACTGGACTGAGCTTGATATTTGGCAATACATCTACTTGGAAAGCATTCCATTGGTTCCACTTTATTTAGCTGCAGAACGTCCTGTGGTTGAGCGTAGTGGCACCCTGATTATGGTTGATGATGAACGTATGCCTTTAAAAGAAGGCGAAGTTCCACAAATGAAATCGGTACGTTTCCGTACTCTTGGTTGTTACCCACTTACGGGTGCAGTTGAGTCAACGGCAAATACCTTACCTGAAATTATCCAAGAAATGTTGCTTGCAACCAGCTCTGAACGTCAAGGTCGTATGATTGACCATGATGAGGCGGGCTCGATGGAGAAGAAAAAGCAAGAAGGTTATTTCTAACTGTTTATAAATCTCTCCCCTTGCGCAGCAGTGCTGCTCATCTTTTTCTAAGAGAGGAGAAAAGCCCTTGTTTTGTAAAGGGGAAAGTCTCCCTTAACAAAGGGAGATTTAGAGGGATTAAAGAGATTAAAAACCGATTTCTAAAGAATATGTGGAGTTTTGAGCAATGTCTCATCAATCAGAACTGATTAGCCAAGATATCTTGGGCTATCTAAAACAACATGAAAATAAAGACTTATTGCGTTTTCTGACTTGCGGTAACGTCGATGATGGTAAGTCAACTTTAATTGGTCGTTTGCTTTACGATTCAAAATTGATTTATGAAGATCAATTGCAAGCGGTGACTCGTGACTCTAAAAAAGTCGGTACGACAGGCGATGCACCTGACTTAGCACTCCTTGTAGATGGTCTACAAGCTGAGCGTGAGCAGGGTATTACCATTGATGTTGCTTATCGTTATTTCTCAACTGAAAAACGTAAGTTCATCATTGCCGACACGCCAGGACATGAGCAATACACGCGTAACATGGCAACGGGTGCGTCAACCTGTGATCTTGCGATTATCTTGATTGATGCGCGTTATGGTGTACAAACTCAGACGCGTCGCCATACTTATATTGCAAGCTTACTGGGCATTAAGAACATTATTGTTGCGATTAACAAAATGGACTTAGTTGAATTTTCTGAAGCGCGCTTCAATGAAATTCAGACAGAGTATGCAGGTTTTGTTGCACAACTCGGTGACCGTAAGCCAAACAACATTATCTTTACGCCTATTTCAGCATTGAATGGTGATAACGTTGTCAATAAATCACCAAATACGCCATGGTACACAGGCGAAACTTTGATGGGTACGCTTGAGTCTGTGGAAATTAACCGCAGTTCGGTGACTAACGATTTCCGTTTCCCTGTGCAATATGTAAACCGTCCAAACCTCGACTTCCGTGGTTTCTGTGGTACGGTTGCGTTGGGTGATGTATCTGTAGGTGACAAAATCGTGGCTTTACCATCGGGTAAGTCATCAACGATCAAAGAAATTGTCACTTATGATGGTAATTTAGAGCGTGCCGTTGCAGGTCAAGCGGTAACCTTGACGCTGAATGACGAAATTGATATTTCGCGTGGTAACGTGCTTGTACGTGCAGATCAAACTGCGCCAGAAATTTCACGTTCAGTGAATGCTACTGTGGTCTGGATGGCAGATCAACCACTGGTGATTGGTAAGCTTTATAACTTAAAAGTAGGCACGCAAACTGTTCCAGCAAAAGTGACCGCAATTAACTACCGTACCAATGTAAATACATTGGAAAAAGTACAAGTGGATAGCCTTGAGCTGAATGCCATTGCCAATGTCACTGTTGAGTTTGATGCGCCTGTCGTATTTGATCGCTACCAAGACAGTCGTTATACAGGTTCGTTTATCTTCATCGACCGTTTAAACAACGTGACGATTGGTGCGGGTATGGTGGAAGAGTCTGTGGAATGGTCTGCATACAGCAACCCTGTCACAGCGGAAGATCGTGCTGCACGTTTAGGTCAAAAACCTGCTGCGGTAACTGTATCTGTGAAAGCACTTGAAAATGCACAAGTACTTGAAAACTTGTTAATTCAACAAGGTGTGGTTGCGATTGCGAAAGCAGGTCTAACTGCTGATCAGGTTGCACTAGTACGTGAAACAGGTGTGGTTGTGGTGACTGACCTTGTCGATGGTACAGATGTCGCATTCACTCAAGATGCGGTTGAAGAGCTAGCTGATAAAATTGTTGAATTGGTTCGTCTATAAGAGATTGAGCTGATTTGAAGGAACCCACCGTAAGGTGGGTTTTTTTATTGAAAAATTAAAAAATAGTGGTAATAATGCATGAAAAATAAACGAGTTTAGTTAAATGTTTAAAAGTTTGACATTGAAAAATTTTAGAAATTTTGAAAATATTTATATTGAGCTCAAAGATAAAAATATAATTTTAGGGATGAATGATGTTGGTAAAAGTAATCTATTGCATTCATTAAGAATGATATTTGATAGGAAGATAAGATTAGATGAAATACATAGTAGTGATTTTCATAATAAAAATATGGGTTCGGCTATTGAAATAATTGTAGGTTTAGATATATCACATTTTGATGGAGATGATGTTGAAAAGCTTATAGCTAAAGTACAAGAGGCAAGAACACAAGAAGAATCACAAAATTTTTATATAAAGCTAAAAATAGATAATAAAGAAGATGAGGGAGCTTTAAAGCAATTTTATTGGGGAGATGATTTAGATAATTTAAGAGAAATAAAAGCTAAAGGCATTAACTATTTGGTTTTAGATGATGTATTTAGCGTGGTTTACATACCTTCTCACGTGGAAACAGTAAGGGTTTTCAATGATATTAGAAAGGAAATTTTAAAAGATATAGAAGAAGTTGAACATGACTTCATTCTCAAAAATGAGATAAATGAAAATTTTCAAAAGATAAATGAAAAGATTCAAGAGTTGACAACGGTTTGTAAAATTGAAGAAGTGATAAACACTAATTTAAAAGTATTTGATGATGCATACAAAGTAACAATTACATCTCAATCTGTAGTTGATGACTTATACAAGCAACTTAAAATTTATACAATTGAAAGTGACCATGATCATCTTTATCCAGCATCTGGAGATGGTCGACAGAAGAAAATAATGTACGCAATGTTACATTATTTTTTAGAGAAAGAAGCTATTAAAAAAATTCCCATCTTAATTCTAGAAGAACCAGAAAATCATTTATTTTTAAGTGCGCAAATAGACTTATCTAGAACATTATTTGATGATTTAAATATTAAGTATATTTTTTGTTCAAGCCACTCATCTGAGCTACTGTATCATATTGGTATAGATTGTAATTTAGTTAGGTTGTATCGCCAGAAAAATATGCCCTTAAGAAAAACTATCAGTAGTTCGGCACAGATAAGTAGTGAATATCATAATCTAAAAAAAATGTATGCTGAGGGGCTCAGTAAAGGATACTTTGCGGATTGTGTTTTATTGGTTGAAGGTTATTCGGAAAAACTTTTGTGTGATTCTATTTTAAGTTGTGTACTCAGTAAAAACCAGTTTCAAAAACTGTATGTTTTACCAGTGCTTGGTACAAATTTTAAACCATATAGAGATTTACTTAAAAAACTTGGAATCAAGATTATCGTTCGAACGGATAATGATATATATAAGAATGATATTTATGGATTAAAACGCTGCTTAAAAATAGTTAATAAGAACCTTACTGAGATCATTCCTGAAGAGCTAAAAGGTAGGAAAGATGAAGGTGAAATAATTTTGAATAAGAAGAAGAAAGATCTACACAAACACTTTCAACCATTAATTGAGAATCTTAAACTGGAACATGATATATTTTTGGCTGAAATTGATTTAGAAAATGATATTGTAAATGCTTTATTGGATGAGGGAATAAGTAATTGTTCGCTTAATGGTGAAGTTGTTGATTTAGAGGAATTGAAGTCAGAACTTCAATATAAAAAATGGCACAATATGTTTTTATTTTTAGAAGAAAATGAAGAACTATTTGAAATAATATTCAAAAATTCAAGATTTGATTTTTTAAAAGAAGTAAAAGCATGCCTAGTTTAGATTTTACATTGGAACAACAGAGAATATTAGATTGTACTTCGGAAAATATAATTGTTTCAGCTTGTGCCGGATCTGGAAAATCTTCTACATTAGTTGAAAAAGCAAAAAGGGAAATATTGCTAAGTCGTCCATGGAAGAAATTGGCAGTACTTACGTTTACAAATAAATCTAAAGATGATTTGATTTCTAAAGTAAATCATCCATCAATTATCATTACAACATTTCATGGGTTTATTTTTGAAAATGTTTTCCCTTTCGACCCATATTTTTGTAATGAAGTTAGGGAGTCTTTCCAAAAAAGAGCTAATACATATATTGAGTGGTTAGATGCTTTTAAAAATAATAAAATTATCATGGGGTCTAGTGGTAAAAATGATTTTGTACTACAGCATGCTCTTTTTCTACTTAATAAGATAAATTTAAAAAAATTTTTGAAATCGAAATTTCATGCTGTTTTTATTGATGAGGCGCAAGATAATAATATCCAGCAATATTCTATTGTTGAATTTTTAATAAATTGCAAGATTAAAATCTTGATGGTTGGCGATCCTAATCAGACTTTATATGGCTTTAGGGGAGCTTGTTCTGAAACCTTTAAAAAATATAAAGATGATTCTAGGTTTGATAGTTTTATTTTATCTGAGAACTTTAGATGCCATAATATTATAAATGAAATTGCTATATCATATAGTTTCCCAGATAAAAACTATTGTGAGAATGGGAAAGGTTATATAGTAACTAATCTCAGTAAGTTGGATGAAATTGTTGAAAAGCTTCAGTATGAGTCGATCGCATTTTTAAAAAAAACTAATTATGATTTGCATGATTATGATGGGAAGTTTTCCATATTAAAGGAATTATCATTTTCTAGAGATGTTAATTCCGGAGTACAGGAAATTGCAATATGTCTTTTGAAATTAAAATTTAAAAAAAAATATTTTTTTTATAACGTAATGGAAGACTTACAGGTAGATATTGATAGATATAAACAAAAAGAGATAGATAAACTTAAGGATGATTTAAACACGTTTATTAAAACAGAGTCTTTTGATTTATTGTATATTTTTTTAGATATGATAAATTTTGTTGAACTAAGTAGTCAAGTATATGAAAGCTATTGTGCTTTAAGTAAATTAGAAGAAACAAAAAATTTCTTTCGGGATACAAGAAGGCATGTGACAATGACTATTCATTCATCGAAAGGGTTAGAGTTTGATAATATTATTATAAGAAAGGATGATCTTTATCATAATGGAGTACTTCAGAAAAATAACTTTTATGTGAGTATGACTCGAGCTAGAAATCGTGTTTTAGTAATTTTATGATTCTTGAAGAAGAAATTAATAAAAACTAATTTTTAATTCATATTTTAACTAATCGAATCACAACAAGTTAACTTTCTTTATTAAATCGTTTTTTCAGTTTATTCACATAGCGCTTAAATGGCCAAGTAAACTGCTTCACAAAACTGTTTGGAATTTTATAGCCGACGGTGCCGTATACACTGGCCAAATGATTAGGCATATAAATCGATTTAAAAATCACGTCATAAAGTGGAATAAAGGCTGCATAATTTTTATCAATCGCAGGCTTTTCGGAAGAATGATGCCAGTGATGAAATTCAGGTGTTGCAATCAACCAGCGCAGATAGGGAAAGCGGAAACGCACGTTGGAGTGAATAAAAATGGCATGGAAAGAAATAAAGACCAAATAAGCAAAGACAGCAGACGTATGAAAACCTAACAAGAAAATTGGTAAGGTTGCGATAAAACGGGTCATTAACACTTCAACGATGTGTAAGCGTGAAGAGGCTAGCCAGTCCATTTGTTCCGTTGAATGGTGAATGGCATGAAAGCGCCATAAAAAATTCACTTCATGCATCGCACGGTGTAACCAATAGGTGGTGAAGTCCACCACAATCAATAACTCAATAAACTGCAACCAAATCGGTTGTGCCTGCATATAAGGCACAATCGGATTATTGGGAATATGTGTGATCCAATACTGAATAGGCATGACCGTTAAAAACGAAAAAAGCTGAATGCCAATATGGCTAAACATGAAATATTTCATGTCTGTGACCCAGCCAACGCGCAGAATTTTCTGTTCAGTGTTCTTCGCAAAGAATCCTTCAAGCGGAATAAAGACTAAAGCAAGGATGATTAAAGTAATAACGAAATAATCAAAACCTGCATAAAATGGCAAAGTGGGTAATGTCGGTGCTTTGATTAATCCACAACCTAAAACAGCCGCTAAAATGGTGATACATAAACCATAAAAACCATATTTATTCTGTTTAATGATCGCACTATAGGTACCAAAACCAGCACTGATGATGATACCGAACAGTAAGGTGTAGTAGAAAACATCATAGTGTTTGCTATATAGCGGGCGTAGTTCTGGTGTGGTGAGCACAGTGGGGAATAAAAAACATAAAGCAGCAAGAATACCCAAAAAGCCTAAGGAAATAGAAAGAAATGCACTGATCTTGCCTTGCCCAGCATTGAGTTGTAGGTTTTCAAATTTTTTTCTAAGTTGATCTGTCATTTTAATTTAATTCTGAATTTTAGGAGTTTTGTCAGAGTTCACTTGAGGGGGGGGGAACGTGAAAACAGAGGTTAAATTTTAGCGGTATTGCAACTGTTCAGCAATCTTATCTAAAAATATCAAGTAATCCTTCACGGTTACCTATTTGATTTTAAATTTTGATGTTCTATTTCAGGGCTTGAGGTTGCAATTCTTAAAAAACAACTTAAGATATATCTTAGTAATTTAAAGATGTATCTTGTTTATGTCTAAAGCACAAAAAGTTGAACCCTTTACTGATTTGGAAATAGCGCCAGTGTTACGTAAACAGCGCCTATTTGAAGTGGGTCAGATGAAACTTTTAGCCTTACATCTCATTTCATTTGCACCTAAATATGGCTATGACCTCATTAAAGAGGTGGGTGAAATTGTGGGAGGGGGCTATTGCCCAAGTGCAGGAACGATCTATCCAACCTTGAATTATTTGGAAGAGCAACAGTTTGTTCAGGTCGCATTAGATGGCGCTGAACGTAAGCAATACCGTATAACAACCTTGGGTTTGAAGCATCTTGAGGTTGAGCAAGCAAATGTGGAAAAGATTTTATCTCGTTTCGACACGCGTAAACAAATTCAAAATAATGAACAATATCTTGATATTAAACGTGCGATGGAAAATCTCAAAGCTTCCCTAAAGCTCAAGATCCAACACAGTGAGCTAAGTGCTGAACAAATTCGTGTTATTGCAGAACAAATCGATCAAGCAGCAGTGAATATTGCACGTCTCTAGGAAAACAGAATGAAACAACATACTTATGAAGTCACCCTCAAACACATTGCAGATGCTCAAGGCAACCCATCGACCTATACCGATACTTTGAGTTTTAACACCTACAACCACGACGATATTTTTAAAGTGTTACAGGTGATTCAAAACAGTCAAATGCTGGATGCTGAAGCAGCGAAATCATTTGCTGTTGGTCTAAAGCTCTTTAGTGAGGTGATGCTAGAGAGGTGGATCAGGAAATTTGAACAACACCTATAAGTGATATTTTGCTCCCCAAATGATGTTATAAACATCAATATATGGAGTATTTTATGACACGTAGACCAAGAAGAAATCATTCAAATGACTTTAAAGCTAAGGTAGCACTTGCTGCGATTAAAGCAGAAAAAACACTTGCTGAATTGAGTGCTGAATTTGATGTTCATCAAAACCAAATTATCGACTGGAAAAATCAA
>CAACWN010000076.1_pt1 | contig 58182 bp, 57 predicted proteins | sample 2275671 | NCBI WGS metagenome assembly CAACWN01 (sample SAMEA5312464, study PRJEB27640) | indoor metagenome | biome: indoor environment; feature: controlled; material: polymer furnished wood metals | place: Austria | collected 2011-04-21 | reverse complement strand
CTGTTAATAACTCATTTGATGAAAGTTAGGCACGAAGAGCACTGCTCTGAGGTTAGACCCAACGAATAGTCATAAACAGTTGTGCTGGCGACAATAGCAAGAGTGAACCACCTGATCCCTTCCCGAACTCAGAAGTGAAACCTCTTAGCGCTGATGGTAGTGTGGAGTTATCCATGTGAGAGTAAGTCATCGCCAGCTCATTAATTCTAAATCCCCCTCCGCTTAAAGCAGAGGGGGATTTTTTTATGCTGAAAAGATTTAAATAATAAATGAGTAGAGCGGAGAATACACGCTAAATTATAAAAAAAATGCATTTATATAAATTAAAATTATGTGAAATATCTACTATTTATCGGAAATATTAGTATTGCATAATTTTGTTACTTGCATTTTTTAGGGTATACAGAAGCTGCCCTAAGAGTACATCTTTTTCAGTCAAGGTTACGATAATCATTGGATGATTTGGAGAAGGAATCGAGGTTAAAATGGCTTTACCATTGTCCGCATCCAAAGTAATCGACTGACAACCTTCGAGATGAATTTCATTCATAAAGGCTGCAACCATAGCTAAGATTGAGCTACTAACTGCTGCAAGTTTAGTGCTGTTATACCCATCTCTCTTATAAACATGGGCTAACTCGAAGCCATCTGTGCTACACAGCATGACATAATTGACACTGCGGACATTCATGAGAACATCTTGAATCTCACTCTTTGCAAAATCAATTAACTCTTTTGGTGCTGTGCGGCTTTGCGCTAAAGTAAACATATAGAACCTCGTTAAGGGTTAATTGGCAATATTTGAGTTGACCTCAATGGATGTAATAAGCGCTTCTAATAATAACAAAACGTCATCTTTCTTCCTTGCATCGATAAAGAAGAGTGGAGAAAAGAGATCATTTTGTAATAACCAGTCTTTATAGATAGTGGTTGATTTGGTTGACTCAGAAAGAAGATCGGTATGTGTAATGCCGATCGCAATATTGTCGGTAAAGTTTTGAAAGGTTTCCAGATAACTTTCTAATTCTTGAATAGGGTTGTCTGAATGATGGTCAATCAAAATTACAGCACCAATAGCACCTTTAGTAATGGCAGACCAAATAAAGTCGAAGCGGCTTTGCCCAGGTGTACCATATAGCCCAATGGTCAGGTTTTCATCAAGCGTGATTTCACCATAATCAATACCAACAGTAGTTTCCAATTTGGTATGGCGCTGTGCATCTGTGTTGAAAGCCTCCGTTTGCAGTACAGGAATCTCTGAGAGTGATCGAATCGCCTCTGTCTTACCCGCGCCCATACCACCAGCAAAAACAATTTTAAAGCGTTGTAAAATCATATTATTATCCTATATGCCTAGTTTTTTTCTTAGTTTTCCAAAAAAGCTTTTAATTAATCCTGCTTCTTCTGTAACTTGAGGCATTTCTGGTGGGTTAAAGTGTTTATCCCAAATATTGATTTTTGAGAGATTATGGGTCGCGATATTGACTGCAATAAAGCGCTGCACAGTTTCAATAGGGAGATTCAACTGCGTTGCAATTTTTGAAATTTTACCACCTTGAATAAAGCAGCTGGAAAGTTGAAAAATGGTTTTCCTGTCCACATTACTTGCTGGCTTAGGCCACATATGGATCTTAAAATGTCCATCTTCAGGTGCAATTTCTTTCAAAAATATGGGTGAATCCCAAAAAAACTGCCATAACCAGTCGCTAAGTATATGGGGTTGCTTACGTGAGACTTTCATGAAGTTGCTGGTGCTGGCAATGTCATAATCAAAACCAGAATCTGTAAAGGCTTGTTCTCGTTCTGTATTGAGCCAAGCGATATTTTTCTGAATATCAATAATGGCAATGGTGCCCAAAGTATCAAAAAGATGTAGCTTTGAGTTGCGTTCGGTATCCAGCATTTTGCTGAAATATTCTAATTTGTAGTGTGTTTTTTTATTCTGAGTTTCGATAGGAAGGATTTGTTGATTGTCAAAAGAGGGGGGCAGTAGATGTTGAATAATCCAATTCGAGAAGCTTTCAAGATGTGTAATTGGTAAAGAAATTGTGTTTTCGTGGAGTCGGTTTTCGTTATGGGGTTGCTTAGAAATTTTTAGCCATGGGAACTGACGACTTCGAATGATCTTTTGGATGCCTTCGGTTTCATAAAAACTTTCATGGATAAATAAACAATCAATAGTTGGGTCAGCAGCGGAGCTCCAGTTAATTTGATACTCTTGAGGAATGAGATTACGTAGCTGTGTTTTAAGTTCGTCAGAATGGTTTGAACACAGGCCAGTAATCGCAATATTAATATATTGCTTATTCATAGTGTTTCTTTAATTTAATTAGGTTGAAAAGGACAACGCATACAACCCCTTTCCCAAAAGGATGAGAAAGGGGCAATTCAAATTAAGAAAAATCTAGGCCTTTTTCATATCCTTTGAGTTCATGACGAGCCATGGCAAGATTTGCTTTAGAGCGTTCAAGGACAAGATATAAGAAAATTTTGTCATTGCCTTCTAAAGGACGAATAAGGTGATACTGCTTACCCAGCGTAAATAAAATATCTTCAATTGAGTCATTTAAGTTTAATGCTTGTGCAACACGTCGTTTTGAGCGAACAACTTCAGTATTACCTGCCGCTGCGAGTTCTAAATCGATGCTTCCACCGCCTTGAGTTGCTAGGGCCAAACCGCTTTCCCCATCGACCAATGCTGCTGCAAAGAATCCATCGATATTTGCTAATGCTTCCAATGACACTTTAGCCATAGTTTTTCTCTTCAATTTTATGAGTTTTAAAATCCTTTTAAATTGTTGTTTCACAAGTCGATTTAATTATATGGATGGCGTGAAAAAATTATCAATATAAATAAATGTAACAAAAAAAAGATGAATAAATGTACAATTAAACCCGAGGCTTTTAGTCAGTTTTTGCTAGAGATTTTGTGATTAGGTTTGCAGATTTTAGAGAGGAGTGTGAAAAAGTTTATTGTTATTTGAAAAAGTGTTCAATTTATTTGCTATTGTATTAAAATGTAACTTTTACCGTTTGGACAAATAAAAGCAAAAAATAAATCGATTTTTTTGATTTTTAAAGGTGAAATATATAATTATTTTTCATTAAAAAATAAAGGGATGCGCAAAATAAGTGCATCCCTTGGGGATTAGACAAACATTTGACTTGCTGCGCAATAAAGTCCCCATAAAATCGCGATAGCCACAGCAGGCTCAATCAGTTTTGCCCATGTTGGCGTTGGACTTTGCTCTGCTACCTGTGTGTGTAGCTGATCTGAGTGATCTGAGTGGTCTGTTGCGTGTTGATTTACCATTTGATTAAACTCCTTCATCGTCTCTTCTAATGATAGCTCTTCTTCAGGCTTTGGTTTAGAGCCAATTAGTTCTGTTAGCTCATTTGTTGTCCAAACCCAGTCATCAGCCAGACCTGAGAGGTGCTCGATTTGACCGACAAGCAGCTCACGTATTCCATGTTCGCCAAAGTTTCCCGTGACATCAAGTTGTTTGAGTTCAGCAACCTGAAGACCCAACATCGTAGTCAAGCTATGTTCTAAGTCTGCCTTCGCTAACTGTGATTCATTTTGTGGAGACGTGGTGAGATGCCTTGCAAGTTCTTGAATATAGAGATGATCCTGAGTTTGAATCTCTTGGTAGAGCTTGGTGCCATCTTGACGCATCAAAGTGATGAGTTTTCCAAGGGAGAGGGTGTTGGCCTCAGAAAGATATTGAAGTCGCTCCTCATCTGAATATTGACTCAGAAGCTCAGGCTTTTGAATTTTAATCTGCTCTGCAAAATATTGTACTAAATCAAAAGCCATATAATTACTCCATTTTATTAATCTAATAACCTTAAACTTGGTTTTTTCTTAGCGGGTTCAGTTTTTTCTTCATTGTCTGATTTTAAAGCATTTTGCTCACTTTGGGTATGATTGTCATACTCACTTGGATCGAAGAATAAGCCTTGCCCATTTTCACGGGCATAAATGCCAATCACAGCATTAAGTGGGACATAAATATCACGAGATACCCCACTAAAACGTGCAGAGAAGGTAATCGCATCGTTGCTCATATGTAGCGCATGTACAGCATGAGGGACAATGTTTAAGACAATCTGTCCATCTTGAATAAACTGTTCAGGAACGAGAGTATTGGGCTGGGTTGCATCGACCAATAAATGCGGTGTCAATTGGTTATCACAAATCCATTCATAAATTGCGCGAGCTAAATATGGACGAGTCGGCGTAAGGTTTAATTCTTGATCAGACATAATGTTCTCTACGGCTGTTTAAATTCAGATTGATAATGGTTTTTCTCCTGCAAAGTTAAAGACTTTAAAAATGCAGGACGACTAAAAATACGTTGACAATATAAATAGATTGGGCGGCATTGCTGTTTCGGTAAATGCACGCCCATGCTGTTTAAGCGTAGAAAGATAGGCGCAAGCATGCAATCTAAAATACTAAAGCTTTCCGACATGAAATAGGGGAAATGCTGGAACAATGGTGTTAAGGAAATGAGTGTATCTTTCAGTTTTTTTTGTGCTTTGAGTTTTGCTTGTTCATCGAGTGTATCTGGATGTCGCAGCATCATATCGGCAAGTTTTAACCAATCTTGTTCAAAGCGCCAAATATACTGACGCTGTTCCGCACGAGGCATAGGTGCATCGGCATAGAGCTTGTTTTGACGATAACGATCGTCTAAATACTCAGAGATGATATTGGCATTAAATAGTTTTAAATCATTTTCAATCAACATCGGCAGCTGGTTATAAGGGTTTAAGCTGGCGAGATCTTCATCATCTGCATCACTTAAAACCAAATGGTATTTGATTTGCTTCTCTGCAAGTACATAACGAATCCAATGGGAGCGAAAATCATCTGCATGGCTATACAGCGTAATTCCTTGAAGCGGAGTAGTTTCGACAGACATATTTCAGAAACTAGGTGAAGTGAATCGGTTAGAATACTAAAAATAGCCAATAAAATCATCTTAACTTTAATATGCTTATACAATCGAACAACTTGGAATAAATGAAAAAGAAGGATAGAACCATGCAGCTTAGGCTCAGAATCACCCAATCGATCGCAGTTATTATATTAATGACTTCTATCTCAAGTAGTTATGCTCAAATTCGAGATGCAGCCGAACACGTAGATGTAGCGCAGCAGACTGCTGAATATGCTGCTTGTATTGCCGATGAAGCCTGTGATGTCGCTACTTCTGTATCTGAGGATGAGATGTATGGCGGCATTCAGCAAGAATATACAGTAAAAGGCTGTAAGGTCACTGTTTATAATGATGGGCCTGTGAAAATGGTCGATGAGAAAACCGACGAGCCGTGTAATGCACCACTTTCCAAAGATCATCAATTTTCAAAATAAGCTGGAATATACAACTACGGGTATGTAGTACGAATAAACCAGGAAGCATAGACTTAAAACTTGAAAATCACGCATAAAAAAAGCCTTGGATAAACCAAGGCTTTTTTGTCCGATTCGGTAAACGAATTAACGTTTAGAGAATTGAGGACGTTTACGAGCTTTACGTAAACCAAGTTTCTTACGTTCAACTTCACGAGCATCACGAGTAACGAAACCAGCTTGACGAAGAGCAGGTTTAAGTGTTTCGTCAGAAGCGATCAACGCACGAGTAATACCGTGACGGATAGCGCCAGCTTGACCACCGATACCACCACCAGCAACAGTGATGTAAAGGTCATACTTTTCAGTAACTTCAAGAAGCTCTAAAGGTTGACGAACAACCATACGAGCAGTTTCACGACCGAAGTATTGCTCAAGAGTACGGTTGTTAATTACGAGTTTGCCTGTACCAGCTGACAAGAAAACACGTGCAGTTGCGGTCTTACGGCGACCTGTACCATAATTAGTAGCCATGTGCTGTATCCCTTAGATGTCCAAAACTTGTGGCTGTTGAGCAGCGTGTGGATGCTCTGTACCTGCATACACTTTCATTTTCTTGATCATTGCATAACCAAGAGGACCTTTTGGTAACATACCTTTAACAGCTTTTTCTAAAACTGCTTCAGGTTTGTGAGCGATTAACTTTTCAAAGTTAGTCTCACGGATACCACCAGGGAAGCCAGTGTGGCGATAGTATTTTTTATCAAGTGCTTTTTTACCAGTCACTTGAATTTCTTCAGCATTGATTACAACGATATAATCGCCAGTGTCAACGTGAGGAGTATAAGAAGTCTTGTGCTTACCACGTAGACGACGAGCGATTTCAGTCGCAAGGCGACCTAAAGTTTTGCCAGAAGCATCAACAACGTACCAGTCGTGTTGAACTTCAGCAGGCTTAGCGCTGAGAGTTTTCATTAAACCACTACCTATTATAGTTGGTTTGGACTATGGAATCTGTCCAAACAAAAGGAGACGCGATTCTAAACGAAGTTGCTCAGAATCACAAATGAAAATATAAAATTTCAAGAGCCGTATTTTAAGGTATTTTCCCACATAAAGGAAGAGATCAAAGTTTATTCTTTTTAAAAAATCACAAAAGCGTTCAAACTTTAAAAAATGAGGAAACAGCGATATTGAACTTGATGACTTCACTGAATGAAATGCGGGATCATCACCATAGAACCATTTTAAAATAACGGATAGTACAAGAGTTACGACTCGCAATTTCTTTGCTCATGTTTTATATGTTTGAGGCTTTATTTTTTCTTTGAAAGTCGATGGAATGTGAAAACAGGATAAGTGAGGATTTAAATATAAAAGAATAGGTTCAAGTTGAGTACAGTGAATGCGGAGATACTGGGTGAGACGTTGTATAATAGTCAAAACGCATTTTACTTGAGTTGATCATGCTGCCTTTATATGTCACCAGTGGTGAACCTGCTGGGATTGGTCCAGATATTTGTTTAAGCCTTGCTGCTCGTATAGATGAGCGTCCGATTGTGGTCCTTGGTGATATAAACTTGCTACGTACACGTGCAGCATGTTTGGGATTGAACATTGAACTGATTGAATATTCAGGGCAAGAAGTATCATCAACTCAGGGTCAACTTTATGTTGAGCATGTGCCTTTAAGTGAAGCTGTTGTAATGGGTGAGCTCAATCCTCAAAATTCGGCTTATGTCTTAGAGCAGCTACGACGTTCGGCCGATTATGCCATGTCAGGTAAAAGTGTAGGTGTTGCAACTGCTCCTGTACAAAAGTCAGTCATCAATGATGCTGGGATTCACTTTAGTGGACATACCGAATACTACCAAGAGTTTGCTGGAGTTGAACGTGTGGTGATGATGCTCGCAACCAAGACGTTACGTGTCGCGCTGGCTACTACACATTTGCCATTAAGAGCTGTACCCGATGCGATTACTAAAGAACGACTGCATCAAGTGATTGATATTTTAATTCAGGACTTAAAAAGCAAATTTAAAAAAGAGCATCCCCACATTTTAGTGTGTGGCCTAAATCCACATGCGGGGGAGGATGGCTATTTGGGGATGGAGGAAATTGAGGTGATTAACCCTGTGCTGGAAAGCTACCGTGCTCAAGGCATAAATATGAGCCTGAGCCTACCTGCCGATACCTTATTCACCCCAGAAAACTTAAAAGATGCCGACGCTGTTTTGGCGATGTATCACGATCAGGGCTTACCTGTGTTAAAATCGCAAGGGTTTGGTGAAGCCATTAATATTACTTTGGGCTTACCGTTTATTCGTACCTCAGTCGATCATGGCACAGCTCTCTCCCTCGCAGGCACGGGTCTTGCGAAAAGCTCAAGCTTACAGGTCGCTGTTGATTTAGCGTTAGAATTAGCTCGTCACTAATGTTCAGTGATTAACTCACGTTGGAAAATTTTATGTATCAAATTAATGCCTTAAACCCTAAAGATGAAGGGCACCATACGCGTAAGCGTTTTGGGCAAAACTTCTTACATGACCAACGTGTGATTGCCAAGATTGTACGTTCAGTTGCACCTCGTTCAGGGGATAACATTGTAGAAATTGGGCCCGGTTTGGCGGCATTAACCTCTCCGTTGATTGGAGAGTGTGATGCACTTACGGTTGTCGAATTAGACCGTGATTTGGCGGCCGGTTTGCCGGGGCGTGTGCCACATCCTGAACGTTTAACCATTATTGAAACGGATGCTCTGAAGTACGATTTCACCAATTTATTTGAAGATGGTCGTCCTTTACGGGTTGTGGGTAATTTGCCGTATAACATCTCAACGCCACTTTTGTTTCACCTCTTGGAGTTTGGTGACAAAGTTAAAGACATGCATTTTATGCTACAAAAAGAAGTGGTTGACCGTATTACGGCTTCTCCAAATAGCAAAGAATATGGTCGTTTGTCGGTGATGATTCAGTATTTCTGTAAACCTACGTTCTTGTTTGAAGTACCACCGGGTTCATTTAACCCACCACCAAAAGTGACTTCTGCGGTGTTTCGTCTAGAGCCGTATGCGGTTAAGCCGATTGTGGCAAAAAATGAAAAAGCCTTGGCACGTTTGGTCTCGCACGTCTTTACCCAGCGTCGTAAAACTTTGCGTAATAGCTTAAAAGGCATGTTGGTTGAAGATGGTTTTGAACAAGCGGGTGTTGATCCGATGGCACGTCCAGAGACTTTAACACTGGCTCAATTTGTGGCATTAGCAGATCAAATGGTGGCTTAAGGTGACAGGTGCAGAGATTCGATACAATTATGTCATTGGTGATGTGCAGGGTTGTTTTGAAGCACTAAAAGCCTTGCTAAAGACTATTCAGTTTGATCCTGACCAAGATTTTATTTGGTTTGCTGGGGATTTGGTTGCCCGTGGTGAAAACTCATTGGGTGCTTTACGCTTTATTAAAAAATTAGTAGAGCGTAATGCGGCTGCAACAGTTTTAGGCAATCATGATTTAACTTTGCTGGCGGCTGCACGTGGCATTAAAACAATCAAAGACAAAGATAACATTCGTGATGTGATTGATGCGATTGATAGTGATGATTTGATTGATTGGCTACGTAAACAACCCTTGTGTGTGTTTCCAAACGCAACCACGGTTCTGACGCATGCAGGCATTCCAACCAATTGGACAGCGGAACAAACTGCTGCTTTAGCCGCAGAAGTTGAGGCGGTCATTGCAGCGGATGATTTTGATGTTGTCGATGCCTTTTTAAAAGAAATGTATGGCAAAGAGCCCACCTTATGGTCGGATGAACTAACGGGACACGCGCGTTTACGTTGTATCGTAAATTATTTGACACGTATGCGTTTAACCGATAGTACAGGCCGTTTGGAGTTTAGTTTTAAAGACTCACTCAGTGACCCAATGCCAGAAGGCTTCAAACCATGGTTTGAATTTGCTTCGCGAGCAGCACAAACCCATAAAGTTGTGTTTGGTCACTGGGCAGCTTTACAAGGTAAAACCATTTCGGATTCGATTCAAAATGTAGATGGCGGTTGTGTTTGGGGGCATCAATTAATGGCTTACCGTTTAGAAGATGAGACATTATTTGCAGTTGATAATCCAGTTCAATAGCACATGCATTAAAAAGCCACGAAGTTCGTGGCTTTTTTATTCTTAGTCGATTCTTAACCAGGTTTGGTTTCGACCTAAAGCAGAAACACCGATGTATGCACGTAGAGAAAGACGCTTTCCTGTGGCATTCAGTTTCATTTTTGCATCATAAAGTTTGCCAGACAAAGGATCAATCACACGACCTTTTTCATAGTTATTGGTGCCGTCGACATGCTTTAAGCCTTTAATAATGTCCATACCTAAAATTGGTTTGTTGGTGTATGGCGTAGGGCAATTCACACAAGTTTCTTTTGGGGTATAACCTGGGCGCGGTGTAATTTTTACAATTTTTCCAGTGTAAGTATTATTCGATTCTTTACGAATTTCGATAATGGCTTTTGGCGAGCCTGACTTATCATCAATTTGTTGCCATGTCCCTGTTAAGTCCTGTGCAAATGCTCCCCCGCAAAGCATGGACAATGTTAATCCCGCGATAAAAAACTTACTTTTCATATAAGGTTCTCTATAGTTTCACAAAAAGATATCCAAGACACAGAAAAATAAACAGTTTGCACAAGGCAAACTGTTTTGTGTTTAGATATGAGTTAGGCAGTTGCCTTTAAAAATTGAAAAATCATACATGCTTAGCTGAAACTCTTTTATTCATTGAATTTGAAACAATCAGACTAAGTTTGATGCAATGTATGAGTGACTTAGTGGTGGTCTACAAAATCTAAAATGAATTGATCAAGTGATTGCGTAGACCAAGCCTGTTCAGTAATAAGAACCTAGATTATTCTCGAATCCACGTTTGACTACGACCTAGAGCAGATATGCCCACGTATCCTCGCAAGGTTAAGCGTTTACCATTCGAACTGAGTTTTGCTTTACAGCTATAAATATTACCAGACAGTGGATCAATGATTTTTCCACCTGTGTAATTGGTATCACCGCTGTGTTTCAAACCTTTCATCACATCCATGCCTAAAATAGGCTTATTGGTATACGGCGCAGGGCAATTAATACACGTTTCTTTTGGTGTATAACCCGGACGAGGCGTCACTTTAACGATCTTAGCGGTATAAGTCCCATTTGATTCTTGGCGAATCTCAAGGATGGCTTTTGACGACCCAGTTTTGTCATCAATATTTTTCCAAGTGCCGCTAATATCTTCAGCGAAAGCTGTACTACCCATAACGGTTGTAGCGAATGCGATTGCAAGTGTCAATTTGCTCATGAACAAAATCCTTTTATCATTTAATCAACGACAAACTCATCTTAAGTCGATTTTTTAAACAATACAATTGTTTATGTGAGGAACATATCACATTTTTTGCAAGTATAGAATAAACAACGGTAACCAGATTGCTGTAAATACCGCATTGACAGCCATTCCAAAGGCTGCGTAACGTCCAGCAATACTTCCCCGTTGCCATGCTTGAGCTGTACCGATGGCATGAGCTGCAAGACCTAGCGCTAAGCCCGATGCACGTTCATCATTAATGTGTTTGAGGATCAGTGGTGAAAATGCAGCACCAATCACACCAGATAAAATCACGATTAAAATAGCCAGACTCACAGGGGCTTGCAGCAGTGTTGCAATGTTAATCGCAATTGGCGTTGTGACTGCGCGTGTGGCAAATGCCATAATGGTAGGATCGGACAAATGTAGTAGATAAGCCAGTCCCATCGGCAGTCCGACCGCACTGATACTGGCAAAGACCAAGATGCCCACCACTGCTTTGAGGGGGAGGTCATCATAGCGCATAGCAGCCAATGGAATAGCTAATGCAACCGTGACATAACCGAGCAGATGGTTAAACACTGGATTTACCTGTGCCATATATTGCTCATACGGAATGTTTAACAACAACAGTAGGGCAATCACAAAGCACATGCCAAAAACAATCACGGGAATTTGTGGCAGTTTTTTGTTGAGTGGTTTTGCCAGTAAGTAGGCAACGAGGGTTAGGAAAAAACCGAAAATAATGGGAATCATGTGCACACTCCTAAAGCCATTTCTTAGACATTTTTGCGTAAACCCACAGTGGAATTAGTGTGCTGACAAACAGCACCACCAAGAACATTGGGATTTCACTGCCTAAATGCGTCATCATCAGCAGGGAGCCTGCACTGATAGGTAGAAAAGCAAAGGCACTTTCTTTCATGATTTTATTGTTGGTATCGACCAAACGTGCTGGAATTTTATGAAATTTTCTCCAACCCAAAAGGACGATTAATAAACTAATCAGTCCAATTAAATTGCCCAGTTCAGGATGTCCAAAACGTCCAGTGATCCACACAGCCGCTTCACGAAAGATGATGATCAGGGCAACCGTGCCGATCCATGCTTTCCAATCAACAGTTTTTATCCATTCCATTTTGTTCTGTCATTAACATTTTACTTATCACGTTTTAACCGATTTAGTTTTTGATTTCAAATTCTTCGAGTTCACGATGAAATTGTTTTGCTTTCAAACCTAAAATTTCATCAATCGGTAAATGTGCTTGTTTAATCAATTGTTCAAGTTTATGTGGCGCAATATACACTTGTAGGTGTAGGTTGCCCTCATCATCATAATTTTCAGATTGAATCACATTTAGGGCGTACAGTTGATTACGCAATTTGCCATAGGCTGGTTTGAGTAGGACGTCAAAGTTTTGAATTTGACCCATCAAGCACTCTTGTACCGCTTGGCGTAGTAGATCAAATCCTTCGCCTGTATGTGCTGAGACATAGACACGCTCAGGTACATTGGGTTCAGCGTAAATGATTTTGGCTTGTTCACCACTTTGATCGATTTTGTTATACACCCGTAGAATCGGAATATCTGCGCCAATTTCTTTGAGCACTTTTTCAACGGCTTCAATTTGTTCCATATGGTCTGGACTGCTCGAGTCAATCACATGCAACAGCAAACTGGCTTCTAATGTTTCCTCTAACGTCGCTTTAAACGATTCCACTAAAGCATGCGCGAGATTACGCACAAAACCAACCGTATCGGCTAGGACCAGTGGGCCAATACCATCCCATTCCAAACGTCTTAAGGTTGGATCTAAGGTTGCAAATAACTGATCTGCGGCATAAACATCAGATTTGGCAAGAGTGTTAAACAGGGTTGATTTGCCCGCATTGGTATAACCAACCAAAGAAACGGTTGGAATCGCGGCTTTTTGACGTGCAGCACGCCCTTGAATACGCGTCTGACGGACTTTTTCTAATTTATCTTTAAGTTGTCCAACACGGACACGAAGTAAACGACGGTCAGTTTCGAGTTGCGTTTCACCTGGACCACGGAGTCCAATCCCGCCTTTTTGGCTATCGAGGCTAATGCCTGTACCGACCAGTCGAGAAGACAAGTGATCCAATTGAGCCAATTCGACTTGAAGTTTCCCTTCATGGGTACGGGCACGTTGTGCAAAGATATCTAGAATAAGGCGTGTACGGTCAATGACGCGGCACTTGATAATGCGACTCAGATTACGTTCCTGACTAGGGGTTAGGGCATGGTCAATAATCACCAGTGTGGCTTCAAGCTCCTCAACACGAGCAGCAATTTCTTCTGCTTTGCCTGAACCAATGAAATATTTAGCATCGGGTTTGAATCTTTGAGCGTGAACATGCTCCAGAATTTCTGCACCTGCCGACTTAGCAAGCAAGCGAAATTCTTCTGCATCAAGGTCTTCCAGAATATGGATGGCAACACTGACTAAAATGGTTTTTTCGCCACCTTGCTTCTGCTCAAAATATTCCACTAAATTCGATCTCACATTGAAAACTCTAGTGTAGATGAATTTGCTGAGATTGAGCGAAATAGTTATGCCGTTGCCTTACATTGAGCGAAATAAGTGAACCAAAAGCAGTAAGGTACCAAAGTATAAAATACTGAGCCCTATAATAAATTTCAGTGCCTGAACAGGATTTAACGGTGGAGTTGGAGGATTCATTTGATCGTTCATGTACACACCATGTTTTGGTATTTCGATTGATTTATTTTAATTAACTTGTTTAAACGATTAAAATTGAAAATAATCATCTGGGCCTTCGGTTTTTATGATCAATGCAAGTTGCTCAAGATCAGTATAGAATGAGCCGAAATCAATGATTAAATGTTGAATGAAGCTGTGCCAAGTGAACCGTCTATGCAATCGAATACTGAAATAAAAACAACATCAATAAAAGGTGTCTCTAAGCTTTTTCTGTATGGTAAAAAGCTGGCTTCAGGGCTTGGCGCCGTGTCCGAAGGGTTTTATTTGGTCTATCGACATGGCTTGTATAAAGACATTAACAATCCACAAAATACCCGTTACGTGCAGTATTTCTGTCGTCGACTGTGCAAGGTTTTTAACATTGATGTGCATGTCCACGGGGATATTCCACGTAAGCCTGCACTTTGGGTCAGCAATCATATTTCGTGGTTAGATGTCGCGGTTTTAGGTTCAGGCGCACGAGTTTTCTTTTTGGCCAAGGCTGAAATTGAAAAATGGCCTGTGTTTGGCAAGCTGGCAAAAAGTGGTGGAACTTTGTTTATTCAACGTGGTTCAGGCGATTCCATCAAAATTCGAGAGCAAATTACAGCGTTTTTAAAACAAGATATTCCTGTGTTGTTTTTCCCGGAAGCGACCACGACCGATGGTTCTAAAGTGAAAAAGGTTCATGGACGTATATTAGGCGCAGCAATTGAGGCCCAGCGTGATGTGCAAATTTGTTTGATTTGCTATGTGAATCAACAGGGCGGACTTGACCAAGTCTCTCCGTTTATCGGTAACATTAGTTTTGCCGAGCATGTTAAAAAAGTACTAGAAATGCCACAAGTCACGGCACATTTAGTTGCGCTCCCAGCCATTTGTACAGCAGGACATACGGTTGAGAGTTTAACGGCACTGGTCCAACAAAAAATGGTGCAAGGTTTGGCTGATTTACATCACAAAGTTTTGAAGTCCCAACCTAACATGCAACAAGCTTGAAGGCTTACATAAAGCCTTCAATCGGTAGCCAAGAAACGACTTTGAGACCAGCGCGTTTAAACCAATTCATTTTGGGTTCAGTGGTATAGGTTTTGGTAGAGCCATCAGCTTGTTTGATTTGCCAGTTAATGTTTTTATTTGCATCTAGGACCAGCTTATAGGCATATTTACTGAGGTTTTGGTCCATGGTGTAGTGTACCGCTTTGGCCAGCGGCGGACTGTTCAGTAAAACCCCAATTTCTGTATTTAGGTTGGCAGAGCGGGGATCAAAATTAAATGAACCAATAAAAACCTGTTTCTCATCAATGGCCATGAGTTTGGCATGCAGACTCGAGCGGCTTAATCCTTTGATGCTGACTTTGGCTTTTTTGGAAATTTCTTCATTGTTTTCGTTTAGGGCTTCGGCCGCAGGCGTGGCTAAAAACTCATAGAGTTGAACACCGCTTTCCAGCAAGTCTTCACGATATTTTCCATAGAAAGCATGCACCAGCGGCACATCATTGGCTTTAAATGAGTTGGTCAGTACGCGAACTTGAATGTCACTTTGAGCTAGGTTTGCCAGATGTTTTTTGCCTTTACGTTCAGGCACAAAATAGGCCGAAATAATGTCGATGCTTTCCATTGGCTTTTCTAAATGGGTTTGCAACTGGAAGTTTAAATGTTCTTCTTTTTTCGCACGAGACTTGGTTTTGCTTGGTGAGTCTTTCACCACTTCGGCTTTGACCCAATCGAACTGGATACTATCATTTAACCAGTGTTCAAAGGCCTGCGAACGATTGGCCAGATCCAAATAATTTTGTACGGTCACTTCCTGATAGTGCTGCTCTAACTGGGTTTTTAAACCTTCATAACGCAAGCTGTAATGGTTGGCGTTGACAATTTGACGCACTGGAAAGGCATAGTCGTCATTCCAGTATTCATCGAAGGAATGCACAATTTCATCTGAGGCAGAGCCGACCAACATCACATCAACATCGGAAAATTGATAACTGTCGCTGACGTTATAATATTGATTGCTCATGTTACGCCCACCAATCAACGAAATTTGATTATCGGCAATGAAGCTTTTGTTGTGCATACGACGGTTGATGCGTTTTAGATTTAAGACCATATCCATCGCGCGATAGTGACGGAAGCGGTAGGGGTTATACAGTTTGATGTCAATATTTGCGTGTTGGTCGAGCGCCAAATAAATGCCTTCCATTTTCTTGGCATTGTTATCATCGATTAGTAATCGAACCTTCACCCCGCGATCAGCGGCTTTCAAAATAGAATAAAGCGCTAAAGAACCAATACGATCGTTGTCCCAAATATAGTATTGTAGATCTAAGGTCTTTTCTGCCTTATCAATGAGATGGATACGCGCGGCCAATGCTTCGAGTGGATTATAGAGAACATGGAAACCTGTAAGGCCTGGATTTTGTTCACGTAAAGGCAGTACGATTTTGCCTAAACTGGTTTGATCGGTTGGCAAATCAAAGGCATAGACGGGCGTCTGTGGGATCTGCTTGGGTAAGGTGTTACACGCTGGGACAGTCAAAACCATACAGCTCAGCAACAACAGTTTGGCACCTTGCTGAGTCGAAGATGAGCGGAATAAAGTTTGTTTCGCTAAGCCGTGAGGTTTTTCCATCGTCATAAGGTCTATAAATTTGGTTTGAGTATAATTCTGAGCTGTGAAAAGATAAACAGAAGATTATGTGTTCTTGATGAACAGTTTGTGAGTAAAAGTCTATGATGAATATACACTCCGTCGTGTTCTATTTTTATATTGCGATGGCCCTGCTTGCGGGGTGGGCGGTGTATCAGGCATGGATCAGTCAAACCAATACGGAGACTATTCATCCGTTTAAAGCCTTTGTGCATTTGTTGGCTTTTTATCTCTCTTATTTACTCATTCCTTTGTTTTTCTTTAGCTTATATGCCGGCTTTCAGGGCTATTATTCATGGCATGAAGCTATTTTTGTGTTTTTGGTTAGTGGTGTGCTGTGTTATGCACGTTTCATCGAACCGCATTTTGTACATGTCAAAACCACTCAATATCAAATCCAAGAAGATTATAAATTACTCAAACCTGTTCGTATTGCCTTAATTGCCGATCTACATATTGGTCTATTTTCAGGGCATGAGCGACAACTGAAAACAATCGTCAAACGACTGAATGAACAAAAACCTGATTTGGTGGTGGTTGCAGGGGATTGGACATATGAACCTGAAAATACACTGGCAGAAGAATTAGAAGTATTGCAAGAAATTAATGCGCCAGTCTATTCGGTCAATGGCAATCATGATGAACAATATCCAGGCCCGCCGATTCAAAATTTGTTAAGACATGCTTTGAAGGTGAATAATGTGATTGATATTGAAGGTCAGATTGTTGAATTTGAAGAGTTTCGTTTGATTGGAGTCGGAGATTTGTGGGCAGGTAAGGCGGATATGCGTTTTATGCCGCATTTACCGCAGGACAAACCATGGGTCATCTTATCGCACAATCCAGACACGGTCGATATGATACCCGCTTTACCCAGCCGTCCTTTAATGCTTTCGGGTCATACCCATGGTGGTCAAGTTGAACTGCCATGGCTCACAGACTATGTAATGAAAAAAGTATCTATATTAGGACACAAAAAAGGCTTGTACCGACATGAACATGCGGATGTGTTTGTCACGGTTGGAACAGGTATGGTGGGTGTGCCGTTTCGTTTTCGCGTACCACCGACGATCGATATTATTGAACTGATTTAAGTTGGGTTTAGAACCAATAAAAAATAAAGCTTAAAACCAAAATGACCACAGCCAAGACGATCCAAAGGTTGTGATTTTTTGTATGAAGCGCTTGTAGGTCTTGTATTGCATCGAGGTTATTCACTGCTGTGCTATGCGGGCTTTGTGGCTGTTGTTGTGTAAAGCTCCGTCCTTCAGACACAAGGGAGCTGTGGTGTCTTAGTTCAGCGGTTGATATGCGTGGTTGTTGATGTCGTTTATGGCGATACATGCTTTTTAGTGCAGCATCATGCCGCTTCGTGAGTTCAGTCACGATCTCTTGTGCATCATCGTATTGAAAAGCGGTATGTGTGGCGATGTATTGAATGGCTTGAATAATTTTATTTTCTTCAACTAATACGATGACATCAAGGAGTTGTTCATTGGTGAGTTGTTGTATTTTTTCATCCATTTTTCGGTCCTATTCATCTGTATCTCTCTCTATTTTTGAAGTAAAACGACAGATTTTAAATATGGTTTTTGTAGCGTTTGTTAAAGCATTGGTATAAAAAAACCAGCATCATTGTGCTGGTTTTTAGACATCAAATTCAGGGTTAAATTTGATTATTTACATCATCATTTTTGGTTTCACGGATCATTAAGAATGCACATAATGACAGAAGCGATGCCGCCGTGAGGTAGTAACCTACTGCGTGTAAACCATAGGTGGTTGCAAGCTTGGTGGCAATGAGAGGTGCAAATGATGCTCCAAAGATCCCCGCAAGGTTAAAGGTTAGTGCTGAACCTGTATAACGAACGGATATTGGAAAAATTTCAGAGAGCACAGTACCAATTGGTCCATAGGTTAAACCCATGATGGATAAACCAATACACAGGAACAAGAACACAACAAGGGTATTGCCTGATTCCAACATGCTTGAGAATACTAAACCAAATAACGCCGCAGCAATACAGACAGCAATAGAGGTGGTTTTACGACCAAATTTTTCCGCAAAAACTGCTGACAAGGGGATGAATGCAGCAAAGCAGAGGGTTGCGACCAGTTGAAGTTGTAAGAACTGTTCGCGGGTATAACCCAGCTGTTTGGTACCCCATTGTAAAGCAAAGACCGTAGTCAAGTAGAAGACCACAAAGGTACAAATGGCTGCAATGGTGCCTAAAATGAGCATGCCCCAGTGCTTGGTGATCACTTCTTTAAATGGAATGTTAACTTCTTTTTGCTTGTCTAAAACTTTCTGGAATGCAGGAGTTTCATGGAGTTGTAAACGAATCCACAGGCCTACAATTACCAATAACGCACTCGAGATAAAGGGAATACGCCAGCCCCAAGTCATAAACGCTTCTTCAGTCATAAAATGACCCAGCGTTAAGAATGAACCAGTTGCTAAGATAAAGCCAATCGGCGCGCCTAGTTGGGGAAACATACCGTACCAAGCACGCTTACCTTCAGGTGCATTTTCTGTGGCAAGCAATACCGCACCCGACCATTCACCACCTAAGCCGAGTCCTTGACCTAAACGACACAGCGCAAGCAGTAATGGCGCGGCAATTCCAATTTGTGCGTAGGTGGGCAATAAGCCGATACACACGGTTGAAAGTCCCATGGTCAGCAAAGCTGCAACCAAGGTCGCCTTTCGGCCGATACGATCACCTAAATGTCCAAAGAGTGCAGCGCCAATCGGGCGTGCAATAAAGGCAATCGCGAAGGTTGCCAAAGACTGAATGGTCGCAGTCATTGGATCGGTACTTGCTGGAAAGAACAGGTACGGAAAAATAATGACAGCCGCAGTGGCATAAATATAAAAATCGAAGAATTCGATAGTTGTACCTACCAGACTGGCTGTAAGTACGCGGAATTTTGAGTTTACAGGCTGCTGTTCAGCAACAGCAGTATTTAATGACGCCATGGTAGACCTTACACTTAAAAAATAGTCGAACTGAGTTTTAAAAGCGTCATCTTTTTAAAAAAGGCGTAATTTTTTAAAAAAATACGAATGTTCCTCGGGCAGACTACGGAATTAGGGTTGCTAAAAAATGTAGTGTGCGCGGGTTATATCACGTAAAGATAGATGGACAGGAAATGTGATCCTGCACCAATCAATACAAAAATATGCCAGATAGCGTGCGTATATCTTACCTTTTTTAGCGCATAAAACAATGCACCGATGGTATAGGAAAGTCCACCAATGATTAAAAAAGTCAAAGCTGGTTTAGATAAAAAGCGTTGCATATCATCCATTACCAGTACAGCCAGCCAACCCATAAGCAGATAAGCAATCAGTGAAATTTTTTCAAAGCGATGAATGAAAACTAACTTGAATAGTGTACCAATGAGTGCAATCACCCAAAGTGCAATGAGCAGGTAATGGGCTTTTTGTGTGGGCAGTGCGATAGACAAAAATGGGGTATAGGTGCCTGCAATCAGATAATAAATGGCAGTGTGATCTAATTTTTTATACCAACCGCGACGCTCTGGAGATTCGGCAAAATGATACAAGCTCGATGCGGCAAACAATAAAAATAGGCTCAAAGCATAGACCCACAGCCCGATCCACTGCGCTGTTTCTAAGTAAGACCCTTTGATAATCAATAAAATACCCGCTATGAGTGCAAGACCTGCTCCAATAGCATGGCTAATAAAATTGATTCTTTCTTCAACAGGATCGTAGTTTACAACAGGGTGAGCGCTCATAAGTCATGTGCATTTTTATAAAATATACAACTGTATCGTAATTCAAATTTGCATTTAGCGTAAGACGCTTTAAAATTTAATCGCAATTCTTTTTTTGGTTTCTATTATGACCGTTTCGGTATCGTCCTCTGCGCAAGAGCAGCAATTCCTTCAAGCCTTCCAGCAAGCGCTTGAATCTCAAAGTTTTGATCGGATGATTCTGAGTCAATATCAGGGTGAACTGGAGCAACTCGAGAAGATGACTTTTCGAGTCGTCATGTTGCAAGGACAGCCTGTATTGAGCTGTTTATATCGCCATAAAACCCAAGATGTCACCAAAAATTATTCATTAGACACAGCACTTGATACGGTAACTGCACTTTTGGCGCAGTGTAAACAAGCCAATTTGATGACGACTGAACAAGAGTGGCAACTGAAGAAGAACAAGAAGAAAGCCATGCTGACGCAAAGTAAAAATAAAACGGTAACCAAAGCTGTTGAGCAGCAAGGTCATGACCGTGTCAAACAGCGTTTTGTCGATCAAGACAGTTATTTCTTACAGCCGCTTGGTATTACCGATGCAAAAGCGCAAATCATTCCCAGTATGGCGCGTAAGTGGAAGCAGATTAATAAGTTTGTCGAAATTTTCTCAGGAGCACTAAGTCATATTCAGCTGCCTGAACAACTGCGCGTGGTCGATTTTGGCTCAGGAAAAGGCTATTTAACCTTTGCTTTATATGATTATTTGCTAAAGCAAGATCTGAATCCTTTTGTGACTGGGGTTGAGCTAAACAGCAAGATGGTGGAGTTCTGTCAGGAGGTTGCGAACAAGTCAGATTTTCAGCAACTTGATTTTTTTCAGGGTGATGTTCGGACGTACCAACCTGAACGCCTCGATGTGATGATTGCGCTGCATGCATGTGATGTCGCGACGGACTTTGCGATTCATACCGGCATTCGTTTAAATGCTGAAATGATCATGTGTGCGCCGTGTTGCCATAAAGAATTACGCCCGCAACTGAAAGCTCCACTCGTGTTGCAACCGATGTTGCAGTTTGGTATTCATGCGGGACAGCAAGCTGAAATGCTGACCGATACTATTCGTGCTTTGTTACTCAAAGCCTATGGCTATGAAACCAAAGTGTTTGAGTTTGTAGCACTTGAGCATACCAGCAAAAATAAAATGATTTTGGCAACCAAGCGTAAGGATTATCAAGCGCCCGATGTTGCTGTCTTGGCACAAATTCAAGCCTTGAAAGAGATGTATGGTATTCAAAAGCATTCACTGGAATTGCTGTTGAATAATCAATGGGATCAGCAAGATGTAGGCTGCAAATGCTGATCTGAACATCACTTTTTAGTGCAATGACCAATACAAAGATAATTTATAGGGAAATGAAAATGCCAAGCTTGAGAATTACGCACGGAACATGGGAAGAGTCGCAACGGGCTGCGAAAATGATTCGTGAGCAGGTCTTTATTCAAGAGCAAAACATTGCTGCTGAAGATGAATGGGATGAGCAAGATGAAATCGCAGTTCATTTTGTGGTCTATGAGCAAGATCAAGCCATCGCCACCGCACGACTTTTGCAAAATCATAGTATTGGTCGTGTTGCACTTTTGAAGTCAAATCGTGGTTTGGGCGTGGGCAAAGTCCTGATGCAGGCGGTGATTGCATATGCCCAACAGCAACAGCGTCCATTTTTAGTTTTGTCCTCTCAAGTGCATGCGCAAGCGTTTTATCAGGCTTTGGGCTTTATGCAAGAGGGTGAGGAGTATTTGGATTGTGGTATTCCGCATATCCATATGCGTTTATCATCCATAAAAAAGCCCTGATCTTTCAGGGCTTTTTTTATTAGTCACAGCATATTAGTGGCCATGTTCAGATGACATTTTCGCGTGTTCATTGGCATTCATACTGTGCTCATCAGCGGTTGCATGTTCTGTGGTATCTTCAGACGCTGCTTGAGCTCTTGCTTCACGTGCTTCTTTATCCGCTTGTGCTTTGGCCATGGCTTCTTCAGACATCGCAGGCGCATTTTTAAAGGCATGTTGCTGAGAGTTTTGCTGCGTTTGCTGACTTGGCATATAGTCAGGCTCATTGGTGATCGCAAGGTAGAAGATACCTAAGAAAATTCCACTTAAAATGAAAGCAATAATCAGTGCTTTCCAACCCCATGGTGATTTTTCAGGAGAAGTATTGTCAGTCATGTGCAACAGCCCAATTGAATAAAAATAAATCTAAAACTATGTAACTTTATAACACAAAAAACTGCATCGGGCTTGAAAAGAATGCACTAAAATAAGTCAAAATTAGATGCTGAATCAGCAGGTTAATTTTGTTGTGTGCTGAGAGCGCAAAAAAGGGATCAGCAGATCCCTTTTTTAAGATTGAAGTTTTAGCGAATCTGACCCGATGACACCGATTCAACCAGACGTTGCGGTGCTTTGAAACGCTCACCGTATTTCGCTTCAAGTTCATTGGCACGTTGTACAGCTTGGTCTAAACCATATTGATTTAAAAACTGAATTGCACCCCCTGTCCACGGCGCAAAACCAATCCCAAAGATCGAACCAATATTGGCATCAATCACAGATTCAAGAACATTTTCTTCATAACAACGCAATGTATCTAGCGATTGTACAAACAAGAAGCGGTCAATCATTTCTTGTTCAGAAATATCTACATCTTTCTTCCAATGGCTCAAACCTTCCCAAAGATGCTTTTTACCCCCTTCTGGATAATCATAGAAACCTGCACCAGCAGCTTTACCTTTACGGTCAAAAGTATGAATCATGGTTTGAATCACATCATCTGCACCTGAACGCGGTAAATCTTTACCTTCAGCTTGAAGCGCCTTACGGGTTTCATTGGCAACATGTTCAGAAAGTGTTAATGCAATTTCATCTTGAATGGCTAATGGGCCAACGGGCATACCTGCTTTAAGTGCTGCCATTTCAATACGAGCTGGGTGTACACCTTCATGTAATAAACGCAAACCTTCCTGAACAAAAGTACCAAATACGCGACTTGTGAAGAAGCCACGGCTGTCATTCACAACAATCGGAATTTTGCCAATTTGCTGTACATAGTCATATGCTTTTGCCAAAGTTTCAGCAGAGGTATTTTTACCTTTAATGATTTCAACCAATTGCATTTTATCGACTGGACTAAAGAAATGCAGACCAATAAAGTTTGCTTGATCTTTCGATGCATTTGCCAAACCAGTAATTGGTAATGTCGAAGTATTTGAAGCCATCACACCGCCCTCTGCAAGGAATGCTTCGGCTTCTTGAGTGACTTTCGCTTTGAGTTCTTGATTTTCAAATACCGCTTCGATAATTAAATCACAGCCTTTTAAATCTTCCACAGATGCTGTAGCAGTAATTAAACTTAAAACCTGATCACGTTTTTCAGCGGTCATACGACCTTGGGAGACCTTTTTATCCAGTAATTTTTGGCTATAGGCTTTACCTTTTTCTGCATTTTCTACAGAAACATCTTTCAGTACAACGGGAACCCCTTTGATTGCTGTAGAGTAAGCAATACCTGCCCCCATCATACCTGCACCAAGTACACCGACTTTGCTTGCTTGCCATTTTGCAACGTCTTTAGGACGACTCGCACCTGCCTTAATTGCATTCATTCCATGCCAAAAAGTACCGATCATGTTTTTTGAAACTTGACCTGTGGCAAGATAAGTAAAGTAACGTGATTCAATAGTCAGCGCTGTATCAACATCGACTTGCGCACCTTCAACCGCTGCCGCCATGATCGCTTCAGGTGCAGGATAGCAACCTTTAGTTTTATCACGGAGCATCGCTGGAGCAATCGCCAGCATTTGCGCAACCGCAGGTGTTTTAGGATCACCACCCGGAATTTTATAACCTTTTACATCAAACGGTTGTTGCGACTTTGGATGTTCTTTTACCCAAGCAATCGCTTTGTCCATCAACTCTTCAGGTGTTTTCGCAGTATCTTGAATTAAACCAAGAGATTTTGCTTTATCTACACCAAACTGCTTACCTTCCATTAAGAATGGAAAAGCATTTTGTAATCCTAAAAGCCGTACCATACGCACGATACCACCACCACCCGGCAGTAGACCTAAAGTCACTTCAGGCAAACCAAACTTCGTTTTAGGATCATTCAATGCAATACGTGCATGACAACCTAAAGCGATTTCCCAACCACCACCTAAAGCTGTACCATTCAATGCTGCAACGACAGGAACACCTAAAGTTTCGATATAGCGAAACTCTGCTTTCATTTTCTGAATCATTTCAAAAAATGGAGTGGCATCTTCCAAACGAGCTTGAATCAACTCATCCAAATCGCCGCCTGCAAAGAAAGTTTTTTTCGCTGAACGAAAAATAATCCCTGTTATAGAAGTTTCAGATTTCAGTTTAGAAACAATATTTTCCAAAGCTACACGAAAATCTGCATTCATAGTATTTGCTGATTGATTCGGAGAATCTAAAGTCAGAATAACAATGCCATCGTCATTTTTTAGATATTGAATTGCGCTCATAAAGTTTTTATCCAAATGATTTTTTGAACTTGAAATGTATACTTCTGCATAGTTGTATGAATTTTCAGCATCGCAGAGTCATTCCAAATTTATTTTAATTTCGGGTTTAACCTTCGGTTCGACCTACCTTGCGAAACGTTGTTTCTCATTCGGCAAAAGTAGGCAAAACCATTGTCATACGCAAAACCTGTTTTAATGACTATTCCTATCGAAAGGATTGCAAAAACATTAGATTCAAAAAATGGGTAGGTTGCGTATGACTGATTTGTGTATCAAATGCTCAATAAAATTTAGGTGGTTATACCAACTCAATAATGGTCGCAATACCCATGCCACCACCCACACATAATGTTGCCAAGCCACGCTTTTTACCTTGACGCTCTAACTCATCCAGTAAAGTTCCAAGAATCATCGCACCTGTCGCACCCAATGGATGTCCCATCGCAATTGCACCACCATTCACATTGACTTTCTCAGCAGGAACTTTTAATTCGGTCATAAAGCGCATCACCACTGATGCAAATGCTTCATTGACTTCAAATAGATCAATATCGTCAATCGTTAAACCAGCTTTTGCCAATGCTTTACGAGCAGCAGGTGCAGGTCCTGTCAGCATAATGGTTGGATCTGAACCCACCAATGCGGTCGCCAATACTTTGGCACGTGGTTTTAAACCTTGTTCTTTGACCGCTTTCTCGGAAGCAAGTAATACAAGTGCCGCACCATCAACAATACCCGATGAGTTTCCAGCATGATGCACATGGTTAATTTTTTGCGCTTCTGGATATTGTTGTAATGCAATTGCATCAAAACCCATTGCACCCATCATTTCAAAACTTGGATTGAGTTTTGCTAAACCTTCAGCTGTAGTGGTTGGTTTGATAAATTCATCTTGATCTAAAATGGTCACGCCAGCTTTGTCTTTAATAGCAACCACAGATTGATTAAAATAACCCGCAGCTTGCGCAGCAGCAGCTTTGCGCTGCGAATTTGCTGCAAAGGTATCGACATCTGAACGCGTATAACCATCCAAGGTTGCAATTAAATCTGCACCAATCCCTTGCGGAACAAAGTGTGATTTTAAATTGGTTTCAGGGTCTAATGCCCACGGCCCGCCATCCGAACCCATTGCAATACGTGACATTGACTCGACGCCACCTGCAACAACCACATCTTCCCAACCTGAACGTACTTTTTGCGCAGCCATGTTGACCGCTTCAAGACCTGAAGCACAGAAACGGTTAATTTGCACACCTGCAACATCATTGTCCCAACCTGCCGCAATTGCAGCAGTTTTAGCAATATCACCACCTTGGTCTGCAATAGGCGTGACACACCCCAAGACAATATCGTCTACTTTAGACGTATCTAAGTGATGACGATCTTTGAGTTCATTCAATAATGTTGTCAGTAAAGTAATCGGCTTCACTTCATGCAATGAACCATCTTTCTTTCCTTTTCCGCGTGGTGTGCGAATGGCGTCAATAATATAAGCCTCGCTCATAGCTGTTCCTTTTTATGACTTTTAAGTTGTTATGCATTTGAGTGTACAAATTAATGGCCGTGATGCAATGACTAGAACGGGTCAGGTCAGATGAGTCTTTTTGCCAATAGACTGAAGATTGGGGCATAAAAAAACCCAAGATCGAAATCTTGGGTTTAGCAATGTGCCGAACCGTCGTCAAACTAGAAAATTAGTGATAGCCGTGTAGTTGGCGATATAAACCGGGTGTAACTCCAGTCCATTTTTTAAAGGCACGGTGGAAGGTACTGGTTTCACTAAAGCCCACTTGTTGTGCCACATCTTCTAAAGTCAAACCTGGGTTCAATAGTAGGTGGATTGCGGCATCACGACGTAATGCATCTTTCACGCCTTGGTAACTTTTACCTTCAGCAGCTAAGCGGCGACGCAGCGTTTGTGGAGATAAATACAACATGGAAGCCACATCATTCAGGGTTGGCATTTCCTCACCAATTTGACTCTTCAACACATCACGAATACGTGAAGTGAGTGAGTTGGTGTTTTTAAATTTCACCAACAACTGTGCAGGCGCGGCTTTTAAAAACTCTTCTAATGTTTCTTCATTCTGACGAATTGGTAAGTCCAAATAATCTGCCGCAAAAGTGATTTCAGTACGCGGCATGTCGAACTGCATCACAGGTGCGAAGAACAGGGCATCATACTCATCTGCATGAGTTGGACGTTCATAACCAAAGTGTACACGTTCCAGTGGTAAACGACGTTCAATCAACCACGACGCGAGACCATGCCAAATCATCAGCATACTTTCGGTAATGAAGTGATCTGGGTCCATCGATTTTGGAATCTGAGGAACAAGACGAGCTTCATGCTTGTCGCGCTCTAATGTCACCGACCACTCATCACCAAACAGTTTATAAAACTGTGAAGACAGTTCTAAAGCATCACCTAAGGTTTTGGCATGAATAATCAGCTGACACATGATGGCAAATGTACCCAAACGACGTGGTTGCTTATCGAAACCAACATGTTCGTCTTGGGTCACCATCCATAACATTTTAACGAAGCGAGTATATTGTTCTGGAGAAATACGGGCTTTAGGTTGACGCAGTAGTTCTGCCTCAATCCCTACGTGAGAAAGTAATGTTTCGACATCCATGCCGAGACGTTTTACGCCAGTTAAAGCCGCATTGACGAAATGGATACTAATGGTATCGCGGCTCATATTTAATCCTTCAGTCTCTTTTATATTCACTTGCGTTTGACCTAAATGACGCTAAAAAAAGTATTTTAGGCAATTTACACTAAAGTTTTTTGCCTTTTTACATGTTAAATTGCCGAAATGATCAAGGTAAATGGCTGAACATGACATTGTTTTGTTGCTTTTATATTTCTAAAATAGCTAAAAAATCAACATAAAAAGAGAAAATAAACATGGATATGGCATTAAAAGGATTGAAAGTTCTCGATTTTTCTACACTTTTACCCGGACCTTTTGCAACAATGTACTTAGCCGACCTAGGTGCAGAAGTGATCCACATCGAGTCTCCAACCCGCCCCGATCTGATCCGTTTAATGCCACCTTATGCCAATGGACAGGCCACCGCACATAGTTATCTCAACCGAAATAAGCATGCTGTCGCGCTGGATTTGAAAGATCCTGCCAATATTGAACTGATCAAATCGAAAATTTCAGACTATGACATTGTGATTGAACAATTCCGTCCAGGTGTGATGCAAAGATTGGGACTCGACTATCAGACCTTATCTGAAATTAATCCACGCTTGATCTATTGTTCCATTACGGGTTATGGGCAAACAGGGGGGTATCAAAATAAAGCAGGACACGATATCAACTTTGTGGCTTTGTCAGGGATCGCGGGACATAGCGGGCGACAGCACAGTGGACCACCACCAATGGGGATTCAAATTGCGGATATTGCTGGAGGCTCTTTGCATAGCGTGATTGGAATTTTAGCGGCAGTAATTGAAAGGCAGCGGAGTGGTTTGGGGCAGTGTATTGATATTTCTATGACCGACTGTGTGGTAGGGCTCAGTAGCATGGCCGCAGCTGCGAGCTTAGCAGGACAGGAAAAACAAGGGCCTGAGCAAAGCTATCTCAATGGTGCGACTTTTTATGACTATTATGAAACGCAAGATGGGCGTTATTTATCGATTGGGAGTTTAGAGCCACAGTTTTTACATGGGCTGGCACAAATTTTAGAATTGCCGATTGTGGCTGAAAAAGGAGCCTCATTGGCAACCGAAGACCGTCAGGTGGTGAAACAAGCAATAAAAGACAAAATTAAAACCCAAGATTTTGCCACGTGGAACACAATTTTTCAGCAGCAAGATGTCTGCGTTGAGCCTGTATTAAAGTTGGATGAAGCACTCGATTCGCAGTTAGCAAAAGATCGTGCATGGGTGGTTTCTGTACCTTTACAAGAGGGGAGTACAAAAAGCGAACAACAATTAGCTTGTCCAATTAAGTTTTCACGTTCAAAAATAAGATATGAATTTATAGGCAAACCGCTCGGTTTTGATTCTTTATAAATATCATATAGCGATAATTTGAATATATTTAAAACAAAAAAACGTCATAAAATGGGTTTTTATACAAATAAAGCGTATCATATCGATTAGTTGTAATTTTGTAAGAAAGGTCACCAATTATGAATAAATGTAAAAGAAGTTGGTGTTTTAACCTCAGTCTCTTAGCGCTCAGTTGCTGCTTTCAAAGTGTGTATGCTGCAAATGCCTTTGAGGCAGAAAGCCCTTGGATGCTGGGTGACTGGAATGGTCAGCGCAGCGCATTGCAGCAAAAAGGCTACGACTTTAGCTTTGGTTATACGGGTGAAATGGCAACGTTGCTCGATGCCTCGCATTCTTCAAGTCATGGTACCGAATATGCAGACCAGTTTGCATTTGGTACGCACTTCGATTTAGACAAGATTTTGGGCTGGCAGGATACTGAGGCCCAAATCACCATTACCCAGCGCAATGGGCGTTCACTTTCTCAAACATCCGATGCTTTAGATGGGCATTTAAGTTCCACTCAAGAAGTGTGGGGACGTGGTCAAACGTGGCGTTTAACCGATTTGTGGATTAAGAAAAAGTTCATGGATCAAAAGTTAGACATCAAAGTCGGTCGTTTTGGTGAAGGTGAAGACTTCAACAGTTTCGACTGTGATTTCCAAAACCTTGCGCTCTGTGGCTCTCAAGTTGGTAACTGGGTCGGTGACCAGTGGTACAACTGGCCTGTCAGCCAATGGGCTGCGCGAGTCAAATATAACCTTCGTCCAGACCTGTATGCACAAGTCGGCGTGTATGAATATAACCCTGAAAACTTAGAACGTGGCAAAGGCTGGAACTTAAGTACCGACGGTTCGCAGGGTGCCATTATTCCTGTTGAAGTGGTGTGGTCTCCTCAGTTAGGGGGTGAAAAATTACCTGGCGAATATCGTGCGGGTTATTACTACAGTTCTGCAGATGCCACAGATATTCAAAACCCACAGCAAACCTCACATAAACAAGGCGGCTGGGTTGTTGCCAAGCAGCAACTCACAGCACATCACGGTGATGCTGCGCGTGGTTTAACAGGTTTTGTGAATCTCACACTACATGATTCAGATACCAATACGGTTCGCGATATGCAGAACATTGGTTTGGTCTATAAAGGTGCTTTTGATGCTCGCCCTCAAGATGAAATCGCGATTGGCCTAGCCCGTATTAATATCAATGATGATGTCAATGACGCGAATATTGTCAATAACGCGAATATTGTCAATAACAGCGTCAAAGCCCGTTTACGAAGTGAAGAGTATGATGCCGAGATTTACTACGGTATTCATGCAGCCAACTGGTTAACCATTCGTCCCAATATCCAATATATCCGCCATGTAGGCGCATATAAAAATGGTGAAAATGCATGGGTCGGCGGAATTAAATTCCAGACCGCATTTTAGTTTCTAGATCGATAAGTATTTGTCCAGCAAGGTTGATAAAAACTTTTAACGGTTGTTCAAAGCATAAAACTGTTCGAAATAAGTCGTTTGGACAGATACTTAAAATCTAAAAACTGTCTAGGTGTTCATATCGATATTAAAACGATACGAGCTTTTAACAGAATCTAAGGAAAAGGTGGTCAATATGAGTACTCCGTCTTCAGGTTCAGGACTTAAAACTTTTACAGCTGTGATTGCTGTGATCTTTGGTTTAATCCTGCTGATAGGAGGGATTTATCTTGCAGTGCTTGGTGGGTCTTGGTACTACATCATTGCAGGTTTACTCTTCATCACGACTGCAGTTCTACTGCAAAAATTAAAAAGTACGGCATTAATCGTTTATGCGTTGTTGGTCTTGGGTACAGTGATTTGGGGCTTATGGGAAGTGGGTTCAGACTTCTTTGCCTTGGCGCCACGCTTAGATATCCTTGGTTTATTTGGTTTATGGCTACTCATTCCAGCGGTCACACGCGGTTTTGACAATGCTAAAAGTGCAAAACTAGTTTTAACAGGTTCACTGGCGGTGACTATTGCCGTGATGATTTTTGCTGTGTTTAATGATCCTCAAGAAATTCGAGGTGAACTGAGCAGCAAGCAACCTGCAACCGCACAGTCCATTCCGGGTGTTGCTGATGGCGACTGGCCTGCTTATGGTCGTACTCAGTCTGGTTTGCGCTATTCTCCTTTAACGCAAATTAATTCTGAGAATGTTAAAGATTTAAAAGTGGCTTGGACCTATAACACAGGTGACTTTAAAACAGAAAATGACTCTGGTGAAACCACCAATCAGGTCACCCCAATTAAAGTTGGGGACAATATGTATATCTGTACCACGCACCAAAAACTGGTTGCCCTCGACCCAGCGACAGGTAAGGCGAAATGGACTTTTGATCCGAAGTTGAAATCGGACAATACTTTTCAGCATTTAACCTGTCGTGGCGTGTCTTATTATGATGCGAACAATACAGTTGGTTTTGAAGCCAGCTTGCAACATAAAAAGTCATCGTCTGAGTTGTGCCCACGTAAAGTAATCTTACCTGTCAATGATGGTCGTTTGGTTGCCATCAATGCTGATACTGGTGAGCGTTGTACGGACTTTGGTAAAAATGGTGAAGTCGACTTACAAAAAGATATGCCATTCCCTTATCCGGGTGGTTATATCCCAACTTCTCCACCTGTGGTCACAGGCACGACGATTATTATTGCGGGTTCAACCACAGATAACTATTCAACTGAAGAACCTTCAGGTGTGATTCGTGGTTATGATGTGAATACCGGCGCATTGTTGTGGGTCTTTGACACAGGTGCCGAAGATCCAAATGCGATTCCAGCTCCGGGTCAAAAGTATGTTCAAAACTCACCGAATGCATGGGCACCATTAGCCTATGATGCAGCCTTGGATATGGTTTACATTCCAACGGGTGTGGGTACGCCAGATATTTGGGGCGGTAACCGTACCGAGTTGCATGAGCGTTATGCTAACTCAATGCTGGCACTGAATGCTTCAACAGGTAAGTTGGTGTGGAACTTCCAAACCACGCATCATGATTTGTGGGATATGGATGTACCATCACAGCCGACATTGACGGATATTAAAGATAAGTCAGGCAAAATGGTTCCTGCCATTTACGTATTAACGAAAACGGGCAATGCCTTTGTTCTAGACCGTCGTACTGGTGCAGCCATTGTTCCAATTACGGAAAAACCTGTACCACAAACAGTGAAACGTGGGCCGCAAACCAAAGGTGAGCGTTACTCTGCGACACAACCTTTCTCTGACTTTGACCTTGCGCCAAAAGAGAAACTGACGGATAAGCAAATGTGGGGTGCAACCATGTTTGACCAGTTGATGTGCCGTGTGTCTTTCCACAAACTGAACTATGACGGTATTTATACCCCACCTTCAGAAAATGGAACTTTAGTTTTCCCAGGCAACTTGGGTGTATTTGAATGGGGCGGTATGTCCGTTAACCCTGATCGTCAAATCGCGGTGATGAACCCAATCGGTTTACCGTTTGTTTCTCGACTCATTCCAGCCGATCCAAACCGTCCGAAAACAGCCAAAGGTGCAGGCACCGAAGCGGGTGTACAACCGATGTATGGCGTGCCTTACGGTGTTGAAATCAGTGCGTTCTTGTCTCCATTTGGTTTGCCATGTAAACAGCCTGCTTGGGGCTTTGTGGCGGGTGTGGATTTAAATACTCACGAAGTTGCATGGAAACGTCGTATTGGTACGATCCGTGACAGCTTACCGGGGATTCAATTACCACCATTTAAAATGGGGGTTCCTATGCTTGGTGGTTCAATCTCAACTGCGGGTAATGTGATGTTTGTCGGTGGTACGCAGGATAATTATATCCGTGCCATCAACGTGACCAATGGTGATGAACTTTGGAAAGGTCGTCTACCAGCAGGTGGTCAAGCAACACCAATGACCTATGAAGCCAATGGCAAACAGTATGTGGTCATTATGGCGGGTGGTCATGGTTCATTTGGTACTAAGATGGGAGATGCTTTGGTGGCGTATGCCTTACCCGATGCAAAATAATCGTCTGTAGTTATTTAAACTTTAAAATAGCCTGATTCGTCAGGCTATTTTTATATGCAGTCGGTTTAAAAGGGCAAAGTGACGAGGAGGAAAGAATAGAAAAATTGAGTTCTACCCAGATAAGCCGAGTTTAAAATTTACGTGGTAGCAATGAATGAATTAGTGTGTATGTGATCAGCTGAACGGAGTTAGCTGAATAATGTATAAGTATCTAATAAAAAATACTTTAATCAGAAAAAACCTTTAGGATTAGGGACAAACAGTACATCTACTTATCCTTATCAATAAAACAGCTATGAAATATGTAAAAAACGCATTTTGTTGATAGTTTAAATCTCGTTATGCTGTCAGCCGTTATAATGAAACTACTAGCTGTACGCCATGTATTTATATACTGATTTCGATCAGCAACTGATCAATGAACGTGTTGCACAGTTCCGTGACCAAACGGAACGTTATTTAGCTGGAAAACTCACTGAAGATGAGTACCGCCCATTACGTCTTCAAAACGGTCTCTATGTACAACGCTATGCGCCAATGTTACGTATTGCTGTGCCTTATGGCTTAATGAACTCAACGCAATTGCGCAAAGTTGCAGAACTTGCAACTGAGTTTGACCGTGGTTATGCACACGTTTCAACGCGTCAGAATATTCAGTTTAACTGGCCTGCGCTAGAAAATGTTCCAGACATGCTTCAAGAGCTAGCTTCTGTACAAATGCATGCAATCCAAACTTCGGGTAACTGTATTCGTAACACCACCACAGACCAATATGCAGGTGTAGTTGCTGGTGAAGTGGCTGACCCACGTCCAACGTGTGAATTGATCCGTCAATGGTCAACCTTCCACCCAGAGTTTGCTTTCTTGCCACGTAAGTTCAAGATTGCTGTATCAGCATTTGAAGAAACTGATCGTGCAGCGACCTCATTCCATGATATTGGGGTGTATATCGTTAAAAATGCAGCAGGTGAGATCGGCTATAAAATTAAAGTCGGTGGAGGCTTAGGTCGTACCCCTGTGATTGGTAGTTTCATTCGTGACTTCTTGCCACGTGAAGACCTGATTGCTTATTTAGAAGCAGTACTGCGTGTTTATAACTTGCATGGTCGCCGTGATAACAAATACAAAGCACGTATTAAAATTTTGGTGAAAGCGTTGACGCCTCAAGTCTTTGCCGAAAAAGTCGAAGCTGAGTTTGCGCACACCATTAAAACTTTAAAAATTCAGCCTGAAATTTTGCAGAAATTAGACGAAGAATTTATACCGTTTGATTATCAAGATTATGCAGATGAAGATTTTTCTGAACTGTTTGCTGCGCATCCGAAATTCAAGCAGTGGTTCAATATCAATACCAATGCGCACAAAGTGAAGGGCTACCGTATTGTAACGATTTCGTTGAAACGTACGGGTATTGCACCGGGTGACGTGACCACGGAAGAGATGAATTTGATTGCAGACCTTGCAGACAAATACACCTTTGGTGAACTGCGGACCACGCATGAGCAAAATATTTCTTTGGTAGATGTGCCACAGAAGGATTTATTTGAACTGTGGACTATTCTTGAAAAAAACAATTTAGCACGTGCGCACATTGGTTTCTTAACCGACATTATTTGCTGCCCAGGCGGTGACTTTTGTTCACTGGCAAATGCGAAATCAATTCCTATTTCAGAAGCGATTTCACGCCGTTTTGATGACTTAGATACCATTTATAACCTTGGCAAACTGGATCTGAATATTTCAGGTTGTATGAATGCATGTGGTCATCACCATGTGGGCAACATTGGTATTCTAGGTGTAGACAAAAAAGGCGCTGAATTCTACCAAATCACTTTGGGTGGTAATGCTGATCATGATGCTTCAATTGGTGACATTTTAGGCCCATCATTTGCAGCTGAAGTTGTGCCAGACATTGTTGAAGAAATTTTAAATACCTATCTTGACCTTCGTGCTGAGGGTGAAGAATTCATCGATACTTATCGCCGTGTGGGCATTCAACCCTTTAAGGAGCGTGCATATGCTTAATCTCGCACTACAAGTCCTCTCTAAAGATGGCTCGATTGCAGACAACACTTATCAAGTGATTGGTGAAGATGGTGTTTTACCGCAAGGTGATGTGGTTTTAACGGTTGAGCAGTTAGATCAATTGGCTGAAGTTTCAGGTAAAAAAGCACTCCTTGTTACAGTCGATGCTTCTCCTGAAACGCATGAGTTCCCTTTAGATCAGCTAGATGCCATCTTTATTGATTTTGCGGGTTTTAACGATGGTCGTGGCTATTCATTTGCAGCGTTATTACGCCGTCAAGGTTTCCAAGGTGAACTACGTGCAACAGGTGATGTGTTTAAAGATGTCTTGAATTACATGAAACGTTCAGGCTTTGATACCTTTGTTATTAAAGAAGGTAAAGACATTCTTGAAGCTGCTGCGGGTTTAAATGATTTTAGAAATCCTTATCAAGCATCAACAGCCGTTGCACAAGCCAGTTATCAAACGGGCGCTTAAATTTTTAAGTGAATAAAAAGCTGGACTTCGGTTCAGCTTTTTTGTATTTATACGCAGCATTTTTGAAGAACAAATTGAAGAAAAAGAAACAGGTAAATTGGACATGATGGCACTTTTTGCAAAAATTAATCCCGGTGTCATTTGGCTACTTATTGCTATTGCTACAGATGTGCTTTCGACTTTTTATTCCGCAAAAGGTAATGGGTTGGTCAATAAGTCGGATCAGGGCATTGCACTGGTGCTTTACATAATTTCTTTTGCGTGTGCAGCCTATGCCTTGAAATTTATGCAAGCGGGAATTTTATATGTGCTGTGGTCTGGCATTGGTGTCATTGCTACAGCACTCCTTGCTAAAGCATTTTTAGGGCAGAACATCGATTTGGCTGGATGGCTCGGTATTGGTTTTATTACCGTGGGACTCACTATTATTGCGCAATTTTCAAATATTGATGTTTAAAAAGAAGACGCATTTATCCTTCTTCTAATTGGCAATTCACCATCCATTTTATTCCAAACTGATCGGTAAATGCACCATAGAGTGCGCCCCAAAATGTTTTCTCTAAAGGCATTTCTATTTTTCCATTGACTGAAAGTGCATCAAATAAGCGTTTAGCATCGGCTTGTTCATGGGCATCTAAGTTAATGGAAATATAGTGGTTGTTGCCTACAGTAAAGACGGTATTGCTTTGAGCACAAAACTGATCGTTGGTATCCGAAGCCATCAAAATCGTGCTGGCATTGATGGGAAGTGAAACATGCATGATTTTTTGTTGGTCAGCTTCGGAAAGGGCGAATGAACTTTCATCTGAAGGTAAGTCTCCATAACGCATGAACGTTGCAAACTCTCCACCAAAGACAGACTTGTAAAAATTAAAAGCGGCTTCAGTTTGACCATCAAAGTTGAGGTAGTGATTCAGTTGCATTGTCTTATCCTTGTTGTTTTTTTCGTCGTTATTTTAACAAGTCGTTGAGATCGGCCCTAATACAATCTTGTAATAAAAAATCCCTCGCAGTCGAGGGATTTTCATAAATGTCGCTTTTATATCAGCTAATTATCCAATGTTTTATTGTATAAAATATGTCAATAAAAGAGGGTTGCTTGCATCTTAAAGTAATTCAATCGCTACAGCAGTCGCTTCACCACCGCCGATGCATAGTGCCGCAATCCCTTTTTTACCACCTGTACGTTTAAGCGCATGAATCAAAGTCAGGATAATACGTGAACCAGTTGAACCGACAGGGTGACCCAATGCGCAAGCTCCACCATTGATGTTCACTTTTGCAGGATCAAGTTTGAAGTCATCGATTGGACACATGGTCACCATCGCAAAAGCTTCATTGATTTCCCAAAGGTCTACGTCCTGTGCATTCCAACCTGTTTTCTTAAGCACTTTTTCAATTGCACCGACTGGTGCAATGGTGAACTCTGATGGATGCTGTGAATTGGATGCATAAGCCACAATTTTCGCTAATGGTGTTAAACCTTTGTTCGATGCATTTTCTGCTGACGTTAAAACTAGTGCGGATGCGCCATCTGAGATTGAGCTTGCATTTGCTGCAGTGATGGTGCCATCTTTAGCAAAAGCAGGGCGAAGGCTTGGAATTTTTGCAATATTGGCATTGAATGGTTGTTCATCTTTATCAATGACAACATCACCTTTGCGAGATGAAACTGTCACAGGCACGATTTCATCGGCAAAGTAACCTTCGTTGACCGCTGTTTGTGCACGCTCTAAAGAGCGAATCGCGAATGCATCCATTTGCTCACGCGTATAGCCACGGGTATTGGCCATATCTTGTGCAAAAGAACCCATCAATCGACCTGTTTCTGCATCTTCTAAGCCATCAAGGAACATGTGGTCTTTAACATCGCCATGCCCCATACGGTAGCCTGCGCGTGCTTTGGTTAAAATATAAGGAGCATTGGTCATCGACTCCATGCCACCTGCAACCACGATATTTGCTGAACCTGCTTTGATCATATCCGCAGCTTGCATTACTGCTTTCATGCCAGAACCACATAATTTATTGATGGTCACGGCACCTGTTGAATCAGGTAAACCTGCTTGGCGCATAGCTTGACGTGCTGGACCTTGCTTTAATCCCGCAGGTAGAACACAACCCATGATTACTTCTTCTACATCGTTTGCGTGTAGGCCAGCACGAGCAATCGCTTCTTTAATCGTCACAGCACCGAGTTCTGGAGCGGTCACACTTGCTAAACTGCCTTGAAAACCGCCCATTGCCGTACGAGCACCATTCACAATTACGATGTCTGTCATTTTCTTCTCCGAATCACTTATACGTTTTGTTGGAAACTTAAGCAGTATATGCAAATTTGCTAGAGAGAAAAGCTGAAAACGTGATTATGGACTCATGGGTCTAGTTACAGGTATTGAGTCGTTCTGTTCGGATCTGCCCCATTCTACTCATAACCAGTTTAAAGTGATCCTGACTTTGCATAGAGCAGTAATAGAAGGTTCCATTTGAGCCAAGGGGGAGGCCATTTTCAGCTTTAAAGCTTAAAGATGGAAGACTGAGTGCGCCACGCCAATCAAGATTGCCATATTTGAGCTGCTGTTGTTCTGTCCGAATAATCGTTTCGCTGGTATCTACTCGTCGGTTTTTATTATTATCGATAAATACAATAAAGCCTGTGTTCCACTGATGATTCTGACATTGAACGAGGTCTTGACTTGGACAAATGGTGATATTTTGACGTTGCAGGTTGGCCATATTTTTGGCTGCCTGAATACTATTTCGTAATGTATTCAGTGTTTTGCTGCGCTCTTGTGAGGCCATATACTGATGAAAATGAGGAAGCGCGATTGTACAAATGATCATAATAATGCTAATAGTGATCATGAGTTCGAATAAAGTGAACCCTTTTTTATTGATAAAAAACATATGGTTATCCAGTTTTGTTGTTATAGAGCTATTTTTTTATTTATTAAAGCTTTGTTTATCAAACAAATTTTATACATAATTAGTAGTACTCAACTTGTTTAAAAAGCTGTTAAAATGTAATACAAGTGAAAATAAGCTATTCGCAAGTAAAAATTGAGTAAAAAATTACCGAATTACAACGGAAATTGTAAGTAATTTTGTCAATAATTTACTTGATTAAAGTTATCAAGCACTTGGAAAAAAAATAAAGTGTTTGTATGATTCATTGCGAATAGCTTAAAAATAAAACTGGGGTATAAAAAAGCCTATCTCAGAATGGTTAAATAATTTTAAGCTTAAGCTTGAAAAACAATTGTTATCTCTGGAGGATAAATCCATGAAAATGAGTCGTATTGCATTAGCAATGCTCGTAGCTGCTCCTTTAGCTGCTGCAAACGCGGGCGTAACTGTTACTCCATTAATGCTTGGTTACACTTTCCAAGACACTCAACATAATAATGGTGGTGATCATTTGACTGATTCAGCTCAAATGGATGATGACCTATTTGTTGGTGCTGCACTTGGTGTAGAGCTTACTCCTTGGTTAGGTTTTGAAGCGGAATACAACCAAGTTAAAGGTGACATGGTTGACCAAGCGAATGCTGAATACAAGCAAACGCAAATCAACGGTAATTTCTATGCTACTTCTGACTTGATTACTAAAAACTACGACAGCAAAATCAAGCCATATGTACTTTTAGGTGCTGGTCACTACAAATACGAGTTTGATAACGATCTAGGTCGTGCTGGTCGTGGCCTTAAAGAAGAAGGTACTTTAGGTAATGCTGGTTTCGGTGCTTTCTGGCGCTTGAACGATGCTTTGTCTCTACGTACTGAAGCTCGTGCTACTTACAACATCGATGAAGATTTCTGGAACTACACAGCACTTGCTGGTCTTAACGTAGTTCTTGGTGGTCACTTGAAACCTGCTGCTCCAGTAGTAGAAGTTGCTCCAGTTGAGCCAGTTGCTCCAGTTGAACCACAAGAGTTAACTGAAGACCTTAACATGGAACTTCGTGTGTTCTTTGATACAAACAAATCAAACATCAAAGACCAATACAAGCCAGAAATCGCTAAAGTTGCTGAGAAGTTAGTTGAATATCCAAACGCTACTGCTCGCATCGAAGGTCACACAGACAACACTGGTCCACGTGCATTGAACGAACGTTTATCTTTAGCTCGTGCTAACTCTGTTAAATCGTCTCTAGTAAACGAATACAACGTTGATCCAGCTCGTTTGTCTACTCAAGGTTTCGCTTGGGACCAACCGATTGCTGACAACAACACTAAAGAAGGCCGTGCTATGAACCGTCGTGTATTCGCGACAATTTCTGGCAGCCGTACAGTTCAAGCTCAATAATCTGAGTTTTAACTAAAAAACGACTCTTCGGAGTCGTTTTTTTATGTCTAAAATAATGAAATTTATGTTAACGCGTGTTGTTGAGCATAAGCTCGAGCTCAATACAAGAGCCTTTAAGGCTTACGTTGGTCATGGTCATTTACGCATAGGACATAAGACACAGTTAGAAGTATTTAATTTTAGAGGATGAATATAAGAAGAATGAAGAGTGGATTTTAGTCACTCATGCTTCGCGACATCGATCATAACTTTTGCCTTTAGAATGAATTGATATTTATTTTTATAAAGATTTGTTTGCCAGCGAGATAATATTTCTGGCTTGATATTTAGGGGGCTAGGAATTTGATAGAGATCAGTACTCAATGAACCGTAACATTTAGTTATTGCTGTGCGAATTGAGAGGCTAAATTTTTACAACCTAGATATGTAAATTGTTAATCGTATAAGTGAGCGGATGCTGGTTGCAGAATATTAACTAAGTTTAGGATGGATCCGAGTCATAGGTATCGCTTTTATGTGAAGTCAATAATTGAACTGTCTTATTGAAAATTGCGTTATTAATTTATGCTTTACGGCTTTAGCAAATGGATAAATGATAATAAAAAACAGCCCGAAGGCTGTCTTTTATTATGAAAGGATTTTATTCGCGTTCAGGACTCATTGGACTGACATCCATTTCTTGGTAAGAAACCAGTTTGGTTTTGTATTTCCATTTATAGCCTAGCCAAATCGCCAAGAATAAGAAAATACCAATATAGGTCGATAACACAGAGAGCCATTCGCCATCAAGCACTGCTTGGTAGTTTTGACCTAAAACAACAATCGCACACAGAATAAAGGCGAACCACGGAGCAAATGGGAAGAATTTTGCACGATAAGCTAAGTCTTCAACCTTATGTCCTTGGGCAACATAGCCTTTACGGAAACGATAGTGTGAAACAGCAATCCCTAACCAAACAATAAAGCCACACATACCCGACATATTGAGCAGCCAATTAAAGACCTGTTCTTCGCCAATGAAGGTGGTTAAGAAGCAAAGTGCAGCAATTGCAGTTGTCGCATAAAGCGCATTCATGGGTACGCCGCGTGGGTCTAATTTGGCAAACACTTTAGGTGCACTGCCATTTTGGGCCATATTGAACAGCATACGCGTAGATGAATACATCCCTGAATTACCTGCCGATAGAATCGCGGTTAAAATCACGGCATTCATCACGCTGGCAGCAAAGGCAAAACCAGCTTTTTCATAGAGTAAGGTAAATGGAGAGAGTGCAATATTCTCTGATGAAGCCGCTTGTAACAAAAGTGGATCATCATATGAAATGAGTGTGCCGATAATGAAAATACACACCACATAAAACAGTAGAATCCGCCAAAAAATCTGTTTGATGGCAATCGGAATCGTCTTTTGTGGATCTTTCGACTCACCTGCAGCAACACCGACCATTTCGGTACCTTGGAACGAGAACCCTGCAATCATCGCCACACCAATCAGTGCAGATAAGCCACCAACGAAGGGCGCTTCACCTTTGGTCCAGTTGGCAAAAGTTGCGACACCAGGCGTCATCATGATTTTAGCAATCATGAAAATACCAATGATGATAAACACAATGATGGCAAGGACTTTGACTAAGGAGAAGAAGAACTCACTTTCACCAAAGCCTTTGACTGTCAGTGCATTGATCCCAAAGACAATGGCTAAGAAGAGAGCACTCCAGTAGAAACCGGGCAGGTCGGGAAACCAGAATTTCATGATGAATTGGACTGCAACCAATTCAAATGCAACCGTAATGGCCCAGTTATACCAATAGTTCCAGCCAAGGGCGAAACCAAAACCACCTTCAACATACTTGGTGCCATAGGTGAAAAATGCACCAGATGTTGGGTTATGTGTTGCCAACTCACCCAGGCTGGTCATGAGAAAGTAAATCATCACACCAATTAAGCAGTAGGCCAATAACGCCCCGCCAGGGCCAGCATTCGCAATGGTTGCACCTGAGGCAAGGAATAAACCTGTACCAATTGAACCACCAATGGCGATCATATTCAGATGGCGAGCTCCAAGCTTCCGCTTGAGTTGAGCTGGTTGAGTCATTTCGCTCATCATTGTTCCTTAAGATTTCTTTTGTGTGCTGGCAAACAGCACTTTAAAGCCTTGTTGATCGGCTTTGGTTGTACATTGGCCAAAACTTTGCTCAATGAGTAATGGATAATTCAGAAAGCGGTTGGCAACAATCCACAACTCACCATCTGATTTGAGATGGCGACGGGATGTTTTGCATAAATTTTCGCTGGCATTGTAATCTGTATGAATGCCTTGATGGAATGGGGGATTGCTGACGATTGCGTGTAAGAATAGTGGAGCATCCTCAATTCCGTGTACCGCTTTAATCTCAAGTTGTTCTGGTAAAAGGTTATTTTTCTCAAAAGTCATTTTTGTTGAAGCGAGTGCAAAGGCATCGACATCCAGTGCAAAAATGCGATTTTTCGGATTTAACTTGGCCAAATAAGCACTGATTACACCTGCACCACAGCCAAAGTCTGCAATTTTTCCAGAAGTGACCTGTGAAAGGTGAGGCAATAACACGGCTGTACCCACGTCTAGACGATTTTGACTAAATACACCCGGTAATGCGCAAATCTGTAATTCACCTTTCGGGGTTGGCACGGTATAGAGTTGTGCCCAATCGGCCAAAGGTTTTGCGGTTACGGTTTTTTCGGTGACCAATTGCCACATTTGACAATGTCGAGCGCTGTCTAATTTGAGGGTTTTACCAAAAGGTTGTAGTTGTTTAGAGGCGCGCTCTACACCGCCTTTCTTTTCACCGACTAAAAAGATCGATGCGCCTATGGCCAAACGACTCACCAGTTGGTGTAGGACATAATTGAGTAGTTCTTTTGACTTTGGAACAAACACGATGGCTTGATCAAAAGCGACATCAGGCAAATCTGTACCAAAATGCACATCACTTTGTTGGTTTTGGAAATATTGTAATTCGTTAAAATTCCATGTCCAAAAATGTGGCTCTACAGCACCAATCAGCTGCGTATTTAATTCGTCACACGGTGCATTGACAAGTAAAACTGAACCAGAGAGAAATTCCTGCTGGCGAAGAACAACTTCACTTCGTGGATCCATTTTATATACTCCATTGTAAAAACGATGCCCAGACAGTGCTGGGCAAAGTGCATACTGAAATGAACAATTATTTCTTCGTTTCAGGAAGAATAATATTTAATAACAAGGCTGCAATACCACCTGTCGCAACACCTGAGCTAAAGATGTTACGGAATAATTCAGGTAAGTGTTCCAAAATTTGTGGAACTTGTGCAACACCTAAACCGAGTGCCAATGAAATGGCAATAATCAGTAGTGCGCGGCGGTCAAGATGAATACCTGACAGAATGTTAATTCCAGAGGCTGCTACAGCTCCAAACATCACCATCACAGCGCCGCCTAAAACAGCTTGAGGCACTGCCTGAATCACACCTGCAACAGCAGGGAGTAAACCCAAAATCACCAATAACGCAGCAATCCAAATGCCGACATAACGGCTCGCAACGCCAGTAAGCTGAATTACGCCATTATTTTGTGCAAAGACCGAACTAGGAAAGGTATTGAAAATACCAGCAAGGAAAGAGTTTGCACCATTCACCAAGACACCGCCTTTAATACGTTCCATCCAAGTGGCACCATCCACAGGCTGGTTGGAAAGTTTTGAAGTCGCGGTGATATCACCAATTGCTTCTAAAGACGTCACTAAATAGATGAAGGCCATTGGAATAAACAAGCTCCAAGAGAAGCTGAGTCCAAAATGCATAGGCGTCGGAACTTGTACTAAAGGCGCATCTTTTAAACCTGAAAAATCCAGATGCCCCATAAAGCCTGCAAGAGTGTAGCCTGCAATTAAGGCAATTAAGATAGCAGAACTTTTTACCCATGTAATACGGATGCGATTCAGCAAGATAATTAAGCCTAAAACCGTACACGACATGATTAGGTTGTCTGCATTGGCAAAGGTATTGTTTGACATGGCTTGATAGCCACCACCCATGCTGATCAGACCTTCTTTAATGAGGGTCAAACCAATCAATAACACCACAATGCCTGTTACCAATGGGGTAATGAGCATTTTAACCCAAGGCAGAATACGTGACACGCCCATTTCAATAAATGAACCGGCGATTACTACACCAAAAATTGCAGCCATGACGGATTCTACTGGAGTACCTGCAGCAACCATGGCAGAGCCAATTCCAATAATCGGGCCGATAAAGTTAAAACTGGTGCCCTGAACAATCAATAAGCCTGCACCAAAAGGTCCAACTTTTTTACATTGTAAGAAGGTTGCAATCCCTGAAATGACCAAAGACATGGATAAAATCATGTTGGTGTCTTCTTTCGACACACCAAGCGCTAGACAGATAAGTAAGCCCGGAGTAACAATTGGGACAATAATTGCAAGGAGATGTTGAAAGGCAGCAAGAAAAGCAATGATTGGGCGAGGGCGGTCGTTTAAACCATAGACCAAATCGAGTTGATCTGTTTGATTGGGAGAGAGTTTCTGATCAGACATATGTCAAAGGGTGTTAGCAAGGTGGCGCTATTCTAATCGCTTTACACAGCTTTACAAAATTAATTACACACCACTTATCAAAAAAAATGAGTCTGTCAATAAACTGTCACTACTAAATTCTATTATTTTTCTGTATAATTTGCCCTCAAACTTTAGGCGTATCGAATTTACATGTCAGATATCAAAACTCTCCGCAACATTGCCATCATTGCGCACGTTGACCACGGTAAAACCACTCTAGTAGACAAACTTTTACAGCAATCAGGTGCACTTGGCGATCGTGCAGGCGAGATTGAGCGTGTCATGGATTCAGGCGCGATTGAAAGTGAACGTGGTATTACCATTCTTGCAAAAAACACTGCAATCAAATGGTTAGATGCACGTACCAATACAGAATACCGTATTAACATCGTCGACACCCCAGGACACGCGGACTTCGGTGGTGAAGTTGAACGTGTAATGTCGATGGTTGACTGTGTACTTCTTCTTGTTGACTCTCAAGAAGGCCCAATGCCACAAACTCGTTTCGTAACGCAAAAAGCGTTCGCACGTGGTTTGAAGCCAATCGTAATTATCAACAAAGTCGACAAGCCAAGCGCGCGTCCAGATTGGGTTATTGATCAAGTGTTTGATTTGTTTGATAACTTAGGTGGTTCTGACGAGCAGTTAGACTTCCCAGTTGTTTACGCTTCAGGTCTTCGTGGTGTTGCTGGTCCATCTCCAGAAGAACTTGCTGAAGATATGACTCCATTGTTCCAAACCATCGTAGACATTGTTGAGCCACCAGCAGTTGATGTTGATGGTCCATTCCAAATGCAGATTTCTTCACTTGACTATAACAGCTTCGTAGGTGTTATCGGTGTTGGTCGTATTCAACGTGGTTCTGTAAAATTAAACACACCAGTAACTGTGATTGATAAAGATGGTAAGACACGTAACGGTCGTATCTTAAAAATCATGGGTTACCATGGTTTAGAACGTGTTGATGTTGAATCTGCTCAAGCAGGCGATATCGTGTGTATCACAGGTATTGATGAACTTCATATTTCTGACACCATTTGTGATCCGAAAAATGTTGAAGCTTTACCAGCATTGTCTGTAGATGAACCTACAGTAACAATGACTTTCCAAGTAAACAACTCTCCGTTTGCGGGTAAAGAAGGTAAATTTGTTACTTCACGTAATATCCGTGAACGTTTAGACCGCGAATTAATTCACAACGTTGCGCTTCGTGTTGAAGATACTGATAGTCCTGATAGCTTTAAAGTATCTGGTCGTGGTGAACTTCACCTTTCAGTTCTTATTGAAAACATGCGTCGTGAAGGCTTCGAGATGGGCGTATCTCGTCCACAAGTCATCTTGAAAGAAGTTGATGGCGAAAAGCAAGAGCCATACGAAAACGTAACATTTGACGTTGAAGAACAGCACCAAGGTTCTGTAATGGAACAAATGGGCCACCGTAAAGGCGAAATGACCAATATGGAAGTTGACGGTAAAGGCCGTATCCGTATTGAAGCAACTGTTCCTTCACGTGGCTTAATTGGTTTCCGTTCAGAATTCTTGACCATGACTTCTGGTACAGGAATCATGACATCAAGCTTCTCGCACTACGGTCCAATGAAACAAGGTACTGTTGCGAAACGTCAAAACGGTGTGTTGATTTCTATGGTTCAAGGTACTTGTCTTGGCTATGCATTGTTCACATTGCAGGACCGTGGTCGTCTATTTGCTAAACCTCAGTTAGAAGTTTACGAAGGTATGATCATTGGTATTAACTCTCGTTCAGATGACATGACAGTTAACCCAACTAAAGCAAAACAGTTAACAAACGTACGTGCTTCTGGTACTGATGATGCCTTGACTCTTGTTCCTGCTGTTGAATATACGCTTGAACAAGCGCTTGAATTCATTGAAGATGATGAATTAGTTGAAGTAACACCTAAGTCAATCCGTATCCGTAAGCGTTACTTGACTGAAAATGAACGTAAACGTAACCGTTCTGGTAAATAAGTTTTAAAAATGATGTTGCCCCATGCGGGGCCGCGACATTTAAAAATGCCATCAATTTATTGATGGCATTTTTTTGTTTAAAATTAGCAAACAAATATATAAAAGCAGATGATTTCCGAGTAAATTACGTGGAAATGAAGCTATAAAATTAATGTATACTTCGTCACATAAATTAAAGTCAAAAAATAACTGGAGATTTAGATGAGTATTGTTCAAGAATTCCGCGAATTTGCGGTAAAAGGCAACATGATTGATTTGGCTGTCGGTGTAATCATCGGTGGTGCATTTGGTAAAATTGTCGATTCATTGGTGAAAGACATCATCATGCCATTGATTACTGTGATCACTGGCGGTGGTGTGGATTTCACACAAAAGTTCTTTGTTTTGGGGGACAACCCAAATAATTTACAGTCTTTAGATGAGTTGACCAAAGCTGGGGTGAACGTCCTGACTTATGGTAACTTCCTTACGATTTTAATTAACTTCATCATTTTGGCATGGGTGGTGTTCTTAATGGTGAAAATGATTAATCGTATGCGCCGTAAACAAGAAGAAGCAGCGCCAGAACCAGCAGCAACGCCAGAAGATATCGAGTTACTACGTGAAATTCGTGATGAATTGAAAAAACGTCAGTAATCGAACGGTTAAAATAAAACGGCACATCAAGTGCCGTTTTTTATGTCTGAGACTTATCGAAAGACTGGTTTTTGTACAATTTTGACTTTATGATGCGCGCTGATTGAATAGCTGTGGTGATGCCGAATGAATCAATTATTTGTCTATGGGACACTTCGACCCAATCATGAAAATGCCCATCTTTTAGAGCGTATAGGTGGAACATGGCAAAAAGGCTATGTGCATGGCGTGGTGCATATTTTGGATTGGGGACCCGACAAAGGCTTATTCGCCATCGTCTTAGACCCACAAGCAGCAGCGGTTGAAGGATATTTTTTTAGCAGTGAAAAATTGGCCGAACATTGGGATGCATTGGATGAATTTGAAGGGATACAGTATCGACGGGTGAGAGTACAAGGGACGCTGGAATCTGGCGAACGCATTGATGCTTGGACATATGAGATGAAAGAGGCTTAATCAAATACAACGTCCGTGATGTGCTTATACTTAAACACATCACACACCGCGTAGCCTTTTAAAAATCCATACGGAATTTAATTTCTAGTAAATGAAAACCAAATTGACTCTTGATGGGGCCATGTAGTACTTTTTCGGCTGCACTAAAAACTAATTTATCAATTACAGGCACCAGTTGGCCTTTTTTGACTTCACCCAGTTCACCACCGCGTTTAGCTGAATTACAGGTGGAATATTGCTTGGCAATTTTGGCAAAATCGGCACCATCGTGGATTTTCTTTTTCAGTTGTTCAGCGAGGTCTTTGTCTTTGACCAAAATATGACGAACAATGGCAGTTTTCATTTGGTTTTTCCTCGAGCTGTGGCTTTGGGCTTAGATTGCACTTTTTTCAGCGGTTGGCATTCGGGACAAAATACAGAAGCACGCTGTCCCAGTTTGATGTTTTCAAGCGTGGTTTCGCAGTTCACACACATTTCACCTGCTCGGCCATAAGCCAATAAGGTTTGTTGAAAGTAGCCATTTTCACCCATCGCATTGGAATAGTCCCGAAGGGTAGACCCGCCTAAGTCTATGGCCTGCTGCAAAATACGTTTAATCTCGACCACCAATTTTTCAATTTGGCTGGGTGTTAAACTAGACGCCACTTGCGCAGGGTGTATGCCCAAATTAAACAAACTCTCTGTGGCATAGATATTTCCGACACCAACCACCACATGGTTATCCATGATTGCAACTTTTATGCCGACCTGTTTGTTTTTTAACTTTTGACTTAAATATTCAGCGTTAAAATCAGCACTCAGTGGTTCAGGCCCAAGCGTATCGATTAACTTGGTTTGCGAATATTCATCCAACCATAAAATACAGCCGAAGCGGCGCGGATCATGGTAGCGTAGCTCGACATCTTCAAAACGAATAATCAAATGATCGTGTTTACGCAGCGTTTCACCGACCTCACAAATACGGAAACTCCCTGACATGCCCAAATGCCAAAGCATCGTGTCTTGTTCAAAAATGGCCAAAATGTATTTAGAACGGCGTTTGAGTTGAATTAAACGCTGTCCCACCAGCTTGCTGAGATCGGCGGGAATCGGCCAGCGCAGGCTCGACTGGCGAACTTCAACACTGAGTACTTGTTGATCTAATAACGGCGCTAAACTGGCTTTGGTGGTTTCAACTTCTGGTAATTCTGGCATGGCAACATGAGGTGATAAAACTTGAGGCTAATATTGCGGTGTACACGCAAGATTGCAAGTGATTTCAGCGAGAGGCTTGGCTTTAGCACATTTTTAGAAAGCTAAACTGCCGGATTGCTAGCTGTTATCAGGAATCATCCTCTTTAAATTGCGTTCTCGAATCGTGTGAAAACTGGCATGAATCACCCAAATCAAATCTTCTATTTATAACTGTGGGTGATATTGATAACTTTTTTTTGACTTAATGATAAAAATTTTGCTGAGATCTTTGTTTAAAAATTATGTACTTTTCATTAAATTTTTCATTTAAATGAAATGAATTGTTCTTCATTTTAGTTTGGGGTTTAGGTTTTATGCGACAGTTTTCTTTCTCTTTATTTGCAACAGCAATGTGTGCTTGGGCGACAGCGTGTCATGCGGAGCAAATGTTGGATGTACAGGGTCAGTATTTGTTTGGTGACTGGCAGGGAAAACGAACTGAATTGGCGCAAAAAGGCATTAAGTTTGAAGCCAATGCTTTAACAGATACCAACTATTTGGCGGATGGCGGTCGCAATGCAGGTGCAAGCCCAAGTACCGCTTCGCAGTTTTGGTTAGGTACACAATTTGATTTAGAAAAGCTAGCCGGCTGGGAAGGGGTCACCGTTCGTTTTGTTGCGACTGCGCGTCAAGGACAAAGTACCTCAATTCGAGATTTGCAAGATCTTTCTGCACCGCAATTAGCCAATGTACAAGCCACTTATGGTCGTGGAAACCAAGACAGCCGTTTGTCAGAGCTTTCAATTGAAAAACGTTTTAAAGAACAAGGGCTCAGTGTCAAAGTTGGGCGACTGGGTTTGGGTTCTGATTTTGATGTGATGGCGTGTGATTTTGTCAGTAATGCCTTTTGTGCCGCGCAAATGGGGAAATGGCAGGGCAATATCTGGATGAATACGCCGGTTTCACAATGGGGTGGTCGCATTAAGTATCAACTGACCCCTGAAGTGGCAACTCAAGTGGGTGTTTATGAATTCAATCCAGATAATGGCAATGGCAAAGCCGAGGGACAAGGTTGGAGCCTAGACACAGAACATGCCGACGGTGTGACTATTCCAGTAGAATTGATTTGGACACCGAAAGCACTATTCAATGGTTTGGCGGGGAGTTATCGGGTCGGTGGGATATATAACACCGCAGATGATCCGAATAACCAATATGACGTGGCTTATGGCAAAGGTGTGGTTGGCGAAGACCGGACGTTTGCAGGTTGGATTGCCATAGAACAGCAACTGACTTCAACGGGTGCAGGGCGCCAAGGTTTGCATAGTTTTGCCAATTTTACATGGCATGATCGCATCACCAATAAAGTAGATAACTCACAACAAGTGGGGCTGAAATATATTGGGGTATTTGAGCAGCATCCGACGGATATTTTAGGTTTGGGGGTGAATCGTGTACATCTGAATGAGCGATTCACTGCGGGGAAAGCACAGTATGATGCGAGCGCAGAATACAATATTGAACTGAACTATAGCTATAACGCTACGCCGTGGTTAATGTTACGTCCCAACATTCAGTATGTGATCAACTCAGGTTCAAGCCATGTGGTGGATAATGCATTAGTCTTGGGGCTTGGAAGCCGCATTACTTTCTAAATGGATAGCCATAAAAGTGCAAAGGTTTGACAGCAGATTTGCACTTTTAGCGTTGAATGCAAGGCACTTTATTTGTTATAGATCATAGTGAGTACAGGGAGAGCTGTGATGCCATTATTATTTCAACCCATTCAATTTGGGGATTTAAACTTAACAAATAAAATCGTGATTGCGCCGATGTGCCAATACTCAGCCAATGATGCGGGTGAGCTGAGCTATTGGCATGAGCAACAATGGGCCAATTATGCTTTGTCAGGTGCGGGCTTGTGTATTGTTGAGGCAACAGCCGTACAAGCTGTAGGACGAATCAGTTTTGCGGATTTAGGGCTGTGGAATGATTTGCAACGTGCACAAATGAAGGCCTTGCTTCAAAAAGTCAAAACACTTTCACCAATGCCTTTTGCCATTCAACTGGCACATGCGGGGCGTAAAGCATCGACCGATCGTCCTTGGTCAGGAAAAGGTCAGATCAAACCGAATGAACCGCATGGTTGGCAAACGGTTTCTGCCAGTGATGTCCCCTTTAAGCCCGAAGAGCATGCACCACATGCTTTAAGTGTGACGGAGATGCAAGACATCATCGAAGACTTTGCCAGTGCTGCAGTACGCGCAGTAGATGCAGGTTTTGAGCTGATCGAACTACATGCAGCCCATGGCTATTTGTTGCATCAGTTCATGTCACCGCTGTCGAACCGACGTACCGATGAATATGGTGGAAGTTTTGAAAACCGTATTCGATTTACCTTAGAGGTCTTCCAAGCCATTAAACAAGCTGTTCCTGAAAATTATCCCGTAGGTATACGTTTATCTGCAACTGATTGGATGGAGTCGACTGCAACAGAAAGTTGGGATATTGATTCAACGGTTGGGCTATCGAAAGCGTTAGAGCAACTCGGTGCGGCTTATATTCATGTTTCAAGTGGTGGCTTGCATGTGGAACAAGACATTCAGATTAAGCCCAAGTATCAAGTGCCTTTTGCCCATGCAGTGAAACAAGCGGTGAAAATTCCAGTCATTGCGGTGGGCTTGATTACAGAAGCTAAGCAGGCTGAACATATTTTAGAAGCGCAAGAAGCCGATGCAATTGGTCTGGCGCGTGCCATGTTGTATGACCCACGATGGCCGTGGCATGCCGCTGCAGAACTGGGTGGGAAAGTCTCTATCGCACCGCAGTATTTACGGTGTCAGCCACATGGGATCAAAGATTTGTTTTCTGCGTTTTAATCATATATTCGCCCATTGGTCTTTTAAAATATTTCAACTGAGTAAAGGTGTATCCTAGGATAAGTCTTTACTTACATCATCTGGAAAAGGAACAGCTTGAATGATTTTTTCGGTAATTTTTCCAGTATTTTTCCTGCTCTTCCTTGGTTTTGCCTCTGTCAAAATCCAGTTGCTCGCTAAAGAGCAAATGACTGCGATCAGTGCTTTTGTCATCAAAATTGCGTTACCTGCTTTATTGTTGCATGCCTTAGCTTCAAAAGATTTGCATGAAATTTGGTATCCGTCATATTTTTATGTTTATGCCGCTGTGACCTTTGGTTTATTTATTACGGCTTTTATTTTAGGTCAAAAGCTGTTTAAAAATCACTTTACCCATGCTGCAGTCTTTTCACTGGGTGCATCCATGTCCAATACGGGGTTATTGGGAGCAGCAATTTTGACACTTCTGATGGGAAGTGAAGCGATGATTTACATTTCATTGGTGGTGATCATTGAAAGTGTATTTTTGGTTCCATTGATGCTTACGCTGGCAGAAATAGGGCGACAAAGACAAGCCAATTTAGCCTCCATTTTAAAAACCACATTTCTCACTTTACTTAAAAATCCACTGTTTTTGTCGGTGATGATTGGTATGAGTTGTGCGATTTTCGAAATTCAAATTCCACATTTAATCGACCAAGTGTTTGCGATGCTAGGCCAGACCGCAGCACCTTTAGCGCTCTTTATTATTGGTGGGGGCATGGTGGGGCTAACCATTCAATCGTTTAACTTACAAACCATTTATCTGGTGGGGTCTAAAAATATTTGTATGCCCATCTTGGTCTATTTAGGCCTGACTTATTTGACTGAGTTAGACCAAAAGATGATTTATGCAGGGACCTTGATTGCAGCTTTACCGATGCCCTCTCTATTTGGAATTTTTGGGCAAGTGTATGGCTTGAATGAAAAAGCACTCACTCCATTGATGATCAGTACGCTATTGAGTTTTGTGGTGGTTAGTGTCTTGATTGGTCTTTGGTGGTGAAAAAAATACTCTCAATTGAGAGTATTTTTTTGAAGAAGAGATTTATTTTTGACCGCAGCTGTTGCAGCAGGGGCTTTGGCTTGATCGGCAATCATTTTATCAACCATCGCCAAAGATTCTTTGGCTTGCGGTACATTTTCCTTGGCTAAAGCGGTGAAAATTTTCTTCGCTTCAGGCAAGTTCTGCGGAATGATATTGCCATTAGCAAACATATTGCCTACGGCCATCAGGGCAGGAATATAGCCTTTTTTGGCTAAGTCTTGAATGCTGTTGAGGCCTTTTTGAATCGGCGCTTCTTGTTTGTTTTTAAAGCCTGTGCTGATGTCGTACAGAGCTTGTGCATGAATGGCTTGATAGTTGCCTTTTTTCACCAAAGGCTCAAGTTTCTTAAGGGCTAACTTTTCAGACTCTGGTTTATTTTCAGAAAATAACAGCACGGCATATTCAACGGTTGCATCATCAAAGCCTAGTTTAGATGCGGCTTCAAAGTGTTGTTTGGCTTTGTTAATGTCTTGAGGCAAGCCTAAAGTACCAGTGACATAGTTTTTCGCAAGCACATAATGCGCAACAGGGTAGCCTTTGTTTGCAGCATCTTGATAGAGCTGAATGGCTTTCTTCTCATTCTTCGCTGTGCCTTGGCCAGTCTGAGTCAAATAAGCCAAGTTATACATGGCTTGTGGGTTGCCAGACTTTGCCAGTTTTTCTAAAGCCTGATATGCCCCCGCCATATTGTTGGCTTTAACCATTTCCTCAATCTTGGCAAATTCGGGGTTGATGGTATCTTGAGTGGAGGCTGCAAGTGCAAGCTGGCTAGAGAGTGCAATTAAGCTTGCAAGTACGATTTTCTTCATGTTTTATAAACCTTTTTCTTACACATAAGTCCATCTATGTGTGTATTTGTTTTTAGTCATTTCACATCATAAGTTGAATTGTGTGAATGTAAATATCTGAATTGTGTCTTGGTCTTACAAATTTCCGTTGATTGTATTGATCGGTATATCTTTTTCCAATACAAACCGCGTGCTGTGCAGTGGAAAAGTCTGAAACGTGTTATTGGTATTTGTAGCTGATGAGATTCGGGTTTTATTAGGATTCTGGCTTAGATTCTGTTTAAATAGCGCTGAAAATGAGTAGTGAGTTCAGCATGTTTATTAAGTCAATTAAGCGAAATTATTTAAAAGTTTTGGCCGATGAGTCGATTCCAGATGGCGAAAAAACTGATGCCTTATTGATGAAATTGGGTGGTGAGTTTTTAGTGAGCAAAGATGACCGTGTATATATTTTTGAAAAAGACGGTGTGACCGCAAAATTTGATGCTAAACATGCACGAGATTTTTCATTCAAAGACTATCTCTGCAAAGACATGAATAAGCTGTTTCATGATTTTTGATATTTCATATTCATTGAAAATGAGTGAACTGTTCAATAGTGCTGTTAAATAGTTTAAGTCCTTGGATGAGCCTTTTACCCAAGTACTGATGCTTGCTATAGAGTTCTAAAGCAATAATTTTTTTATGTTTTGTTTATACCTGAAGAACGAGTGTGAATGTCTTTACCCACTGCAAAGATACTTGCAGTGGTCAGGCTAAAAGATAATAGGACTTATTATTGTTCCGATGATAAGGATGGTGTGATTTATTATGTGAGGAAGAAAGATCCCTCATCGCTCTAAGTTAAAAAAAGCCTCTAAAACTAAGAATAAGTTTTAGAGGCTAATTTATCACAACATTCTAAAATTTATAGACTTATTGTGGGCGAGCCACATCACCATTTAAGCGTTCTGGTAAGTCTAAAACCGTCATATCCAGTTCGGTCAAAGACTCAGGACGTGCCACCACCAACGCGATATAACCGCCATCAATCGCAGCGCTGTTCACCACTTGAATACCTTTATTCAACTGTTCAGCTTGCGCAGGTGCACTGCCTGTACCCTGAATTAAATGTAACCATGCTTTAGGTTTAGCTTTAAACCATAAACGTGCAATCACTTCCTGTCCCAAATAACAGCCTTTGTCATAGTGTACCCCTCCACGCTGGTGTAACCGAAGTTCTTGAGGTTGAAACATATGCTCAATGCTTTGGTCAATAAATGCCTCACCATGAGTAATGGCTTGCACTTGCCATGCAGCAATATCGGTAGGCTCAGCAGAAAAGGTGGTACGGTCTTGCGTGAAGGTTGGGAAAACTGAACCCACAGGTTCAAGTTTCATTTTAGAGAAAGCACCAAACTTTTTAATGTGCTTAGCAAATTCTTCCGACTGGTCTTGAGTGGTGACAATTTCAAAATGTTCAGGGTTACGTTTTGTCAGCCACAAACCAAAGTGGATACGGCCTTTCAAGTCACAAATGGCGGTGTATTGCGTTGTATTTTCAGCCAAAGCTTCAACGTTGACCGTCACTTGACCTTGTAAAAATTTGAGTGCATCTACACCAATTAAAGTGAAAGAGGAGAAAGCTAGATCGCTCATGAATTGCTCGCCTACCTTAAAATCTAATACTAAAGAATTAGGGCTATTTTCCGCTATTTTTCAGAAAAAATCATATTTAGAGTAAATATTTAAAAGTTAATGTAACTAAATATTTCAAAAACCCCTATTTTTATACCTAAGTTTATGAAATATAAACGATTTGGGAAATGGGTTTTCGACAGTGTAGTATGCCTAGCAGACAAAGATGAATTGTCTAGTAAAGACAGTGAAGAAAAATGAAACACCAAAGGCAGGAACGCTATGAACAATAATCACCGCAAACCACTGCAAGGCACCCAGCTAGAATACTTTGATGTGCGAGAAGCCGTTGAACTGATTCAGCCAGGCGCTTATGCAAAACTTCCATACACCTCAAAAGTATTGGCTGAACAGTTAGTGCGTCGTTGTGATCCTGCCATTTTGGAGCAGTCACTAAAAGAACTGATTTTCTCAAAACAAGATCACGATTTCCCTTGGTATCCAGCTCGCGTCGTTTGCCATGACATCCTTGGACAAACAGCATTGGTAGACCTTGCTGGTTTACGTGATGCGATTGCAGACCAAGGTGGTGACCCATCTAAAGTGAATCCTGTTGTGCCAACACAGTTGATTGTCGATCACTCTTTAGCTGTGGAATACGGTGGTTTTGACCCAGACGCCTTTGAGAAAAACCGTGCCATTGAAGACCGTCGTAACGAAGACCGTTTTCACTTCATCGAATGGACCAAGACAGCATTTGAAAATGTTGATGTGATCCCAGCGGGTAACGGCATCATGCACCAAATCAACTTGGAGAAAATGTCTCCAGTGGTGCAAAATCGTGATGGCGTGGCATTCCCAGATACTTGTGTCGGTACAGACTCACACACACCACATACCGATGCACTTGGTGTGATTTCGATTGGTGTCGGTGGTTTAGAAGCTGAAAATGTAATGCTCGGTCGTGCGTCTTGGATGCGTCTTCCAGACATTATCGGGGTTGAATTTGTTGGACAACGTCAAGCGGGGATCACTGCAACCGATATCGTTTTAGCTTTAACTGAGTTTTTGCGTAAAGAACGTGTGGTCGGTGCATATTTAGAATTCTTTGGTGAAGGTGCGGACAGCATGTCGGTGGGGGATCGTGCCACGATTTCCAACATGACACCTGAATATGGCGCAACAGCGGCGATGTTTTATATTGACCAAAACACCATTGATTATCTAACCCTGACAGGTCGTGAAGCCGAGCAAGTTGCACTTGTTGAAAACTATGCTAAAGAAATTGGTCTTTGGGCATCAGATATGAAACAAGCGGAATATCCACGTGTCTTGCGCTTCGATCTTTCAACAGTAACACGTAATATTGCTGGCCCATCAAACCCGCATGCACGTGTATCGACTGCGGATTTAAAAGAAAAAGGCATTGCAGGCGTTGTTGAAAACCGTAGCGATGGCTTAATGCCAGACGGTGCTGTGATTATCGCTGCAATTACGTCATGTACCAATACATCAAACCCACGTAATACCGTTGCAGCAGGTTTATTGGCACGTAAAGCCAATGAATTGGGCTTAACCCGTAAACCTTGGGTGAAATCTTCTTTTGCACCGGGTTCTAAAGCTGCTGCTTTATATCTTGAAGAAGCAGGCGTATTGGATGACTTAGAAAAACTCGGTTTTGGTATCGTGGCGTATGCATGTACCACCTGTAACGGTATGTCAGGTGCTTTAGACCCTAAACTGCAACAAGAAATTATTGACCGTGACTTGTATGCAACAGCGGTGCTTTCGGGTAACCGTAATTTCGATGGTCGTATCCATCCTTATGCAAAACAAGCGTTCTTGGCATCACCTCCGCTGGTTGTAGCGTATGCGATTGCAGGAACCATTCGTTTTGACATCGAAAAAGATGCTTTAGGTTCAGATAAAGACGGTAATCCAATTTACTTGAAAGATATTTGGCCTTCTGATGAAGAAATTGATGCATTGGTCAAAGAAGCGGTGAAACCTGAACAGTTCCGTAAAGTGTATATTCCAATGTTTGATTTGGGTGTTACTGAAAAAGCAGCAAGTCCTTTGTATGACTGGCGTCCGCAAAGTACCTATATCCGCCGTCCACCGTATTGGGAAGGGGCATTGGCTGCACCTCGTACATTGTCGAACATGCGTCCGCTTGCAATCTTGCCTGACAATATTACAACGGATCATTTGTCGCCATCGAATGCAATTATGATGGATTCGGCAGCAGGTGAGTATCTACATAAAATGGGCGTACCTGAAGAAGACTTTAACTCGTATGCAACGCACCGTGGTGACCACTTGACGGCACAACGTGCAACGTTTGCGAACCCGAAACTGTTTAATGAAATGGTGGTGCGCGCGGACGGTACGATTAAGCAAGGTTCGAAAGCACGTGTAGAGCCTGAAGGCGAAGTGATGCGTATGTGGGAAGCGATTGAAACTTATATGAATCGTAAGCAACCGCTGATTATCATTGCAGGTAAAGACTATGGTCAGGGTTCTAGTCGTGACTGGGCTGCTAAAGGTGTTCGTCTTGCTGGTGTTGAAGCGATTGTGGCAGAAGGTTTTGAGCGTATTCACCGTACTAACTTGGTGGGTATGGGCGTGTTACCGCTTGAGTTTAAAGCAGGAACTGACCGTAAAACTTTAGGTTTAGATGGTACTGAGCTGTATAGCGTGATTGGTAATATTGCGCCACGTTCGACGTTAACTTTAGTCATTGAGCGTGCTACGGAAGATGGTAAGAGTGAAATCGTTGAAGTGCCTGTCACTTGTCGCCTAGATACTGAAGAAGAAGTGTCTGTATATGAAGCGGGTGGTGTATTGCAACGCTTTGCGCAGGATTTCTTGGAAGGGAATGTGGCGTGATGTAATTCTTTAAATCCTCCCCTTACGGAATATATTCTTCACCTTTGAAAAAGGAAGGAGTTCCCCTCTTTTTAAAGAGGGGTTACGGGAGATTAAAGTCATTGAAATTGTTGTAAAAAGACCCTACTGTTAAGTGGGTTTTTTTTTGAGTTAGAGACATGCAGTTCACCAAAGACATAAAAGCTCGATTAGAAAGAATATTTCAAGATTTCAAATTAATAGATACTTCATCTGAATCTAAATTAGATGAAAAAACAGCAATATCTGTTTCTCGTAAAGATTTTCCAGTCGAGTCTATACTATTATTTACTCTTCATAAGATATGTGGATTTAGAACAATATTCAGATGGGATAAGATGCATTGGGGAGTAATTTTTGAATATAAAGGTGCGGTAAATTTAATTAGCTCTCACAAATTTGGTTTAAGATTGTATAGTGAACGAATAGCAGATGTTGAAGCTATTCAGAAGGAATTAATTAATAAATTAAAGAAAAATATTAAATTTATTGAAAAGAATATTTTGAATCAGTATGCTGAAAATCAAGTTGCATTAAATAATTTTACAATTCCAAATCTTTTCCATAAATTAAGTGGTCAATATTATTATTTTCGCGACCAGTCTAAAAAAATGTTTAAAAAAGAAATTGATAACATTAGACTTCCGTCATAAATCAAAAAACGTACAATTTATTTGATCTTAAATTAGTCAGCAAAATTATTTAATTCAAGAGATAATCCTTGGATGAAATTCAAAGATATTCAAAAATTATCAGACGTTAAGTTTCGTAGGCTTACCGGTGTTAGTTGGGCTACATTTAACCTCATGTTGGCCGAGCTAAATAAGCATTTACCTCGTCATATTGGTAAAGGACGACCGCATAAATTA